>Ga0316188_10001247_pt1 | contig 11942 bp, 6 predicted proteins | sample Phiworburrow1_MG_FD_204933 | JGI IMG/M metagenome (GOLD analysis project Ga0316188, IMG submission 204933) | Coastal sediment microbial communities from Maine, United States - Phippsburg worm burrow 1 | ecosystem: Environmental > Aquatic > Marine > Coastal > Sediment | place: USA: Maine... | reverse complement strand
CGGCGTGGCCTTGCGCTGCAGCAGGTAGACCTTGCGCGCCGGCGGTTCGACGGCGGGCGTGGCCAGACCGCTGCGCGCCACTTCCGGATCGGTGACGCCCCATTCGCGCTGCCAGTTGGCAAGGTCGAGCGCGCTCGAATGCTGGTCCGAGACGAGGAACTCTGCCACGTCGAAGCCGATGCCGCCGGCGCCGATCACGGCGACGCGCGGCCCGCATTCGTGCCGACCCAGCAGGACGTCCGCATACCCGAGCACGCGGCCCGAGGCGCGGTGCTCGTCGGCCCCGGGAATCGACGGATTGCGGGGTGTCACGCCAGTCGCGAGCACGACTTCGTCATAGCCGCCGTCGCGCAGCAGCGGGACGTCGGCGCGCACGCCGAGACGCAGGTTGACGCCGGTGACCTGCAATCGTCGGCCGAAATAGCGCAGCGTCTCCTTGAATTCTTCCTTGCCCGGTACGCGCATGGCCAGGTTGAACTGCCCGCCGATTGCTGCCTCGGAGTCGAGCAGGTCGACCTGGTGGCCCCTCTCGGCCAGCACGGTCGCGCAGGCCAGTCCCGCAGGGCCGGCCCCGACGACAGCGAACCGCCGCCGCCGCCGTGCCGGTTCGTAGCGCAGTTCCGTCTCGTGGCCGGCGCGCGGGTTGACCAGGCACGAGGCGATCTTGCGCTGGAAGACGTGGTCGAGGCAGGCCTGGTTGCACGCGATGCACGTGTTGATCTCGTCGGCACGTCCCGCGGCCGCCTTGTTTACGAATTCCGGGTCCGCCAGCAACGGGCGTGCCATCGACACCATGTCGGCATCGCCGCTTGCGAGAATCTGCTCGGCGACATCGGGCGTGTTGATGCGATTGGTCGCGCACAAGGGAATGCCGACCCGCCCCTTGAGCTTGCGCGTCACCCACGCAAACGCGGCACGCGGCACGGACGTCGCGATCGTGGGCACGCGCGCCTCGTGCCAGCCAATGCCGGTATTGATGATGGTGGCGCCCGCGCGTTCGATGGCCTGCGCCAGTTGCACCACTTCGTTCCAGTCGCTGCCCTCGGGTACGAGGTCCAGCATCGACAAGCGGTAGACGAGAATGAAGTCCTTGCCCACGGCCGCGCGCGTGCGCGCGACGATTTCGAGCGGCAACCGGATCCGGTTTTCGAAGCTGCCGCCCCAGCCATCCGTGCGCCGGTTGGTGTGCGCCACGATGAACTGGTTGATGAAGTAGCCCTCGGATCCCATGATCTCGACCCCGTCGTACCCGGCCTCGCGCGCCAGCGATGCACAGCGCACGAAGGCGCGGATCTGCCGCTCGATCCCGCGCTCGCTCAACGCACGCGGAGTGAACGGTGAAATCGGCGACTTCAGGCGCGAGGGCGCGACGGCCAGCGGGTGATAGCCGTAGCGACCCGTATGAAGGATCTGCAGCGCGACATGGCCGCCTTCGGCGTGCACGGCAGCCGTGATCGGCCGGTGTCGTGCAGCCCCGGCGCGCGTCGTGAGACGGCCGGAAAAGGGCGCAGCCCAGCCTGCGATGTTCGGTGCAAAACCGCCGGTCACGATCAGGCCGACCCCGCCGCGCGCACGCTCGGCAAAATAGGCCGCGAGGCGCCCGAATTTCCTCGGGTCGTCTTCGAGTCCGGTGTGCATCGAGCCCATCAGGACGCGATTGCGCAGCTTCACGAAGCCCAGGTCGAGCGGTGCCAGCAGGTGCGGGTAGGGAGAGTTCATGCTGCGCAGCTTAAGTTGCGGCGGTCCTCCGTGGTACTGTCGCAAGGTCGCCCCGGGGAGGCTCCTTGATGCAGTGTCCGAAGTGCGGGTCCGCGATGAACGACGTTGCCACGGGATTTGCGGCCGTCATCCACCGCTGTGAGAGCTGCCACGGCATTGCGTGCAATGACGACGCGCTCGCGGACCTGCAGCGTCAGTGGTTCCTCTGGCCAAAACACGATCCCCGCGAAATCGACCCCGGTGCGGCACGCGAAGGCCGGCGCTGGAACGACAAGTCCGACGTACCGTGCCCGGGTTGCGGTGCGCAGATGCACACGATCCAGGCGCCGGGACAGCAGCACATCCGCCTCGACCGCTGCGTGCCCTGCCGCATGACGTTCTTCGACGCGGGTGAAATGACGGACCTGCGCTTCGACACGCTCGCCGACTCGGTGCGTGGACTGCTGGCCCGGCTGCGCGGAGGCTGAACCTCCGTCGCGTCAGAGGATGAGCCGTCCCAGGTAATAGGCCAGCGCGGCCATGATCGCCGCGGCCGGCATCGTGACGATCCAGGCGATCACGATATTGCCCGCCAGCCCCCAGCGCACGGCCCGCACGCGCTGCGCCGAACCCACGCCGACGATGGCACCCGTGATCGTGTGCGTGGTCGATACCGGGATGCCGAGGCTCGACGCCATGAACAGCGTGATGGCGCCGCCGGTCTCGGCCGCGAAGCCACCGACGGGACGCAGCTTCGTGATCTTCTGGCCCATCGTCTTCACGATGCGCCAGCCGCCGAACATCGTGCCCATTGCGATGGCGATGTAGCAGCTCACGATCACCCAGCTGGGCGGCATCGTCGAATCGGCCGAAGTGACGCCGGCCGAAATCAGCAGCAACCAGATGATGCCCATGGTCTTCTGCGCGTCGTTGCTGCCGTGGCCGACGCTGTAGGCCGCGGAGGAGATCAGCTGCAAGCGCCGGAACCACCTGTCGACCTTGCGTGGCGCGGATCGCAGACAGATCCAGGAGACCGCGATCATGATCAGCCCGCCGAGCATCATGCCGAGCACGGGTGAGACGAAAATGAAGGTGACCGTGCGGATGATGCCCTGCGCCACCAGCGGGTCCGCGCCTGCCTTGGCGATCGTGGCACCGACCATGCCGCCGATCAGCGCGTGCGACGAACTCGACGGAATGCCGTAGTACCAGGTGATCAGGTTCCAGATGATCGCGCCTATCAGCGCGCCGAAGATCACGTACTGGTCGATGGCGCCGGGATCGACGATGCCCTTGCCTACGGTGGCCGCCACCTTCAGGTGGAAGATGAAAATGGCGACGAAATTGAAGAACGCGGCCCAGGCCACCGCGTAGTGCGGGCGCAGCACGCCGGTCGAAACCACGGTCGCGATGGAGTTCGCGGCGTCGTGGAAGCCGTTCATGAAATCGAAGAGCAGTGCGATCACGACCAGCAGCACCAGCGTCGCCAGCGGAATCGTGAGCTCGGCGCCCATCAGACGTTTTCCACGATCACCGATTCGATGATGTTGGCCACGTCCTGGCACTTGTCGATGGCCTCCTCGAGGTACTCGTAGACGTTCTTGTGCTTGATCAGCTGGCGGACGTCCTGCTCTTCACGGAACAGGCGCGAGATGCCATCCCGCGACACCTTGTCGGCATCGCTTTCGAGCTGGTCGATCTCCTGGGTCAGCGCGAGCGCCTTGTCCGCGTCGTCCATCGACTTGAGCAGGGCAACGCCCGCCTGCACCCTGGCCGAGCACTGCTGCAGCAGCTCGGCCAGCTGCAGCGAGGCAGGCGGCAGGGTCTGGATGTCGAACAGGTGCATCGACTCCGCTGCGTCCTGCATCAGGTCGAGGATGTCGTCCATGCCGGAGATGAGCCGGTGGATGTCATTGCGGTCGAACGGCGTGATGAACGTCGAATGCAGGACCGAGACGGTCTCGTGGGTGATCTTGTCGGCGCTGCGCTCGATGTCGCCGATGCGCTGGATCAGCTGGGCGCGGCGGGCCGTGTCCTGGTAGTGCTGCACCAGTTCGACGACGGCATTGGCGCCCTCGACGATCAGCGCGCCGTGGCGGTCGAACAGCGCGAAGAACCGCGTCTCCCGCGGCATCAGGGCAGACAACCACCGCATTCCGGACCCCCAGGCGTATCGGATTCGTTCTGTGCGAAGTATCTGCGATCCGGACGTATCGTGGTAGCGTTACGAGGCCCGTAGTTTCCCCCGGGCCTCCACGATTCCCATGTCAAAGTCGCCTCACGACAGCATCCGCATTCGCGGCGCCTGGCAGAACAATCTGCGGGGCCTCGACCTGGACATCCCGCTTCGCCAGCTCGTCGTCGTGACGGGCGTGTCCGGTTCGGGCAAGTCTTCGCTGGTCTTCGACACGGTCTACGCCGAGGGCCAGCGCCGCTACGTCGAGACGTTCTCGCCATACGCGCGCCAGTTCCTCGATCGCATGGACAAGCCGCAGGTCGAGCGGATCGAAGGCATTCCCCCTGCGATTGCGATCGACCAGACCAATCCCGTGCGGACCTCGCGCTCGACCGTGGGCACGATGACGGAGCTGAATGACCACCTGAAGCTGCTCTATGCGCGCGTCGCCCAGTTGCATTGCCGTGGCTGTGGCGGCCCCGTTCGCCGCGACACGCCCGATTCCATCTACGGCACGCTGGTTCAGCGCGCACAGGCCGCGGGCGATCCGCGACTGGTCGTCACGTTTCCGGTGACGGTGCCGGTCAATTTCAGCGCCGCCGAGGTGCTCAAGCTGCTCGAGCAGCAGGGCTATGCCCGCGTGCATGCGAGCGGAGATCGGAACCTCGAGATCGTCCAGGACCGCTTCCGGCTCGGTAACGTCGATCGTGGCCGCGTCGTCGATGCGCTGGAGGCTGCGCTGCGGGTCGGGCACGGACGCGTGAACGTGCGTGCCCTCTCTCCGGCTGAAGCGGGAGCCGGTGGCGGAGGCGAGACCGTCTGGCGCTTTTCGACCGACCTGCACTGCGCCGACTGCGACATCCACTACCGCGATCCGGCGCCGAGCCTGTTCTCGTTCAACTCTCCGCTCGGCGCGTGCGAGACCTGCCGCGGGTTCGGCCGCGTGATCGGCATTGATTTCGGGCTGGTAACGCCGGACACGAGCAAGACGCTGCGTGGCGGCGTGATCAAGCCGTGGCAGACCGAGTCGAACCGCGAGTGCCAGGACGACCTGTTGCGCTTCGCGAAGAAACGCGGGATTCCCGTCGACACGCCGTGGCGCGACCTCACTGAAGCGCAGCAGCAATGGGTCCTCGAGGGCGAAGGCCCGTGGGAAAAGAAGGTCTGGTATGGCGTGCGGCGGTTCTTCCAGTGGCTCGAGACCAAGAGCTACAAGATGCACGTGCGTGTGCTGCTCTCGAAGTATCGCAGCTACACGCCGTGTCACGCCTGCAATGGCGCGCGCCTCAAGGAAGAAGCGCTGCTGTGGCGACTGACCGCGCGCGAACGGCCCGGGCCCGGCCTCAACATCCATGAACTGCTGCTGCTGCCGCTCGACCAGTGCCTCGCGTTCTTCGAGCGCATCGCGCTGCCCGCAGCGCTCGACGAAGCCGCCGACCAGCTGCTCGGCGAGGTGCGCTCGCGGCTCGGCTTCCTGGTCCGCGTGGGCCTCGGGTACCTCACGCTCGACCGCCAGTCGCGGACGCTCTCGGGAGGCGAGGTGCAGCGCATCAACCTGACCACGGCGCTCGGCACGTCGCTGGTGAACACGCTGTTCGTCCTCGACGAGCCCTCGATCGGCCTGCACCCGCGCGACATGCGCCGCGTGATCGAGGTGATGCACCGCCTGCGCGACAACGGCAACTCGCTGCTGGTCGTCGAGCACGACCCGCAGATCATGCTGACGGCCGACCGCGTCATCGACATGGGGCCCGGCCCCGGCGAGCACGGCGGCCGGATCGTGTTCGAAGGCGCGCCCGCCGAACTGGCGGCGCGCTCCGACACGCTCACAGCCAGATACCTGTCGGGTCGTCTCGACGCAGTGACGGCAGCCGGCCGACGTGGTGCGCCGGAGCCCGGTGCGCCAGCCATCAAGGTGCGCGGCGCGACCGAACACAACCTCAGGAACCTCGACGTCGAGATTCCCCTGCAACGCCTGGTCTGCGTGACGGGTGTGTCCGGTTCGGGCAAGTCCACGCTGGTGCAGGACGTGCTTTACGCCGGCCTGCGACGCGCCCACGGCAAGCCGACCGAAACGCCGGGTGCGCACCAGGCGCTCGAAGGTGCGGCCCTCGTCGGTGAAGTCGTGATGGTCGACCAGACGCAGATCGGCCGGACGACCCGCTCGAACCCGGCGAGCTACGTCGGCGCGTTCGACGCGATCCGCAGGCGCTTTGCGCGTGATTCCGTCGCGCTCGAGCGCGGCTACACGCTCGGCACGTTCAGCTTCAATTCCGGCAACGGGCGTTGCCCCACCTGTGGCGGCAACGGCTTCGAACACGTCGAGATGCAGTTTCTCTCCGACGTGTACCTGCGCTGCCCCGATTGCGACGGCAAGCGCTTCCGGCCGGAAATCCTCGAAGTGCGGATCCGTCGCGACGAGGGCCCGGCGCTCAGCATCGCCGACGTGCTGGAGCTGACGGTCTCCGAGGCAGTGGCGTTCTTCGCCGATGACCGGGAGGTGCTCGACCGGCTCGAGCCGCTCGCCGCGGTCGGTCTCGACTACCTGCGGCTCGGCCAGCCCGTGCCGACGCTGTCCGGCGGTGAAGCCCAGCGGTTGAAGCTCGCGGGCCACCTGGCCGATGTAAAGCCCGCCAAGGGGCAGCCAGGGAAATCGGGGACGCTCACCGATTTTCCGGACGCAAAATCGGTGAGCGTCCCCGGTTTTCGTGGCACGCTGTTTCTCTTCGACGAGCCGACCACGGGCCTGCACTTCGACGACGTCGCGAAGCTGCTCGGCGCGTTCAAGCGGCTGCTCGATGCGGGGCACTCGCTGCTCGTCATCGAGCACAATCTCGACGTGATCCGCGCGGCGGACTGGATCCTCGACCTTGGCCCGGAAGGCGGCGATGCCGGCGGACGGCTGCTGGTGGCCGGGACACCCGCACAGGTGATGGCGGAGCCCGCATCGCACACGGGTCGCGCGCTGCTCGACCACGACGCGGAGCGTGCGGCGGTCCTCAAGGCCGGTCACGCCCTGATTCCGGCGATGTCACTGCCTGCGGTCGTGCCGGATGCCGTCGCCGACCGCGCGCGCGATTCGATCGTCGTGCACCGTGCACGTGAACACAACCTGCGCGACATCGAAGTCACGATTCCACGGGCCGGCATGACCGTGCTGACGGGCGTGTCCGGCTCCGGCAAGTCCACGCTCGCCTTCGACATCGTCTTTGCCGAGGGGCAGCGTCGCTACCTCGAGTCGCTCAACGCCTACGCACGGCAGTTCGTGCAGCCGGCATCACGTCCCGACGTCGACGCCATCTTCGGCATCCCGCCGACGGTCGCGATCGAGCAGCGCACCAGCCGTGGCGGTCGCAAGAGCACGGTCGGCACGCTGACCGAGGTGCACCATTTCCTGCGCCTGCTGTACGTGAAGCTCGGCGTGCAGCATTGCCCGGACTGTCAAGTGCCGATCGAGCCGCAAAGCGCGGATTCGATCGCCGCGCTGCTGCTGCGCGAGGCAAAGGGCCGCAAGGTCGAGCTGCTCGCGCCGCTGGTAGTGTCGCGCAAGGGTTACTACACGGACCTGGCGAAGTGGGCATTCGCGAAGGGCCACGCGCATCTGCGCGTCGACGGCGCGCTGCAGCCGACCGCCCAGTGGCCCCGTCTCGACCGCTTTCGCGAGCACACCATCGAGTTGCCGGTTGGCAGCGTGAAGGTCGGCGTCGCGACGGAGGCGCCATTGCGCGCCGCGCTCGACCGTGCGCTCGGATTCGGCAAGGGCGTGGCGCACATCGTCGACAAGGGCCGCACGCGCGTCTTCTCGACCCGCCGGGCCTGTCCGTCGTGCGCGCGCAGTTTCGCCGAGCCCGATCCACGCATGTTCTCGTACAACTCCAAGCACGGCTGGTGCGAGGAATGTTTCGGCACCGGCCTGCAGATCAGCGGCTTCGACGCGGAGCAGTCCGGCGAGGAGGTGTGGTGGAACGACTGGTTCGAGGGCGAAGCCACGGCATGCCCGGCCTGTGCAGGTCACCGCTTGAACCCGGTTGCACTCAACGTCACGTTCAAGGGCAGATCGATCGCCGAGCTGTCCGCGTTGCCGGTCGAGCAGGCGCTGTCGTTCTTCGATACCCTGCGGCTGCAGGGACGCGAGGCTGAGATCGCACGCGACCTGCAGGCTGAAGCGAGGTCGCGACTCGCGTTCCTCAGTGACGTCGGACTGGGGTACCTCTCGCTCGACCGCTCGGCCCCGACGCTGTCGGGCGGCGAGGCGCAGCGCATCCGCCTGGCGGCGCAGCTCGGGTCGAACCTGCGGGGCGTGTGTTACGTGCTGGACGAGCCGACGATCGGCCTCCATCCGCGCGACAACCGCATCCTGCTCGACTCGTTGCAGAAGCTCGCGAGCAAGGGCAACACGCTGCTCGTGGTCGAGCACGACGAGGAGACGATTCGCCGCGCCGATCATCTGCTCGACCTCGGCCCGGGCGCGGGCACGCGCGGCGGTCACGTCGTGGGCGAGGGCACGGTGGCAGACCTGATTCGTTCCCCGCGGTCATTGACCGGCCGCTTCCTTGCGCATCCGTTGCGTCATCCGCTCGTGCCGCGCCGCCCGGTGACGCGGACGACCGCGAGCCTCGTCGTGCGTGGTGCGCAGCTGCACAACCTGCGCCGGGCGAAAGCGCGCTTTCCGCTCCGCCGGCTTTCGGTCGTCACGGGCGTGTCCGGATCGGGCAAGTCCACCCTGGCACGTGACGTGCTGCACGCGAACATGAGTGTCCGTACGTCGAAGCAGGGCCGGCGCAAGGCGCCGCAATGGGTCGGCTGCGACCGCATCGACGGCAGCGAGGCGATCGCGCGCGTGCTCGAGGTCGACCAGACACCGATCGGCAAGACGCCGCGCTCGTGCCCGGCGACGTACGTCGGCTTCTGGGACGACGTGCGCAAGCTGTTCGCCGGAACGACCGATGCGAAGGTTCGCGGCTACGGCCCCGGGCGGTTCTCGTTCAACACGGCGGGTGGACGCTGCGAGGCCTGCGAAGGCCAGGGCGTGCAGACGATCGAGATGAGCTTCCTGCCGGATGTGAAGGTGCTCTGCGACGTCTGTGGCGGCCGTCGCTTCAACTCCGAAACGCTTGCGGTGACGTGGCGTGACCGCAGTGTCGGCGACGTGCTGGCCATGAGCGTGGATGACGCGGTGGCTTTCTTCGCAGCGCACCCGAAAGTGCACCATGCGCTCACGCTGCTGCAGGATGTCGGCCTCGGCTACCTGACCCTCGGCCAGCCCAGCCCGACGCTCTCGGGCGGCGAGGCGCAGCGCATCAAGCTCGTCACGGAGCTCGCGCGACTGCGTCCGGGCCGCGAGGGCGCGGTGCAGACGCTCTACGTGCTCGACGAACCGACCGTTGGCCTGCACATGGCCGACGTCGAAAAGCTGATCCGCGTGCTGCACCGGCTGGTGGATGCCGGCAACACGGTCGTGGTAATCGAGCACAACCTCGACGTGATCGCGGAGGCCGACTGGGTGGTGGACCTCGGTCCCGAGGGTGGCGCGGGTGGCGGACGCGTCGTCGCGGAAGGCCCGCCCGAGCAGCTGGCCGCGGCGCCGCGCGGATCGCATACGTCGCTGGTGCTGGGGGAGTTTCTCGCCGAGCGCGGGCCGCGCTGACCAGATGTGATGGTTCGATGCACTCGGGTCCGCTGGTTTTCAGGGCTGCACCGACACGCAACGACCCTGCAATGAAGCGCTTGAGATGACCGACCGTTGGCGTCAGCCGCGCTCGTACGCGCGGCGCACTTCCTCGGCGAGGATCGCGATGCCGGCCCGCACGCTCTCCGGCGGTTGCGCGTAGCTCAGGCGCAGGCATTCATGCTGGTGCCGGTCGTCCTGCCCGACGCCCGGGAAGAAGTGATGTCCCGACAGCACCAGCACGTCGCGCTGCTTGAGCCGCCGATAGAGCTGGTCGCTCGAGATCGGCAGGCCCGGAAACCACAGCCACAGGAAGAACGCGCCTTCCGGCCGGTGGATTCGCAGCGGCAGGCCGGCGCAGGCTGCGCGCAATGCGCGCACGGCCGCCGCACTGTGCGTCGCGTAATGCGGGCGCACGTGATCACGGCAGAGACTGGCAAGTTCGCCGCTGCGCAGCAGCGGCTCGACGATGACCGGCCCGGTCGACGGCGGCGCGAGTGCAGCGGTCGCGTTGAACGCAGTCAGCGCTGCGATGATCGACTCGTCGGCTACGACGATGCCGGTGCGCGCGGCCGGCAGTCCCAGTTTCGACAGGCTGAGGCACAGCACGACGTTGGAATTCCACAGCGACTCGAGGTGTTCGTGCTGAATGCCGGGAAAGGGCAGGCCGTAGGCCGCATCGATGATGAACGGCACTCCGCGCGCGCGGGCGATTGCATCGAGGCGTTGCAACTCGTCCAGCGTCAGCACGTTGCCCGACGGATTGGTCGGGCGCGACACGCACAGGGCAGCGATGTCGGCAGGCACGTCGAGCCGGTCGAAGTCCACGTGGTACTTGAAGTAACCGTCGTCGAGCTCGCGGATTTCGGCGGGTTGTGCCAGCAGCATGCCCGGCGTGAGGCCGACGTCGGCGTAACCGATGTACTCCGGGGCCAGCGGCAGCAGGATGCGGCCGTGTCCGCCGTCGGTGCGCTCGCCGGCGAACAGGTTGAACAGGAAGAAGAACGCCGACTGGCTGCCGCCCGTGAGCCCGACATTGCCGGCAGTCACCGGCCAGCCGAATTCGTTGCGCAGTGAAAGTGCGACGGCCTCGCGAAACCCGAGGTCGCCCGCGGGGGCGGAATAGCCCGCGATGAACCGGCCGAACTGGGCGGGATCCGCTGCGATTTCCGCGAGCCGCCGCCGGTAAACGGCTTCGACGGGAGCGATGCGCGCTGGATTGCCGCCACCGAGCATGCGGATGTCGGATTCGTCCCCGCGCGCCATGGCGGAGCCGAGGTCCGCCATGAGCTCGAGGGCGCCCGTCGGCCGCGCCATGCGCTCGCCAAACCGCGTGCCGAATGTCCTCATGTAGACTCGCCGCCTTCGTGAGTTCGCGGCGCATCATACGGCAATCTTCATGGGCGGCATCCGGGCGATCATCTTCGATCTCGACAACACCCTTTGGGACGTCTGGCCGGTCATCGTGCGCGCCGAACACGCGATGCACGACTTCCTGGCGCGCCACTATCCACGGGTGACCGAGCGGCATGACCTGCGCTCGATGCGCGACGTGCGTGCCCGCATGGCAATCGACCACCCGGCGATGCGGCACGACTTCACCTGGTTGCGTCTCGAGGCCCTGCGCCTCCATGCGCGCGAGGCCGGGTATCCCGAGACGTTGGCCGACCAGGCGTTCGCGGCGTTCTACCGTGCACGCAACGAGGTGTCACTCTATGACGACGTGCGTCCCACGCTCGCTGCGCTGGCGCAGGAATATCGTTTGTTCGCACTCAGCAACGGCAACGCCGACCTCTCCCTGTGCGGCATTGGCCAGTACTTCGAGACCGGCCTGGCAGCGCGCGAGGCGGGCATGCTCAAGCCCGATCCGCGCATCTTCGCAATCCTGCTCGAGCGGGTCGGGCTCGGGGCCCACGAGGTCGTACACGTCGGTGACGATGCCGAGGCCGACGTCGAAGGCGCGCGCGCTGCGGGCGTGCTGCCGATCTGGCTGAATCGTGCAGCAACGCCCTGGCCGCGTGAATCGGAGCCGCCCGAGCTCACCATCCGCGGCCTCAATGAGCTCGCCGCCGCGATCGTGCTGGCAGCTCAGGCCCGCGCGAGCACGTAGTCCAGCACGGTTGCCTCGTCATCGAGCGGCAGGCACGGCAGGTCGCCGCATAGTCGGTCACCACCGTCAGGATGTCCTCGTCCTCGAAAGCCAGCGACGGTTCCGGCGTGCCGCGATGTTCGTGCATCACCGCAGACTTTCATGCTGCGCCGCCGTTCGACGGTTCGCGCATGGAACGCATCCGTGCGCTGGATCGCAGAACACAGGCCTAGCCCCTTGAAATCTTCTTGCGACTGCCGTTAGTTTCAGTCGCGTAGAACAAGGCTCGCGGCGACGCGATCTGTTAGCAG
>Ga0316188_10001246_pt1 | contig 11944 bp, 9 predicted proteins | sample Phiworburrow1_MG_FD_204933 | JGI IMG/M metagenome (GOLD analysis project Ga0316188, IMG submission 204933) | Coastal sediment microbial communities from Maine, United States - Phippsburg worm burrow 1 | ecosystem: Environmental > Aquatic > Marine > Coastal > Sediment | place: USA: Maine... | reverse complement strand
GAACTAAAAGCACTATCAAAAATCAATAGAAAAGCACTTGGAATATGATGGTAATTGATCCCAAGAATAATCAGAGCGGTAAGCACATACAAAACGGCCATAAAAGGAACGATCTTCTCTGTTACTTTGGCAATGGATCTTATACCACCAATGATCACAATACCGACTAAAAGCGCCATACCAACACCAAACCAAAACCCATGACCTTCTAAAAAAGTCATTTGACCTTGCAACTGAGCAAAAGCTTGATTAGCCTGAAACATATTTCCTCCACCAAAGGATGCTAAAATCGCCAGAATGGCAAAAATAACCGCCAACACTTTTCCCAGCTTAGGCATTTTATACTTTGACAAGCCTTTGGTTAAATAATACATGGGCCCTCCGGACACATTCCCATCTTTATCAATATTCCGATATTTTACTCCCAATGTACATTCCGTAAATTTTGTGGACATTCCTAAAAAACCGGCAATGATCATCCAAAAAGTGGCTCCGGGTCCTCCAATAGTAATTGCAACCGCAACGCTTGCAATATTACCTAAACCAACAGTAGCCGAAAGCGCCGTTGTTAAGGCCTGAAAGTGGGATACCTCACCTTTGTCTTCCGGATTATCAAACTTCCCCTGTACCAATTGAATCGAGTGTTTAAATCCCCGAATATTGATGAAATTCATTCGAAAAGTAAAGAATATAGCCCCTATTACTAACCAAACAACAATAATCGGAACGTCGGAACCAATGTCAAATCCCAGTGCTTTTACAGGATCCCAAAAAAATATTTGAGCTAAAAATCCAACAACCGGTTCAAAAAGATCATTTATTTTTTGACCTATAGATATTGCTTCATCTTCGGCCATCGTATTATCTTGAGCTTTCAGGATATTAAATAGAAATAAAGACATGCTTGCGGTTAGGAGTTGTTTTTTCATTTTTAAAAGGATAAGGAATCTTTAGGCCTAAGAAACACATTATTTTTTGTATTGTAAAATTTTAGGAAGATACATACCCTATTAATCAATAAAACCCTGATTAATTGAAAGGAAATTATCAATTACAATACATGACTTTATGAAGTGACTTAAGCAATTTAGAAATTAAAAAACAATAACTTGCACAAAACCATTCAATAATAATTACGTCATTAAGTTGTCATTATAAATAGATTAAGATGAAAAAAATATACTTAATACTTCTTTTAATTATTGCATCCTCAGTTAATTCATATTCATTTGGGCAAAACCCTGCTGATTCTACTGATATATATGGATGTACTGATTCGCTTGCTCTGAATTTCAATCCATTTGCTACAATCGATGATAATTCTTGTTTTTACCAGAATGACACTACAGTGTTTATTTACGGTTGTATGGACCCAATCGCTCTAAATTATAATCCGGCTGCAAATGTCGATGATGGATCATGTTATTATCAAAATGACACATCAAATACAGAAATATATGGCTGTATGGATCCAATTGCATTAAACTATAATCCGAATGCAACTATTGATAATGGATCCTGTTATTATCAAAATGATTCTACAGGTATGGATATTTATGGTTGTATGGATAGCGTGGCTATTAATTATAATCCTTGGGCAACCATTGATGATGGTTCTTGTTTCTATATTGGAGATTCTACAGGTACTGATGTATTTGGATGCACCGACACATCAGCTCTAAACTATAATCCTTTAGCGACTATTGATAATGGTTCATGTAGTTACTACTGCGATAGTACAATGGCTTATTTCTATGTTTCCAGTATTGATGAATCAACCGGTATCATCTACGTTGTAAGTAGTTCATACAGTCCCGATCTGATAATAGATTATTTATGGGATTTCGGTGACGGACAGACAAGTACAGAAGAGTTTCCTGTTCATGAATACGAATCCGAAGGCTTTTATATGCTTTGTTTAACGATCGTTTCAGAAACACCAAACGGAAATATGTTCTGTACAAATACCTATTGTGACACAATTGGTATAAGCCAAATGATGTTAAAGTCTAATGGAATGACATTGAACATTATATCAGAAAGCGCAACCGGAATCGAGCAACAAATACAAGCTATTAATGACCTGAATGTCTATCCGAATCCAGCAAATAACAATATTACTTTAAGCTATTTCCTAATCAATAATGATCTTATAACAACAAGTATATATGATCTTTCAGGAAGAATGATCAGCACATTTAAAACGAATTTATCGGCTGGCTATCAAGAAATTCCTGTAGACATAAGTAGTTTAAGCGATGGCTTATACCAAATTGAGATACGGACTATGAATGCAAAAGAAACCCTTCGGTTTCAAGTAATTCATTAAGCTAGACTCTCTATTGAAATAGAGAACTATGAGGATTGGATGAAAACAAAAAATTAAGATCTATATGCATAAAAAAACCTCGAATTATCGAGGTTTTTTTATGCAATCTATTTTATTACTATAGTATCTCCCATTGTATTTCGATGAGGATTCCGTCTTCATACCAAAAACTCAATCCTTCATCTTCATTGGTAAGTAAATCTCCTCCTTCTTCAATTTCCTTAAATTCTTCCCATTTAGGGCTCAAATCCATCTTTTTAAGTAGTTCATCCACCTTTTTACGACTTAGTCCAATCAGATGCTCCCCTTCAAATAAGTAATGATCAGAACTAACCGAAATTGTACCCAATTCCATTTGTTCCAGCATATCGAAGGATAGCGATAACTCCAGATCATCATAATGCCATTCTTCAGAATAAAAATCAGGATCTACTTCAGAAAAATTTTCAGTCTCTTTTTCGTCCGGTTCTCCAAGAATATCAACTACCATTTCAGGAGTCATCCCAAATTTTAATTCCCCTATCCCTACTCCAATCTCAATGTTTTTTAATTTGTTTTTCATAGGAAATATATTTTAACTATTTTTTTCGTGTTCTGATCTAATTTTAAAAACTTTATTCAGTAAGCTAATTTGTCTTTTCGTTCCTAATACAAATAGCTTAGAATTTGGAGCAAGGCGAGTATTTGGATCAGGGTTGATAATATATTCACCCTGGCTGGTTTTAAAGCCAATAATATTAACTCCTAATTTATTTCTGGCATCAAGTTCTTTAATACTTAGATTCCTTAACTCATTTGGCATATCAGCAAAGGAAACTTCTTCTAAATTTACTTCAGCAGAACCCTGTATAGAAATATGTTCTAAAAATTCGATTACATCCGGTGTTACAACTAATGAGGCCATATGTGACCCTCCAAGTGTATCAGGCATAATTACATTTGCAGCTCCGGCGATTTTTAATTTCTTAGCATTTCTTGGATTCGATGCCCGGCTAATGATCAACGTTTTGTTACACATTTCCTTAGCGGTAAGCACAACAAACATATTATCCGAATCACTCGGTAATGTGGTTATTATGGCCTTTGATTCTGTGATGTTGGCCATCTCTAAATTTATTTCATCTGTTGAATCACCTTGCATATAAAACAAACTTTTGTTTTGCCTTATATTTTCGATGGCTTTTTCATCAACTTCCATAACCAATACTTTCTGATTATGGATTAATAGGTCCTTAACAGTTTGCTGGCCAACTCTTCCGTAACCGCAAACGATAACATGGCCCTTTAGTTTTTTAATTTCATTTAACATCTTAGTCTCAATAAATCGTTTTCGGTATTCACCGGTCATAATATACGAAGTAATTGTGGTTACCGAATAGGCAAATACTCCAAAAGAACTAATGATCAATCCGGAAGTAAATAATTTGCCCATATCACTTAAGGGATGGACTTCTTTATAACCCACTGTTGATATGGTAATAATGGTCATATAGAATGAATCGATGAAAGTAAATCTCTCTTCAATCAACTCATAGCCGATGGTTCCTACCATAATTACGGCGACCAGCAATAGCATAGCTTTTACAAGCTTTTTAATAAAATAGTTGGCGTATGAAGTGTTGGTTGCCATTAAATTTCCCAGATCGTTTTTCTTGCAGGTGACTTAAAATAATCCTTATTCTGCAAAATAAAAACCATTATTAAATACAAAATAATAGGTGAACCAAAAGTCAAAAACGATAAATAGATAAAAAACAATCGAACCGATTGAATTTTAATCCCCAACTTTTCACCCCACCAAGAAAGCACTCCAAATGCTTGTCTTTCAAAGAAATCTAATATTTGTTTTATCATATTATTTATTATTCAAAATCCAAATTCCGACCTTGCAAGATAAGCATTTTTTAAATGAACAATAATTGTTTTTAAGTTCTATTAAACCTTGTGATTCTAAGGCATTAAAGCTATTTCCTATGAGTAAATTCCATTTTTCAATAACGGCATTCTTCTCCGGTTTTATTATTTCAAGAAAAGAAAGTGCTCTGGATTTGATTTCTTCATTATCATGGCGTCTTCCAAAAGCATACATAAATGGAACAATCGAATTAATTAAAATGCTATTATACATGCTCTCTCCCATTTGTATTTTCTTGTCACTTGATCTTACATCAAACCGATAATGTGAGTCCCAATAAGGATCTATATTTTTTCTGAATCCACCTTCCAAAAGGGAAATGTCTTTTTTATAAAAAACAAGATCACAAATGCTTGTCCAGGATGAAAGTAAACTTGAAAGTTGTCCCAAACGAATAGTAGGGAAATTTGATGGCCGCATTCTCATAAATTTCCAACGCTCAGGTTTAATAGAAATAAATTCGAATTTTCTTCTTAAAAAGAAATACTGTTTTTGCAATGCGCGAGGATACTTATCCCTTAAATTTCCATCTAAAAAGCCAGCAATTCCGAATATGAGGGCATCTAGTTTTTCCTGATCATTTTCAAATCTCTTTAGCAAAGTAAATGGTAAAATCAATGCTAAAGAATGGAAAACATCTTTATTAACTTTAGACCCGAGTGCACTTACAATAGATTGCATTAAAGCGTTTTCCCAATTTCCATTTAATCGATCTACCAGAATTTCTACTTCTTTTACTTTTCGCTCTAATCTTTCTATTGCCATTCTGTTTATCATCTGAGAAATGACTATTGGAGGCACGTTATGGATCAAAGATTCACAGGGAATCCAGCTTTTTTTAGTCTTTAATTTTTTCCATTCATGATATTTATGAAGGTCAATTCTTTTTTTAAGCTCAATAAGAGGAATATAAGTAGCCTGGTCTTTTTCCCAATTCTCAGTATTATGATTGTATACTACATGCAGAATTACATTCGAATATGCCGCATCCAATTGATGTTGATGTAAAAACCAATCACTCGTATTGACGTGTATTTCAACATTTCCGATCCAAAGATTAGCTCCGATCAGAATCCGTGCTTCACTAAAGTCAGGTCCGCTATTGGTATTATGTATTCCGGAATGAATGATCTGAACTACTTCACCATTAATACTTGTCAAATCAGTATGATCAAATAATTGATAGGTCCAGATGAAGTGCAGAAACTCTTCTTCCATAAAAGATAATTTTTAAGAAAATTACCTTGATTAATCAGAAAGATAAATCCGTATTTAACAGGAAAAAGACTAAGGTGAATCGCTTAGAAATAAATTTAGATAAGACCTGACTCCATAAGAACCGACTCCATTTCTCGTTGGATTTCTTTTGCAGCTTCCTGCGCTTTTAATCCAAAATGCTGATCATTACCTGCATAAATAATTCCCCGGGAAGAGTTTATCAGGAGTCCAATATCCTTATTTAATCCGGCAGCAGAAACTGCTTTTAACGACCCTCCCTGAGCTCCTACCCCTGGTACCAGGAAAAAATGATTCGGAACTCTTTTTCTTATATCAGAAATGTAATTCGCCTGTGTGGCACCGATAACAAACATCATATTTTCATCAGTCCCCCATTGACTGCATGTTTGAATCACCTGCTCATAGACTTTAAGTCCATTTTGAAGCATTTGGTTTTGAAAATCCATTGCTCCGGAATTTGATGTTAATCCGAGTACAATAGCCCATTTATCATCACGCAAAAAGGGGCTTACGGAATCGCTTCCCATATAGGGTGCGATCGTTATTGCATCAAAGCCATAAGTGTCATAAAATGTTCGAGCGTAATAATTTGAAGTGTTACCGATGTCTCCTCTTTTTGCATCTGCAATAGTCAGGATGTTTTTTGGGATATAATCGATCGTTTTTTTCAGGCTTTGCCATCCTGAGGGGCCTAGCAATTCAAAAAATGCGATATTAGGCTTATATGCAACTGCAAATTCATGAGTGGCATCGATTATTCCTTTATTAAATTCAAAAATCGGGTCTTCTAATTCGAGCAGGTGGGAAGGGATTTTATCCAGATCCGGATCCAACCCGACACATAGAAAGGATTTTTTGATCTTTATTTGCTCAATTAGTTGTTTACGATTCATTCTAAACTATTTTAATCTCCCTCTGAAAGTTTTTCTGCATTCTCAGCAAATTTCAGTTTATCTATAATCTCTTGAATATCCCCATCAATAATACTCGCCAGGTTATACAAGGTTAAGTTTATTCTATGATCGGTAACTCGTCCTTGTGAATAATTATAGGTTCTAATTTTTGCTGATCGATCTCCTGAAGAAACCATACTTTTCCTTTTTATAGAATCTTCAGCTAATTTTTTTTCTAATTCCATTTGATAAATCCTTGTTCTAAGAACAGAAAGTGCTTTATCATAGTTTTTAAGCTTCGATTTTTGATCTTGGCATTGTGCTGTAATTCCTGAGGGAATATGTGTTAGTCGGATCGCTGAATAGGTTGTATTAACAGATTGACCTCCGGGTCCGCTTGAACAATACGAATCGACTCGTAAATCAGATTTTTTTATTTCAACATCAAATTCATCGGCTTCAGGAAGGACCATTACCGTAGCTGCTGAAGTATGAACTCTTCCCTGAGTTTCGGTAGCCGGAACACGTTGAACGCGGTGAACACCTGCTTCAAATTTCAGATCCCCATAAACATCCTCTCCATTTACTTCAAAGATGATTTCTTTATAACCACCGGATGTACCGTAATTCACATCTACAATTTCCGTTTTCCAGTTTCTGGATTCGCAATATTTAGTATACATTCTGAAAAGATCTCCTGCAAAAATACTAGCCTCGTCTCCTCCAGTTCCCGCTCTAATTTCTACAACAGCACTTTTGGCATCTTCCGGATCCTTTGGAATTAAAAGTAATTTAACTTCTTCTTCAATCGTTTCAATTTGTTCTTCAAGTTCATTTAGCTCTTCTTTGGCCATCTGAACAAAATCCGGATCTGTTTCCTTATTTATAATTTCCTTAGAAGACTTAATATTTTCGAGAATATTCTTATAATTCAAATAAGCGCTAACGATGGGCGACAAGTCTTTATATTCCTTGTTAAGCCTTATGTATCTTTTCATATCGCTAACGATTTCGGGGTCGATAATTTGCTTACCTACCTCATCATAGCGTTCTTTTATATATGATAATTTCTCTATTAATTCACTCATAATCCATTCAACCTTATTACAAAATTAAAACCTTCGACTCTATTAATATTCAAAAATACCATAAGCACTATCAATAGTCAATCGTTTCTTATCCGATGATTCCACTCTACCAATTATTCTTGCATCAATATTAAAAGATTTCGAGATCTCAATTATTTTATCAGCATATTCTGAAGGCAAATATATTTCCATTCGATGCCCCATATTAAATACTTTAAACATTTCTTTCCAATCTGTGGATGATTCCTTTTGGATCAATTCAAAAAGTGGAGGCGTTGGAAATAAATTATCTTTTATAATGTGTAAATCGTCGATGAAATGTAATATTTTAGTTTGTGCGCCGCCTGAACAATGCACCATTCCATGTATTTTATCATGCAATTGCTCTACTATTTTCTTAATTACAGGTGCATAAGTTCTCGTTGGAGAAAGCACTAATTTTCCTGCATTTATAGGACTTCCATCTATCTTGTCTTCCAGGTTTTTTGTGCCGGAATATACCAATTCATCCGGAACTTCATGATCATAACTTTCGGGGAATTCAAGTGCTAATTTTTTATTAAAAACATCATGTCGGGCTGATGTCAATCCATTTGAGCCCATCCCTCCATTATACTCACTCTCATAGCTTGCCTGACCAAAAGAAGCTAAACCAACAATAACATCTCCTGCTTCAATATTAGCATTATTAATCACTTTATTTCTTGGCATCCTGCAAACTACGGTGCTATCGACAATGATCGTCCTAACAAGATCTCCAACATCAGCGGTTTCACCTCCGGTAGATTGAATTCCGATCCCATGAGAACGTAAATTCTCAAGTAACTCTTCTGTTCCCTTTATGATCGTAGAGATAACTTCTCCCGGAATTCTGTTTTTATTTCTTCCTATAGTGGATGATAAAAGTATGTTATCCATCGCCCCTACACATAAAAGATCATCGATATTCATTATCAAGGCATCTTGTGCAATTCCTTTCCAAACCGATAGATCACCTGTTTTTTTCCAATACATATAAGCAAGTGAAGATTTCGTACCTGCTCCATCCGCATGCATTACAATACAATGATCTTTTGAACCGGTTAAGGAATCTTCCACTATTTTACAAAATGCTTTTGGGAATAGCCCTTTATCTACATTCTTAATCGCTTCATGGACGTCTTCCTTTGACGCCGAAACTCCTCGCTGATGATACCTTTCTTGCATATGTATATATACTAAAAAGCATCCCAATTAACTTAGAATGCTTTTAATAATAATTGGAGTGCAAAGCTACTCTTCTTTTGGGACGAAATCAAAACTCAGTACTGTAAATTCAGTACGTCTGTTTTTTTGGTGTGCTGCTTCTTTTTCAGCTTGAGTAGGCATATTATTTATCTGATCATCAGTAATTTTCAAACGAGTTTCACCATAACCATGAGCAACCATACGTTGCGAAACAATTCCTTTGGTAATTAAATAATCTACACAAGATTGAGCTCTTTTTTGAGATAAGACCATATTCGCATCATCACTACCTCTGCTATCAGTATGTGCTTGAAGTTCGATAATAATCGTTGGATTGTCAATCAATATATTATATAAATAATCCAGTGAATCCTTTGAGTTTTCTAGGAGACCCCATTTTGCAAATTCATATTGAACTTCAGGAAATTCAATAGGTTCATCACTAATTGGCTGAATGAAAAATTCTTTTATAAATGTGGTAGATTCTGCTAATCCAACCGTTGTTACTTGATCTTTAGCAACTAGATAATCTTCCCCTTTACTCACTACAATAGAATAAGTCACATCGGCATTAATGTACCTTTCAGCACCATTTTCTGCAAATCTAAATCCTCCGTTTTCATCGGACATGGTTTGAAAAGAAGATCCATCTGTTCCAGCAACACGAACAAATGCATTGGTTACCGGAACCTGAGTTTCCTTATCATATATATTCCCTTGAAGAACATATAATAAAGGTGGTAACATAAAATTAAAAATATCCGATTGCCCTTTTGTACCCGGTCTATTACTTGTTAAATAACCGCGATCGTTATCAGCCTCAAATACAATTGAATAATCATTATAACCTGAGTTGATCGGGTATTTCATATTTTCAACCTGGCCCCATTGATTGATATCGGTAGGTACTGCTTTAAAAATATCAAGTCCACCCATACCTCTTCGTCCATTAGAAGCGAAGTAAAGAGTTCCATTAGGATGAATAAAAGGAAATAATTCATCTCCGGCAGTGTTTATCTCAGGTCCAAGATTTTTTGGCTTACTCCACAGAGCATTTTCATTTGCTCTAGTGACCATCCAAATATCTCTTCCTCCTTTTCCTCCTTCCATATCAGAAGCAAAAAAGAAAGTTTTCCCATCTTTACTAATGGAAGGGTGACCAACAGTTACCGTATCAGCACCAAATGGTTTTAACTCAAGTAAAACAGGTTCAGTCCATCCTTCACCTACATAAACAGAATAAAAAATATCACAACCAAGGTTTCTGTCTTTTTCTTCAATACAACGTGTAAAATACAACGTGCTTTTATCTGCAGAAAAACAGGCAGCACCCTCATTAAATTTAGAGTTTATTAAAGGGGAAATTCCAGCCGGTTCCGACCATTTACCTTTTTCATCTCTTGTTGTTAAATAAATATCCTGATAATTTTCACCTGAACGATTATCAATTTTAGATCCTTCTGATGCTTCCCTTGATGAAGTAAACACAAGTGATTTATAATCATTACTAGCATAATTAGCTGAAAAATCAAATTGAGGGGAATTAAGCTGCACTTCCGGTAATACAATAAATTTTGTAGGATTATCTACCCAACTTTGAGCAGCTACACATGCTTCCATGTCTAACATTGCAACCTTATCTTCATTGACATTTTGGAAGTACTGTTTGTACCTTCTCATTGCCTCACTATATTTTCCTTGATTTTGCAAAGCAAAAGCCAATTTATAATACACAATTGGATCAGAAAATTTCGCCTTTATCGCTTTCCCAAACCAAACTTCAGACTGCTCGTAATCTAAAATAGCAGCATAAGATTGTCCGATCATATAGATCATTAAAGCTTTTTCTTGCGGATCTTTCTCTTTTACATAGGCCTTTTTATAAAGATCAATCGCTTCATAATAAGCCATATTATCAAAAGCATTATCCGCTTTTTCTACAGCAGTGTGCTGCGCATTGAGCGCTACAGCCAATCCTAGCAATACAAACAATGAAAATATCTTCTTCATATACAATTTATTCGAGTAATTTTTACTGAAAAAATACAGTTACACTTAAACCCTCGAAAATAAGTAATATTTTTCCATTTTAACAAAAGGACTGGAGGGTTCAATTAACTACTATTTTGTTAAACTTATTATTTTCTCTTCAACCAATAACTATTCCATCTTTAGAAAAAGTAATCTTATGGCTTCAGACGCAGCATTTAAGCCAAATATGGCGGGCATATAAGAAATTGTTCCATAAAATGATTTCTTATAATTTGATCCATCAGTTAGCTTTAAAGAGTCATAATTTTGTATTTCTGTTGAAAAAACAGCACGAATTCCTTTATTAATATTCATTTCCTTTAAGCGTTTTCTGATTTTTTGGGCTAATAAACAACTATGAGTAGATGAAATATCTCTAATTATCACTTTCGAAGGATCTGTTTTTCCACCCGCTCCCATTACACTCACACATCTTATTTTTTGTCTTTTACATTCTTTAAGCAAACTGATTTTTGGGGAAAGTGAATCAATGCAATCTATTACAATATCCACTTTTTCGTTCAACAAAATTTTCCCTACTCTAAATGGCTCTATAAATTCATCTACAGCGATAACATTTATTAAAGGATTAATGTCTTTCACTCTTTGTTCCATCACCTCTGTTTTTCGCAAGCCAATAGTAGAGTTTAAAGCAACAAGCTGTCGATTTATATTGCTTTTTTCTACTCGATCTCCATCAATCAGAACTAAACTCCCAACACCCGCTCGGGCAAGAGCTTCAGCAGCATAACTTCCTACTCCACCTAATCCGACAACCATCACTTTTGAATTCTTTAAAACCTCAATTTTCTCTGACCCAATTAATAGCTCAGTTCGTTCCAGAAAATTATTTTCCTCTGTACTCATTAAAAATGGAATTATAATTTAAAAAAAGTTGCTTTTTTATTTCGTTTAAGTCGATAAAACTCAAATCACTTGCCTTTTTATATAGTGTTACAATATTCATTTCCGGATCATCATCCGTTTCAAAAAATAGTCGGTTTAAAGGGATCACATCCAAAATCCTTGCTGCTTTATCTTGAAACAAAACCTTAGAAAGAGAAATATAAAAACCCTTTTTTATTAAATCCGCTGCCAGTTCAGGGCTCTTATTAAAACCGTGTATGATCCATGGAAACGATGATCTATTATTTTTTTTTAAAAGTATAAGATCATCAAAGGCTTTAACACAATGTATGATCAAAGGCAACTTAAACTTATT
>Ga0316188_10001245_pt1 | contig 11949 bp, 11 predicted proteins | sample Phiworburrow1_MG_FD_204933 | JGI IMG/M metagenome (GOLD analysis project Ga0316188, IMG submission 204933) | Coastal sediment microbial communities from Maine, United States - Phippsburg worm burrow 1 | ecosystem: Environmental > Aquatic > Marine > Coastal > Sediment | place: USA: Maine... | reverse complement strand
GATTTGGCTTCCCGGGAATCAGCGCTGATGGGCGGCATCAGGGGGCGATCCTTCTGTGCCAGGTAGGTCAGGGCTGCAAACAAGTCGTCGTCACCGACATCCTTATTTTCTTCCTTGAACTTGGCGACGACTTCCTTGAAGAACTCCAGGTCCTGTGACTCGATGGCATCGTTGATGCTCTGACCGAATTGGGAGCTGCGCCTGTCGACCACGTCTTCCCGGGTGGGCAGGGTCATGCGTTCGATGGGCTGGCGGGTGGCGCGCTCGATGGTATCCAGCATCCGCCGTTCCCGCGAGGCGATAAACATGATGGCTTTGCCCTGGCGTCCGGCACGACCGGTGCGGCCGATGCGGTGTACATAGGCCTCGGCATCGTAGGGCACGTCAAAGTTGACTACGTGGCTGATACGATCCACGTCCAGTCCGCGTGCTGCCACATCGGTGGCAACCACGATATCCAGTTTGCCGCTCTTGAGTTGATCGACAGTGCGTTGTCTGTGTACCTGGTTCATCTCGCCACTCAAGGCTGCGCTGGCAAAGCCGCGGGCCTCGAGCTTCTCGGCCAGGTCCACCGTGGCCAGGCGGGTGCGAACGAACACCAGCATGGCGTCGATCTCCTCCACCTCGAGAATGCGGGTTAAGGCATCCAGCTTGTGTACGCCCTGCACCTGCCAGAAATACTGGGAAATGGTGGAGACCGTGCTGGTCTTGGTCTTGATGCGGACTTCTGCGGGGTTGCGAAGGTAGCGATCGGCGATGTGCTTGATGCGGGTCGGCATAGTGGCCGAGAACAGGGCTACCTGCTTGTCCTTGGGCATGTAACCCAGGATCTCTTCGACATCATCGATAAACCCCATGCGCAGCATTTCATCTGCCTCGTCCAGGACCACATGACGCAGCTTGTCCAGCTTCAGGGTGCCGCGCTTGAGGTGATCCTTGATACGTCCGGGAGTGCCGACGATGGCGTGTACGCCACGGCGCAACTGGCGCAACTGGTGGTCCATGCCCTGGCCGCCGTATACCGGCAGCACATGGAATCCTTTGAGGTGACGGGCGTAGGATTGCATCGCCTCGGCCACCTGCAGCGCCAATTCACGGGTAGGTGCCAGCACCAGCATCTGGGGCTGGGCCACTGAAATATCTATGCGACTGAGCAGGGGCAGGGCGAACGCGGCGGTCTTGCCGGTGCCTGTCTGTGCCTGGCCAATCAGGTCGCGGCCTTCCAGCAATGGTGGGATCGCTCCCAGCTGAATGGGTGAGGGTGTCTCGTAGCCGAGATCATTGATAGCGGCCAGCACGGAATCGGCAAGGCCGAGATCGGCGAAGCCGGGAGTAGAGTCTGTTGACATGGGGAACCTGTGCGGAGTCGGCCCGTTGGGCCTGTGATAAAGCTACCGCACCTGAGCTCGGAGCGGCGGCTGATTATACGCTATTTCCTTGCTCAAAACACTGCCCTCTGGTAAGGACCGCCGGATCAAGCACCTGGAATCTTCCGAATCCCCAGGCTTTTAGTTCAAAAAAAGCCAAAAAAGAATAAATAAAACAATAGCTTGCAGGGTGGCTCACCTGGCGAGCCACTACCCCCCTTAATATAGTCTCCAGCGGCAATTCCGGCCCGAAATTATGAGAGGTGAATGATTAGCAAGTGGTGAGAGCACATCTCGCCCCGGTTCCTGGTCGCAGCAGCGACTGACCGGGACGCGGGTGGAATATGGGCAGATCAGGGCAGCAGATCTCCTGGCAATATTCCCTCTCACTCTACGTGAGAGAGGAGATATTGCTTAAGGAGCACAGGGGATGAACGACACGATGCATAACAACACAATTGCCAAGACCTTATCCGAACTGACACTGGGTGACCCCACAGTCTTTGAAGACCTGGCGGCGTTTCCGTTGCAGGGACCACCCGGGGCCGTGAGGGATTACCTGACGCTGGAACAGGCGCTTTCCGGCAAAACTGCAAGAGTGACCGAGGTGTCCGATTCAGGCTCGGTGCCGGAACTGAAATTTGTCAATGACGGCCTGACGCCTGTCTTGCTGCTTGATGGCGAGGAGTTGGTGGGGGCCAAGCAAAACCGGATTCTGAACCTCACCATCCTGGTGCCGGCCCAGAGTTCTATTTTGATTCCGGTGTCCTGCGTTGAGCGTGGTCGCTGGTCCCGCCGCAGCCAGGAATTCTCGGCGGCCAGGCGCACCATGTATGCCAGGGGTCGGGCCGAGAAGATGGAACACGTCTCAGCATCCATGTCCGTAGGCGGATCCCGGCGGGCCAACCAGGGTGCCGTGTGGGAATCGGTAATGGACAAGGCGGCCTGTATGAACGTCAGCTCGAGTACCGAGGCCATGTCCGATATCTACGAGAACCGCCAGCAGAAGCTGGATGAGTATATTAAGGCTTTCTCGGTGGCGGATGACCAGCGCGGCGCAGTGTTTTGCCTGGGGGGACGGGTGGCTGGACTGGAGTTGTTCGATCGACCCACCACCTTTAGCGTGCTGATGCCGGCCCTGGTCCAGAGCTACGCGCTGGACGCCATGGAAGGCCGTTTGCATGGAGGGGCGCCCGAGCCGGAAGCGGTGGCCGAGTTCCTGCTGGATCTGGGCCAGTCCCTGCCCCAACGGTTTGAGGCCCTGGGCCTGGGCCAGGACCTGCGGTTCCGTAGCACCACGGTGTCCGGTGCCGCGCTGGAGATTGACGGTGAACTGTTGCACTTGCTGGCGTTCTCTCGTCACAACCATGGCGGTACTGGCAGGGCGGAAGAGGACACCCAGGCGCCGGGGTACCGCAGTCGGGTAATACCCTTCAGCCGGCGGCGACGTGGACATTGATGTCCGGGCGCAGGAGCTGGAACTGGAGCAGGCGCTCAGCCGCCACGCCAGGGTACGGATGCAGCAGCGAGGCATCCCGTCCCAGGTGGTGGAGTCATTGCTCCAGTGCGGCCGCGTGCAGCACGACAACCACGGTGGGCGAATCGTCTTCTTTGATCGTACTGGGTGGAAGGCGGCGTGCAAACGCGGATTCCAGAGGCTGGTCCCGGCGGCAGATCGCTACCGCCGAACCTACCTGGTACTCGGCGGTGACGGGATGGTCAAAACGGTAAGTCACCGTTACCGGCGTATCAGGCGTCACTAGTGCGTTCCCCGGGCAGTCGACACAGGCTGCCCGGAACACCTTATTGGAGTGCCGAAACCATGACACTGAATAAACAAGGCTTTTGGGGGTTGCTGGCTTCCGGGGTCCTGCTGTTTCTCACCGGTCTGGAATTCACCCTGGCCTCGGGGGAGCTGCACTGTGGCCTGAAGCCGCTACCGGAGATTGGCTGCCACATAGGGCGCTGCGTGGATGGGGAGTGGGAGCAGGTTTGTGATACATCCCCCTCCCTGGTTTGTGGCCTCAAGCCCTTGCCCGAGATTGGTTGCCGGATAGGGCGCTGCGTGGACGGGCAGTGGGAGCAGGTTTGCGATACCTCTCCTACGCTGAGTTGCGGCCTCAAGCCCTTGCCCGAGATTGGTTGCCGGATAGGGCGCTGCGTGGATGGGGAGTGGGAGCAGGTTTGCGACTGAGAGGTGCATGCCATGGTTATGGATACCGGCCCTGGAGCTGTTGATGCCCTGACCGGGCGAACTCAGCGCCAGTCGATAGCAGGGCAGCGATCCATGACCACGGTCAGTCCCGCCTCGCGAGCCCGTTCGGCGGCTGCCTCGTTAATGACTCCCAGCTGCATCCAGACCACCTTCGCGCCTATGCCTATGGCCTCGTCGGAAGCGGTACCGGCATCGTCGGAGTTCCTGAAAATATCCACCATGTCCACGGTGATCGGAATATCTGACAGTTGGGCGTAGACGGTTTCGCCCAGCAGCTGTTTGCCGGCCAGTCGGGGATTGACGGGAATCACCCGGTAGCCCCGGGATTGAAGGAATCCCATGACACCGTGAGCCGCCCGGTGGAGCTTGTCCGAGGCACCAACCAGGGCGATGGTTTTTACCTGTTGGGCTAATTGCCTGGCGAGTTCCGCGGATGACATACGCCGATCCTTTCATGAGGCTGACTGGGCAGAGCTGCAAGCATACCCCGCCAACGGGCCTGCTACATGCCAATGCCGATCAGGAACATGAAGATGGGTCCGTTCAATTCTCCGGGAGAGGGGCCCAGGCCGTCGGGTGTACCGAAGTTCGCGTAGTGAATGCGGAACGCCAAATTAAGGTCAATTCGGCTTTTCCCCAAGGGCAGGTCCTTGCTGGTTCCGACATAGCCGCCCAGCCGAGTGGACTGCCAGGCATCGTTGTCCCCGAAGCAAGCGTCAGTTTCCACGCAACCCAGTTCGCGGAAATCCACTGTGTACAGTCCCAGGCCTGCGTCCAGGTAGAAGCGCCTATTGTCGCCCACGGGTATTTTCACCGACGGAACCAAGTGAAGACCGCGGGAGGCCAGGTTTTTGAATTCGCCACGAATATTGCCTTCGGTATAAAACAGGGTCAGGTCCATGCCCCAGAGACAACAACTCGTCGCAAGGTCACCCCAGTACATTCCAAGACCGAGGTCGAATCCCGAGCTGTCGAATGCCCCCCCGTAACTGGAATCCAGGTCGGCCAGGGCAGGCCAGGAGTGGGCGCCGAGATGCGCCTCGAAGCGGTTCCTGTTCTCGGGAGGCATTTGCTGGGCGAAGCCTGCGGTGGGCGTGACCAGCAGGGCAAGCAAACACAGGGTGGCCAAACCAGTCAGCGCGGTTTGCTGCGGCGATGCAGAAATCTTAAACGTATTCATGGCGAGAGCCTCCTTGCACGAGATACCCGTCACCAGGTGCCTGGCGAAATCCTGTTTGAGCTTTTTCCAGAAAGGATTCATGGATCTTGAGTGGAGGCTCAGAAAGCATATCCGACCAGGAACACGGCGGAGGGCCCATCCAACTGGCCTGGAGACTGACCGACCGCATCGGGGGTTCCGAAGTCTGCGTAGTTCACTCGCAGGCTCAGGGCAAGGTGGCCGCCGGTCTTGCCCAGGGGGATGTCCCAGGTGGCGCCTGCATAGCCGCCGACGGTGCTCTTGCTCCAGCGCTCGCCCAGGTCTACGCAGCCCGCGTAATACCAGAGGTCGCAGTCGACTTCGCTGAAGTCCGCTCGATAGTAGCCGAGGCCCAGGTCCAGGAGCAGCGGCGTCCCTGCCAGGGGAATCTTCACCGAGGGTGTCAGGTACAGGACCTCGGCATCCAGCTCGGTGAGCAAGCCGGTGACGTTGCCCTGGGTATTTGAGATCCCCACGTCCAGTCCCAGGAGCCATCCCTTGGCAAACGGGGCGGGCCCATGAACCGCTAGGTCCGCGACCATTCCTGCCGAATCGAAGTCGCCGCCGGTTGCGGGTTCCAGGTCCGCCAGTGCCGGCCAGGACTGCACGCCCAGGGACAGGGCCACGCGCCAGCCCTGCTCGGCGGGTTTTTGCCCGGTTTGTTCATCCGGGTCAGCCGCGACGGAGGGGGCTGCGCCGAGCAGACCGGTCACCAGGCACAGCTTGACCAGCAGGGGGAGGACTCCCGAAAAGCCGTGTGTTGCAGTCATGCTTTAGTCTCCCCGGCGAGGTCGTTATTTTCTCTCGCTCGGGGTGTGAATCTAGGCCTGCCGGCGGGCGCTGCAATCAGTAGGTTTACGTATGCCGCACTGATGGTGGCGGGCCGGCCAGGTGTCCCTGGCAACCTTTCCGGCGGTCATGACAAGCGTTACCGTGTGCCACCCTGTGCGATAATCACCGCTTTGATGATCTCGCGGTGTGAACCATGAATTCCCCAAGCCGACTGCCGTTCTCCCTGCCTGTCCCGCCACTGCCGCTGGAGTTGTTGCGAGGGGTCTCGCGCAAGCTGCTGCCAGGGGTTGCCCTGGTGCCGTTTAATTTGCAGCGGGTGCTGCTGTTGCGGCTAATGGAACAGGCATTAAAGGAACCCCTGTCTGACGGGGATTTCGAGTTTTTAAAGGGCAAGTGGTTGAAGGTCGAAATCACTGATGCGGGACTTTGCTGGTACTTCACGTGCGCTGAGAATGGCGAACTCGTGATTAGCCAGGAACAACAGGCCGATGCCACCATCCGGGGAAACCTGAAAGAGTTCCTGCAGCTGACGGCCCGAACCGAAGATCCGGACACCTTGTTTTTCCAGCGCCGCCTGCAGATCGAGGGTGATACCGAGCTGGGCCTGGAGCTGAAAAACCTGTTGGATGGAGTGGACCAGGATGGCCTGCCAACCCTCTTGCGGTTGTTCCTGGTGCAGGGTGCGTCAGTCGCCGCTGCGCTGTTATAGCGACGGGTAGCTATACATCCATCAGCTCTCAGGTGTAGCCCCGGGTTCCACATGCTCCATGCCGGGCTTTGCATACCAATAGCCATTTGAAACAGCATCGCCCGTCGAGGTCGTGGTGGTGGTTTTGCCGTCCAGGGTATCCCTGAACTCGTTGATGACATCCGTCATGTCCACCGTGGTGGGAGCGATGCGCATAATGTCCACGCCCATGTCGTGCATTGCCTGGGCCTCGGCTAACAGATTGCAGATTTCCCCGGACATGACCTGGATGCCATTCAGGGTGAACAATTCCTGATCTTCCTGGGTGCTCAGGGGCAGACCTTCCGGGTAGTCCTTGCAGATAAAATTGCAGCGATCTTTGGGCAGGCGATGGGCGCGTGCGGTGAAGCAACGTGCGGAGTAGGCCAGTCCCAGGTGACCATAGCTGAGCACCTCGGTTTCAATCTGGCTGGCGAAGCCCATCTGCCTGGCATCCCGGAGTATGTCGGTGAGACATTGGGCGGATAACTCAACCGGGAAGAGCCATCGGACCAGGCCCTGTGTATGAAGGACGCGCAATGTGTTGGCGTTATAGATATTGATGCCGTTACCGGTGACAAATGGCAGTCCCCGCTCATGCATGATCTCGGCGGCGGCCATGTCATTTGCCTCCACCATCATCTCCCCGTTGTCACACAGGCGTTTCAAGGTGGCCAATTCCGACCGGGCCTCGATCAGGGCCAGGCTGGACAGTACTGCCTGTTTCCCGCTACGGGTAATCTCCTGGCCGAGTTCTATCCATTCCCCCGTGCTTAATTCACGACGCTTGGAACACACCGACTCACCCAGGTAAACGATATCCACGGGCAAGCTGGCGATATCCTGGTAAAAGGATTTCAGGGTTTCGGCGGGCCAGTAGAAGGGCACACATCCCAGGGATATTTTCATCTCAGACACCTACTGCCAGGGGCGTGAATAGGCGCCCAGTGTTGTCTGGGAACCCTCGGAAGCAGCAGCCAGGACTTTCGACCACTCGCTTTGGATAGTGAAATGGCTCGGGTCCTGCTCCAGGGCGTCCATGGCCTGGCGCCATACGCGAACCACCTGGGCCACGTAGGCCGGGCTGCGTTGGCGTCCCTCGATCTTGATGGCGCTGATTCCCAGTTGCCGCAGTTCTGGAAGCAACTCCAGGGTATTGAGACTGGTGGGCTCTTCGAGAGCGTGTCCGGTTTGACCGGCCACGTTAAAGCGTCCCTTGCACAGGGTCGGGTAGCCTGCGTTGCAGCCCGCGGCATGCCGATTGATCAGGACTCCGTTGAGACGGGTTTCCAGGCCACCGTCTTCGGTGTCCTCCCAGCGCACCGCGCTGGCCGGCGAGCAGGCGCCGAAAGTGTTTGGTGACTGGCCGGTGAGGTAGGAGGATAAATAGCAGCGTCCCTCGGCCATGATGCACAGGCTGCCGAAACCGAATACTTCCAGGTCCACCGGACTGTCCTCGGCCAGGGCGCGAACCTGGGGCAGGGAGAGCACCCGGGGAAGCACGGCGCGGCGAATGCCGAAGTTGTCGAAATAAAAATCAAGTGCCCGGGCGTTGGTCGCCGAGGCCTGGACGGAAAGATGAAGGTTTAATTCCGGGTGGGTCTCCGCGGCGTAACCCAGCACGCCAATGTCCGCGGCGATCAGGGCGTCTACCTGCAGGTCTGCGGCAAGGTCTACTGCCCGGGTCCAGCGCTCCCAGCCTGCCGGCTGGGCAAAGGTGTTTACTGCGACAAATATTCGTACGCCCTGATCCCGAGCGTAGTCCAGGGCCTTGTGAGCTTTCTTGTCGTTGAAGTTCAGCCCGGCGAAGTGCCTGGCATTGGTGTCGTCACGGAATCCGATGTACACGGCATCTGCGCCGCTATCCACGGCGGCTTTCAGTGAGGGCAGGTTGCCCGCAGGGCAGACCAGTTCCATTCGCGTGACCTTTTGCGCCGGGCAAACCGTGAGGGCTGAGCTGGCGTATTGTGAGCAAGACTCATGAGTCTAGAGGTCGCGGACGAGTATTTCGCTACGCAGATACCGAGGGGCGTGGCGGAGAACTAGTCTTCCGGCTGCTGGATGGTATCGCTGACCTGGTCCGGGGGTAGTGTCTTGGGGTAATCACGATTGAAGTGCAGGCCGCGACTCTCGTGACGGGCCATCGCTCCACGCACGATCATTTCCGCCACCGTAGTCAGGTTGCGCAGTTCGATCAGGTCGCTGGTGATGCGGAAGTTGCCGTAGTACTCGGCGATTTCGCCCTTGAGTAATTCGATGCGTCGCAAGGCTCGCTGCAGTCGCTTGTTGGTGCGCACGATGCCCACGTAATCCCACATGAAATGTCTTAACTCATTCCAGTTATGGGAGACCACGACGTGTTCGTCTGCATCGGTTACCCGGCTTTCATCCCAGGCGGGCAGGGGTGGTGGCACCGGCACGCCGTTAGACAGCTCTTTTTTCAGTCGTTCGACGGCGGATTCCGCGAAGACACAGCATTCGAGCAGTGAATTGCTGGCCAGGCGGTTGGCGCCGTGGATACCGGTGCTGGCGCACTCACCCACCGCATACAGGCCGGGCAGGTCGGTGCTGGCATCCAGCTCGGTGACTATGCCGCCACAGGTGTAATGGGCCGCCGGCACTACCGGAATTGGTTCTCGTGTGATGTCGATTCCGAATTCCTGGCATCTACGACTGATGTTTGGGAAGTGTTCCAGGATTTCCTTGGCCGGCTTGTGGGTAATGTCCAGGTACACGCAGTCGTAACCGCCACGTTTCATCTCGTAATCGATGGCCCTGGCGACGATGTCCCGGGGTGCAAGCTCACCACGAGGATCATGTTTATCCATGAAGCGCTTGCCGTTGGGAAGAATCAGTTTGCCGCCCTCGCCACGCACCGCCTCGGAAATCAGCATGGACTTGGCGTGGGGGTGATACAGACAGGTGGGGTGGAATTGCATGAACTCCATGTTGGCGACCCGGCAGCCGGCCCGCCAGGCCATGGCGATGCCATCACCGGTAGAGGTATCCGGATTGGTGGTAAACAGGTAGACCTTGGATGCGCCGCCGGTGGCGAGAACCACGGCTCGCGCTGCGTGGGTAGTCACCTTGTTGGTCTTGCGATTCAAGGCGTAAGCGCCAACGCAGCGTTTCTCAGCTCCCGGCTTTATCTTGTCCGACCGGATCAGGTCCACGGCAATCTGGTCCTGGCACACGGTAATGGAGGGGTGGTTGAGCACCTGGGCGGTCACCGCATCCATGATGGCCCGGCCCGTGGCATCGGCGGCGTGGACCACCCGGCGACGGGAATGTCCACCTTCCTGGGTAAGGTGCAGTTGCCGCTGGCTATTGGGTAATTCGGTGAACGCAACGTGCATGTCCCGCAGCCAGGCGATGGCCTTGGGGGCCTGCTGGGCGAGGAACTGCACGCTGGCGACCTTGCACAGGCCGGCCCCTGCATCCAGGGTATCCGCGACGTGTAATTCGGGGTCATCGTCGGGTCCCACCGCGGCGGCAATTCCGCCCTGGGCCCAGTGACTGGATGTTTGGTCGAAGGGCTTCTTGATCAGCAGCTTGACCGACAGTCCGGCATTGGCCGCGTGCAGGGCGCTGGCCAGTCCGGCGAGACCGCCTCCAATAACCAGCAGGTCAGTACTGGATTTAGTCTTCACGGGAATGGGCCTGACCGGCAGTCAGCATGCGCTCTGTTGATAACCGGGCCTTCTCCGCAACTGCGGGGTCGACCTGGATTTCCGGTCCCATGTCCTGCAGGCACTTCAATATCTTTTCCAGGGTGATCTTCTTCATATGCGGGCAGAAGTTACAGGGACGAATGAACTCAACGTCCGGGAAGTTCACCGACACGTTATCGCTCATCGAGCATTCGGTGATCATCGCGACCTTCTTCGGTCGGGTATCGTCCACGTGCTTGATCATGCCTGCAGTGGAGCCGACAAAGTCTGCCTCGGCCAGCACCTCGGGTGGGCATTCGGGATGGGCGATGACTTCCAGGCCGGGATTTTCGGCACGAAACACGCGAATATCGTCCGCTGTAAATTTTTCGTGTACCTCGCAGGCGCCTTCCCACAAGATGATTTCCACCTCGGTCTGGGTAGCCACGTACCGGCCAAGATATCCATCGGGCAGGAAGATGACCCTGTCACTGCCCAGGGATTCCACGATCTCGACCGCGTTGCCAGAGGTGCAGCAGATGTCCACCTCGGCACGCACGTCGGCATAGGTATTCACATAGGCAACCACAGGAACGCCGGGATACCTGGCCTTGAGATCGCGTACGTCCTGGGCGGTGATGGAGGCGGCCAGTGAGCAACCTGCACTCATATCCGGCATCAGCACTGTCTTGTTCGGGGCAAGAATCTTTGCGGTTTCTGCCATGAAACGCACGCCGCACATGACGATAACCTCGGCATCGGTCTTCGCGCCTTGCTGGGCCAGGCCCAGGGAGTCACCGGTGTAATCGGCGATGCCGTGGTATATCTCGGGGGTTTGGTAGTTGTGCGCCACGATGTAGGCGTTGCGTTCCCGCTTGAGTTTGTTGATGGCAAAAATCAGGGGTGCGTAAATCGCCCACTCAAGCTCCGGGATAAGTCCCTTGACCTGCTCGTAGATTGCCTGGGTCGCGGCTTTAACCTCTGGAGTGAAAGCCAGTGTGTCAGTACTCAAATTCATGCCTGGATCCTGTGTCGACGCGAAGCGGGTCAAGCCCATGTGCGGGAACGTTCAACAAGCTTACCCGGTATTCCGAGAAGCATAGTAAACGGAGGATTTTACCTTCTTCAGTCCTAAATGTGATGGGTAAACTTCGTAAATCAAGATCGGGCGGTTAACAAGCAGCCGTTTTTCGGGTTCGGAGCTGAGAAAAGGCAGCGAGCTTGCGCTGAAACTGGAGACGGTATGACCGGGATCTGGAGTGAGTAGACCTGGGGAAGCGTGAGTTGGGACGCGGATATTTAATACTTAACCCCCTTAAAGCCAAATTTTTGAACTATTATTGCCCAGACTGGTGGGTTGAACGTCCGTGCCTGTTCGACATTCCGGTGCATTGGAGGCAATGGAGAATATGGAAATGGATCGTCGTTTTTGGGGCTTGGTTCTGGTAGTTGTTGGCGGGGTCTTGTTGAGTGAGTCCAGTTGGGCATCGGAGACCCGGGAACCCAACGACTGGGGTATAGCCGCCGGCTTTCGAAATGCCAGCATCCCGTTCGCAGCCGCTGAAGACCAGGTTTCGGATTTCATCCCTTTGATGTTTTACAACGGTGACCGGTTTTTTATTCGCGGCCTCACCGGCGGCGTGAAATTGTTCAAGCATGATGACTGGCAATTCAATCTAATCGGGCGCTACCGCTATTTTGATATTCCTGCCGAATACCAGAACCTGGTGCGCGGCAACGGGACGGATGTGGGTATCCAGGCCAGGTATCTGTGGAACGAAAATCTGGAGTCCAATATTGAGCTCATGTCCGACGATGATGGCCGCTACTACGCTGCCTTCGACGCGCGCTATAAATGGGAGTCGGGGAACTGGGAGTTATTCCCTTATGCGACCCTGCGCTGGAAGAGTTCGAAATTTAATAATCGTTACTTTGGCCTAGACGGATTCGTTGACCCCAACGATTTACCGAATCGGATTGATAACAAGATAGGCAGTGCC
>Ga0316188_10001243_pt1 | contig 11954 bp, 12 predicted proteins | sample Phiworburrow1_MG_FD_204933 | JGI IMG/M metagenome (GOLD analysis project Ga0316188, IMG submission 204933) | Coastal sediment microbial communities from Maine, United States - Phippsburg worm burrow 1 | ecosystem: Environmental > Aquatic > Marine > Coastal > Sediment | place: USA: Maine... | reverse complement strand
CATCAGCTTTTTTTGGTAAGCGCCGTGGGTCTGTCTGCTGGAAGCAGGGCAGCCAGTGAACCATCGACGGCTCGTTGTGGCAGAGGAACCGTCGTTAAATCTTCTTCTCCTCCATGCCTGCCAAGGCCGATGCGGGTTTTCCGGATCGGCCTTGGTGTCTCGGGGTGCTCTCTCTGCCTGGACCACTGCCGGACCCAGCGACTCATCTGGTTATGATTCGCTCAACGGGGACTGGCCATGGTGCCGTGCGACTGCAGGAAGGTCAGGTAATGCTGCGGCAGGCCATGATCCTGGGCACCCCGGATCATGCGGGCCAGGTAATCTTCACTCGGCCTGAGGCCGGAACGGAATTTCGCTCCACGGTAAATCGCACAGGACAGCTCACCCAGTTCGGTCTGCACCGTGATCAGCTGGCGCCGATACCTCCCCCGCTCCACATCCTCGTAAACATCGAGCCCGGCTAGGCTCGACTCCGGGACATCGTAGACCACGCCGTGCACATGACTGCGACGGTCATCCATCAGGTCCGCTTTGCCGGTATCGTCGCTTCCCGGCACATGAAACACCAGGCGCACATCACGGATCTTGCCGATGGTCACTGGCTTAAAATCAACCTTGCGTTCCTTGAGAGTCTCCACATCCATGTTCGCGCCGTAAGCGAAATAATGCATACTGACCTCCTGGGTTCAACGGGATCGTTTCACGCTGGGACGTAACTTCATGGTAGACGGTTACCTGACGAGAATGGGCTCCTGGCTGTGAGGCTTTTTCAAGTATTGTATCGCAGAATTTGCGCTTGTCTTGCCGGCAAGGGGTCAGTATAGTGACCATCGACCCGTAGACTGTCTTTTTGGAGGAGCTTTTCAATGACTCAGACGCTTGACATGCAATTGGCTCAGAGGGCCATCGACACCATCCGCCTGCTTTCCGCCGACATGGTCGAACAGGCCCAGTCAGGGCATCCCGGCACGCCTATGGAAGCAGCACCGATTGCCTACCTGCTCTATAAGAAGCACATGCACTACAACCCGAAAAATCCGGCCTGGGCAGGACGTGACCGGTTCATTCTCTCCTGCGGCCATGCCTCGGCGCTCCTCTACAGCATGCTGCACCTCTCCGGCTATGGCCTGTCCATGGACGACCTGAAAAATTTCCGCCAGATCGGCAGCCCGACGGCCGGCCACCCTGAATTCGGTCATGCTCCCGGCATCGAGACGACCACCGGCCCGCTCGGCCAGGGGATCTCGGTCGGCGTCGGCATGGCCATGGGTGCGCGCTTCCTGAAGCAGCGCGTCAGCGAGAAACTCTTTGACTACACGATCTACGGCCTCTGTTCCGATGGCGACCTCATGGAAGGGGTCTCAGCCGAAACGGCCTCCCTGGCTGGGCACCTGCGGCTGGGCAACCTGGTTTATCTCTACCTCGACAACAAGATCACCATCGAAGGAGATACCGACCTGACCTTTACCGAGGAAGTCGCCACCCGCTACCTCAGCTACGGCTGGCAGGTCCAGCATGTCGAAGGGGAAAACCTTCAGGACCTTGACCGGGCGATTGCCAAGGCCAAGCATTCACCCCAGCCGTCACTGATCATTGCCCGCTCGCATATCGGCTTCGGTGCTCCGAACAAGCAGGACACGCATGACGCTCACGGCGCACCCCTCGGCGCCGAGGAACTCAGGCTGACCAAGCAGTTTTTCGGTCGCAACCCCGAGGCAGCTTTTGCCGTGCCCGCAGATGTCGCCGCCCATATGGGTGAGGCGATCGGCCGCGGCGCCAGGTTGGATGCTGACTGGCAGCGTGCCTATACCCAGGAATTGCAGCACAACGCAGCACTGGCCGCATGGCAGAAAGCGGCGGCCGGAGAGCTCCCGGAAGGGTGGGATGATCTGCCGAGCTTTACCGCCGGCGAACAGCTGGCCACCCGCCAGGCCAGCGGCAAGACGCTGAATGCCCTGGCCGGCAAGCTCCCTTTCCTGCTCGGCGGCTCTGCTGACCTCGGGCCCTCCAACAACACCACCCTCAAGGACGAAGAGTCCTTCACGCCCTGTACCGCCGGCCGTAACATCCATTTCGGGGTCCGCGAACACGGCATGGCTGCGATCCTCAACGGTCTGGCGCACACTCCCGGGCTGATCCCCTTCGGCGGCACCTTCATGATTTTTGCCGACTACATGCGCCCGCCGATGCGCCTGGCCGCCATGATGGGATTGCGAACCATTTACGTGCTGACCCACGACTCCATCGGCCTGGGTGAAGATGGCCCGACCCATCAACCGGTCGAACAGCTGCCCAACCTCAGAGCTGTGCCCAACCTGACCGTGATCCGTCCCGGTGACGCCAAGGAAACCGTGGAAGCCTGGAAGGCCGCAATCACCAACCGCAAGGGGCCAACAGCCTTGATCCTGACCCGCCAGGGACTGCCGACTCTCGATCGCAGCGAATTCGCAGCCGCATCAGGGCTCCACCAGGGCGGCTATGTGCTCGCCAGGGAGCAGGGCCCCCTGCAGGCGATTATCATTGCCAGCGGCTCGGAGGTCCCCCTGGTCTTGGCCGCCCGTAAGGAACTGCAGCAGCAAAACGTCGGCACCCGGGTGGTGTCGCTGCCCTGTTGGGAACTGTTCGACCAGCAGACTCAGGAGTACCGGGACCAGGTTCTGCCGCCGGCATGCCAGAATCGCGTCGCCGTGGAAGCCGCGTCGACCTTCGGCTGGGAGCGTTACGTCGGACTCCAGGGCCGGATGATCGGCATGCATGGCTTTGGCGCCAGTGGCCCGGCCGGCGCTCTGATGAAGAAGTTCGGCTTCACAACCGAAAACATCATCGCCAAAGTCAAGGAACTGCTCTAAACACATCCGCACAACCTCAAGACGACGCAACCATCCCCGCAAAACGCGCCCGGGGCCGGAATTACATGTCCGGCCCCGGGCTTTTTTATTGTCCATATCCACACACTTTACGAGGAATAGGGGTCAGGTCTACACATTTCACAAAAAATGCATTTTTTGCAAAAAAAGTGAAATGTGTAGACCCCTAACCACGGCAGCTGGCTCAAGTACTCGAGAGGAGTGCGCCTTCTGCGATTATCTGCCTGTGCCTGAGTTATTTCTGGGTTTTTGAGTAAACTAAAGTTAACCAGACTCGTCTAAAGATCAAAACTTTGGACAAGCTATGCGTAGGAGATCTATGTGCCTTCATCAACCGCAGCTTTCGTTGACAGTTTCCCGGTGAGCGGCTACCCTCAGCCTATGGTCGATGCTGATGAACAGGCACTGCTCGAGCGGATTCGCAATGGCGATGATTCCGGTTTCGAACAACTCGTCAAGCAGCATACCGGGAAAATCATCGGGCTGGCCTGGCGACTGGTCGGCAACCGGGAAGAGGCCGAGGACCTGGCACAGGAGGCGTTTTTACGCTTGCATCGTTCCCTGCCCGATTTTCGGGGCGACAGCCGCATCAGCACCTGGCTGTATCGCACGACCACCCGGCTGGCGATCGACCACCTGCGCCGGGAGCGCATCAAGCGCAAGCTGTTTTTCTTTCGCCAGAACAACGACGCGCCGGACCTGGTCGACCTGGCAAGCGATGCCCGCAACGATCCGGGACGTGAGCTCCTGGCACAGGAAGCGATGAAGTCTCTGCGCAGAAGTCTGGGCAAGCTTTCGTCACGCCAGCAGGTGATCTTTACCTTGCGGCACTACGAAGGGCTCGCGCTGAAAGAGATCGCCGAACATCTCGGCCTTGAGACCGGGACCGTGAAAGTGCACCTGCATCGCGCCGTGACGCAGTTGCGCCGTGACTTGGCCGATTATCGTGAGGAACCATCATGAACGAGAAAAGTTGTCTAAGCAACCAGGACCTGATCCTGCATTACTACGCTGAACTTCCCGCGAATTGCGAGCAGGTCCGTCACCTGGCCGACTGTCCGCACTGCGCCGAGCGCTTTGCCGCGCTCAGCAAGGACCTGACCCAATTGCCGAACCTGGCCTATGAAGTGGATCATGCCGCTGGCACACGCATGGTAGCGCGGCTCAGCGAGCAGCTGCAAGGCCGGCGCAACAGGTGTCTGCCGGCCATGGGTGCGGCGGCAGTCGCGACCCTGGCGTTGGTGGTAACCATCGTTATCTGGTCACCACGCAGTAATCCTGTGCAAACCGTTCAATTGACAACGCAGACCCAAGCGATGTTGAACCCCAATGACGATTTGCCCGATCTTGATTTCCTCGAGGAGATGGAACTCTTGCAAGACCTCGATTTACTGAGCCAGATTGAAGGAGTCTGACATGTTCGGCAAACACATCCTTTTCATGACCTGCAGCCTGCTGGCCCTGGTGTTGCTGGCCAACGGCCCGGCCCTGGCCGGTAAAGGCAACCAATCTGCCCGAGGCAACGGCGGCAGCGGTTTCTCTGCGGGGAAGGGTATGAATCCCTCGCCAGGGGTCTCCGCGGGCAATGGCAACCTCGATCAATGGTGGCAGACGCTGCCGCAAAGTGAGCGCCAGATGCTGCACGATCGTCACGAAATTTACCAGAGCCTGCCCCCGGAACAGCGCGACCGTCTGCAACGACGCTGGCAAAATTATCGCGATATGTCTCCGGAAGAGCGTCAGAAGATGCAGAAGAGATTTCAACGCTGGCAGAACATGGACCCGGAGGAACGTGATCGCCTGCGTGACACCTATCGCAAATTCAAGGAGCTCCCCGAGGACCAGCGCCGGCAGGTGCGGGAGGAACTGGACCAGCTGCGCGACCTCGACCCGGCCGAGAAGGAGCAGCGCCGCAAGGAAATCTATCAGCGTTATTTCCCGAAAGAATAGAATAGCAAAAGGGCCGGAAAGATTCCGGCCCTTGCTGTTTGCCCTGCACAACTTTTCCCAACATGAACGGCCGGATCTACTGCAACTCGTAAATCACGACTGCCGAGCGGGCTTTATCGATCAGACCACCGTGTTTGAATTTGACCGCCATCACCAACTCCGGCTTGCCGTCATTGTTGGCATCCGCCAGGGCAAAGTCGCCCAGGTATCCGGACTGACTTGCCGTCTGCCAGTTTTCAACCAGGGATAACCCGTTCCAGCTCAGCGACACGGCCCGGCTCCTCTGGAACTTGCGGTAACGCTGCACCATGCGCTGGCCGTCATTCTGCACCGCCAGGATTTCGTTGCCGGGCGTCCTCACCAGGCGGGGCCGCATGCAGCTCGGGATCAGCATTTCACTGTATTGCTCGGGCCGGATGGTAAAGCAGGTCTCGGAACCACCGAAATACCCGGCGGATTCCCAGAACACGACGCCTTCGCTGCTGATCACCTTGAGATAGTCGCCATCGGTCAAATAGACATAATTCAGCTCTTTATTGAGACCCCGGAAAGGCACGAAGTTGTAGATATTGAGGCGGACGGGTAGCTTGATGGCATCACCTTCGACCAGTTGATCCCCTGCCCGGCGGACATGAAAGACTTCTCCCACATAGACCTCGTTCTCATTGCCCATGCGCTGTCCGATCAGGGTGCTCCCCTGGTCATCGGCCAGGTCCACGGCCCGTAGCAGCCAGCGGACGCTGCTGATCACGATCTGATAGTCGGCACCAGTGTATTCCACAACCAGGGAGGCCGGGCGATAATTGCCGATGGCTGACAGGTAGATTTCGGCACGGCCGTTGCCGTCGAGGTCGAGGGCATCCACGCTGAGCACCTGCAGGCCTTTTGGGATTTTGACTTGGGCCAGGGGGGTGTATTCACCCGCGCTGATGCGCGCAATCTCGAGGGTATTGTCCAGGACCAAGGCAGTCTCCTGCTGGCCGTCGCCATCAAGATCACCGACCGTAAGACCCGCCGGATGGCCGTCGAGTTGCGGCCCCAGCCAGATCCCATGCGACTGGCGCTGGCGGAGGATCGCCTGATCCATTTCGGCGAAGCGCTCGTCATTGTTTGGCTCAAGCACGCCGGTCAAGGTATTGGCAAATTTCTGCAGCAGTTTCGGCTCGGGTCCGGACGGCGCTGCGACGGAGGAGGGTCGTTGCGTGGCGGTGGCCGCGGTACCCACCAGTTGCTGGTCCTCGGTCACCAGGTACTTGTGCAGGCTATCGCCGCGGGCATCCCTGACCTCGAGGGCGCCGGTCTGCAGGGTAAAGGTCAAGAGCGCTCCAGCGCCGGCATCTTTTTCCAGCCAGTTGAACTGCGGCAGGCTGGTCTTGATCCGGCGCGCCAGTTCTGCGTCGCCGGCGGTCTCGTCGACCAGGAGGGCTGGCACCTGCTCGAAACGTTTGAACGCTGCGCCGTTTTCCGGCTTCAAGCCATCAGTCAGGACTTTGGCATAAGAATAACCGGAAAGGATGCGGGTCACGCGGAGAAAGCCGACCGCCTCATCAACCGTGCCAAGCACTTCCTTGGTCTGCGGATGGAAAATCTTCTTCCCCGGTTTGACCAGGGTCAGGATGTCCCCGATCTTGAGGTTGTCACGGGCATCCAGGTCGATGATGTACTCGTCGTTGATCGCCATGACCACGACGCCGCCGACCACGGCGAAGTCGGTCTGGACCTGTTCGGACAATTCGGCGGCGGCGATCATGGGCCAGCACAAGATGACCAGCAGTAATATTTTGATACAGAATTTCATAAGCTTGCCTGTTGCATTGGTCTGAGAATTAAAATAACCGGTTGTTGAGCGCGCATATTACCCTTTATTCGGTGAGATGGAAAGGGTTAACAGCTCCCAAAAATCGGAAAGCCCGCTGCATGAACAGCGGGCTTTCCAGGTTGCGCCTAAGATCTCTAGATAAGAATCTTAGAAGTTGACGAACAGGCCGGTACCGGCTCTAAAGGCGGTAAAATCAACATCGCCCTCAGAGGTATCGTTGACCTTACCGTCTTCGTACTGCAGTTGGAGCTGAAAGCTGGTGTTGGGCAGGAGCTTCCAAACCATGCCGCCGGCCAGCGCGTACTCATCAATGTCAACATTTTTGTCCTCTTCGACTGTCAGATAAGCAACGGAGGCGCCGAAGCTGAGTTTGTCGGTTGCCTTGAAGTTCCCATAGAGACGGCCGCCCACAACACCAGCACTTTCGCCGGTGAAGTCCATGGGGTTGCCAAGAGGAATTTCTTCGTTGCTCAGGCTGGTGCCGACATCCATGATCGGGTCCCAACCGTTGAAGCCGTTGCCGAGGCGGACGTACTGCTGGTCATTCCCGTCACCCAAAGCGTAGAAGCCCTGAGCACCGAAGGTCATGGCGTCACCAGCAGCGATCGAACCATCGACGAACAGCTGGGTACCAAATGCGTCGACATTCTTGGATTGGGCGTCGCCATCGAAGTAGTCGAATTCACCAAACAGCTTGACAGGACCGAAGTTGCCGGAGCCCTGCACACCAACCATGTACACGTCTTCATTTTGACCTGTGTCAGAGTCGCCACCGTCATCGCCGTGGTAACCGGCGAGGATGAGCTTGGCAGAGGCGCTTTCACCTTTGTATTGGACGTCGCCGCCGTAGAGGAAGTTGTCCTGGATATTCAAGCTGCCATTGTCTTTGTCAACGATGAAGAAGAGATTGATCGGCAGAGCAGTCTTGAATCTAAAAGTCAGACCGCTGTCCTGGGTGTCAATCGCCCAGGTGCCGCCGGTCCCGAAGTACTGCTGGCCGGCGCGCAGGCTGAACATTTCAAAGTCGAGGTCCAGGTGAGCGCGGTCCCACTGCTGCTGCGAACCGGAGCGGGCATGGCCAAAGCCATTGCTTCTTTCCGGGTTATTCGGGCCAGAGAAGAAGGTAGACGAATCGCCCCAGTTGGTGCCTTCGGTGATGTCGGTACGGAAGGTGACGCTCACACCTTCAGCCACGGCAATCTTACCGGCGATACGCAGACGCTGGTTGGCCCAGGTCTGAGTGCCGAAACTAGGCACGTCATCGATGTCGTAGTCAGTGTGAAAAGCGCGGGTGCGCATTTCGCCCGAGAGACTCAGGCGATCTTCTGCAATGGCCGGAGCGACCATTGCTGCCAGCAGCAGGGCTGCTACCAAAACTTTCAACAATTTCATTTTTTGCCTCCTGAATGTAAATGTAGTTTTACCACCCGTACCCACTACCACAGTGAGCCAGGCCTGCCAAAACTATAAATTTTTACTCGATCGGTGCGTCAAACTCGTACCCACAGGCCGGGCACTTGACACGCACCTTGTCTTTCCCGCTCGAACCGGCACATGCCGTCAGAGAAAGGATCATCATGACTGCCAGCGCACCGGTAAGAACCTTCTTCATTCATTGACCTCCTTTCGTAGATTTTGTTTAATCGCACCAAGCTCGCTCGCGTCTTTAAAGCATCTGCAAGCGAATCAAATTTCGGGAACTACCCCGTCGTGTTAAATACTTCAACAATGATGCCAAGTTAACAATCCAAGCATAAGATACTGAAAGAAGCATTATTTTCCAAGCACTTTTTCACTGTTTCTCTCAAAAAGCGTTATTTTTTTACCCTTTGGCTGAGCAGCAAAGTGTTGCCTCCCCGCCACAGTGTCGCATTTTTCCCACGGCCAGGGCTGTATGGCCAAACAACCGTTCACTCTATGAAGCCCCACTGGTTATAGCCGGGGGGGCGAACTCCTTGACCATGGCGGCGATGTCCTCGGCCAGGACATTGCGGCCGACACTGTCGAAACGGATGCTCTGTTCGGCATCGACAACCAGCAGACGCGGAATCAGATACACGTTGTAGGCCTTGTAGACCTGACCGTCGTCGAGCAGAGCCTGGAACGTCATCGGGTGCTCGGCACCGCCCAGGTACTTTTCGATCATGGCTGCGGAGTCTTGGACGAAAACCTCGAGGACCACGACCTCCTGCTCTTTGAGAAATGCCCCGATCTTGTCGATTTCCGCAGACATTTCCTTGCAGGTCGGACACCATGTCGTGCCCAGCTTGAGCAGCACCAGGCGACCCTTGTAATCCGCGAGACTGACCTCTTCACCCTGCACGGACTTGAGCGTGAAGCCCGGAGCCATGGTGCCCGGCTCCATAGCGGAGACCGCGACCGGGGCCAGCATCGAAACGCAGAGAAGCAGAACAATGAACGCCCGTTTGCAAAATTTCATATCACTCACTAGATCGACGGGAGATGGCTCTGCACGCAACGGATAAAACCGGATGGACCCTGAGGTCATCCGACAGCTTGCTCCATTTCCTATGAAATAATTTTCCGCAGTATAGAAACGCTGTTTTTTATTTGTCAAGATTAAAAACTCCGGTCATTTAATGCAGCGTATATTTTAACTAAAAACTTATCTCGCGGTCATTAAAACATTGTTATTATATACGACAAAATCTGACCAGGGCATGGTTTTGATTCTGTCTTCTGTATTCTGTCTTCTGCATTCTGTCTTCTGTTTTTACTCACCATGCTCCCCCGGCTGGCACAGCTCGGTCAGCACCCCGCCGCTGGCCTTGGGATGCATGAAGGCGATGCGCGTGCCATGCGCTCCGAGCCGCGGGCTTTCATCGATCAGGCGGACGCCTTCGGCCTTGAGCTGCAACAGGCGCTGTTCGAGGTCGGCGACCTGGTAGGCGACGTGATGGATCCCCGGACCGTTCTTTTCCAGGAATTTCGCGACCGGCGAATCAGCCGACGTCGGCTCGAGCAGCTCGATGCGGCTCTCGCCGACGACGAAGAACGCCACCCTGACTTTCTGCTCGGCGACCACTTCGGTGCCTTCGAACTCCATACCGAGCACATCGCGGTAGAAGGGCGCGGCTTCATCTATGCTGGTGACGGCGATGCCGATATGGCTGATTTTTTTGAGCATGTTGATTCCCTCATTTTTTGTGATGCAAACCTTTTAAATTCGTAACGCAAAGACGCGAAGGGCAAAGAATGCGAATTTAACTGTCAGGGCATTGATTGACGACCCTGTGAATTCCATTTTTCAGATAAGAATCGCCGAAGTTCAGCAACAGTCCAAGCTTATAGCGACCAAGTCTGAGATAAGTTAGCAGCTACGAGGCAAAAACGCGGTTAAACCTGTCCACCGCTTTGACCTCAATGACGACCTTGTCTTCAACAAGCAGGTCAATGCATAGAGGCTTCTTGATCTCAAAACCTTTGTAGATAACGGACAAAAGCTTCTGAGGCTGCACGTCCAGACCAGAAGTTTTCAATTCAAAGGCCAAGGCTTCTTCATATATACCTTCCAGCAACCCTGGGCTACCAAGTTCCCTGTGGACCTCGATGGCAGCGCCGACAACCTGGTGGCTGATATAATTTTCTGTCATTTTTCCCCCTTAAAAACATAGCAATGTGCATTTCAAAACCTTCTTTGCGCCTTTGCGTCTTTGCGTTAAAAAATCAGTTTCTTTTAAAAGCCTCCAAAAGTCTCCGCGCTGCTGCGCTCGGGCTGGTCGCACCACTCGCGACGGCGGCCTGTACCTGCTCCAGCAGCGCCTCGACGTTGCAGTCGCGCAGGAACATCTCCTTGAGGTCGTCCATGAGCAGTGTCCACATCCAGTCGCTGGCCTGCAGCATGCGCTTTCTCTGCAGCTCACCGCTCTGCTGCATACGCACGCGAAAGTCCTGCACCATGCTCCAGACCTCGGTGATCCCCTGGTTGTGCAGGGCGCTGCACAGCATCGCCGGGACCTGCCAGTTGAGGCTTTTCGGTTTGAGCATGTGCAGGGCATTGGCGTACTGCTGGCGGGCCAGTTCGGCGCGCGGACGGTTGTCCCCTTCCGCCTTGTTGATGACAATCGCGTCGGCGATCTCCATGACGCCGCGCTTGATTCCCTGCAGCTCGTCGCCGGCATTGGGCAGCTGCAGCAGCAGGAAGAAATCGACCATCGAGGCGACGGTAATCTCCGACTGGCCGACGCCGACCGTCTCGACGATGATCACGTCATAACCGGCGGCCTCGCAGACCAGCATCGTCTCGCGGGTCTTGCGGGCCACACCGCCCAGGGTGCCCCCCGCCGGCGACGGCCGGATGAAGGCATGGCTTTCCCGGGCCAGCTCCTCCATGCGGGTCTTATCGCCGAGAATACTGCCGCCGGAGAGCTGCGACGAGGGGTCGACAGCCAACACCGCCACCTTGTGCCCCTGCCCGAGCAAGAGCATGCCGAAGGCCTCGATAAAGGTGCTCTTGCCGGCTCCCGGGACCCCGGAGATGCCGATGCGGATCGAGTTGCCGGTTGCGGGGAGCAGTTCATCGAGCAGCGTGGTCGCCGCCAGGGAGTGGTCGAGGTTGCGGCTCTCGATCAGGGTGATTGCCTTGGCCAGGGCACGGACGTTGCCGGCCCTTACACCGGCTGCTATGTCCTGGATTTTGATCGTCATAATAAATTTAACGCCCGCTCACTATGCTCGCTATAGACGCAAAGACGCCAAGAGAACCTCAAAAAGAAAACTATTTTAACAAAAAAAATAATTCAAAGACGAAAACAAAAAACTTTGAATGCCCAAAGGCTCTTGAGGTCTGATCACAATCTTATCAAACGTGCACTCTTTGCGTCTTTGCGCCATTGCGTTAAAAAAAGGGCAGGCTCACGCCTGCCCTCCTCAGTTTATTCTTACGGCTTTATTTCTGCTTTTCCTCGATAGCATCGAGCGTTTGGGTGGCCGAGGTGACGATCGGCGTGCCGGGGCCGAAAATCCTCGCGGCGCCGGCGGCGTAGAGTTCGGCGTAGTCCTGGCGGGGGATGACTCCGCCGCAGACGATGGATATCTCTTCGGCACCGAGCTTGCGCAGCTCGGCGGCGAGCTGCGGCACCAGGGTCTTGTGCCCGGCAGCGAGGCTGGAGACGCCGACCACATGGACGTCGTTCTCCACTGCCATCTTAGCCGCCTCTTCCGGGGTCTGGAAGAGCGGGCCGACATCCACATCGAAGCCGGCGTCGGCGTAGGCGGTGGCCACCACCTTGGCGCCGCGATCGTGGCCGTCCTGACCCATCTTGGCGATCAGGATGCGCGGCCGGCGGCCTTCCTTG
>Ga0316188_10001241_pt1 | contig 11975 bp, 4 predicted proteins | sample Phiworburrow1_MG_FD_204933 | JGI IMG/M metagenome (GOLD analysis project Ga0316188, IMG submission 204933) | Coastal sediment microbial communities from Maine, United States - Phippsburg worm burrow 1 | ecosystem: Environmental > Aquatic > Marine > Coastal > Sediment | place: USA: Maine... | reverse complement strand
CTGTAACTACAAAATTGTATAAATTCAAAAAAGTTACTATCAAGGGACAATAAAATAAGACCGCACAACAATGGCTATAAGTAATTGCAAGTACTAAACCAGGCAACTACTCATAGCCGATACGTTGTGTGTAATTTGAGAAATGAATATGGACGGTAATGAAATAACACTTGAATTTTTAGATCACGTAGCAATTCGAGTGAAGGACTTGCATGTATCTGTGGAATGGTATCAGAAAGTTCTTGGTCTGAAGAAATATCAGCTGCCAGAATGGGGAGAGTTTCCAATTTTTCTGCTTTCCGGAAAATCAGGAATAGCTTTATTTCCAGCAAAAATAACTGATGTTCAACTTGAATTGAACTCTAGAAATGTGAAAATAGACCACTTTGCTTTCAATGTGACAAAGGAGAATTTCGAGAAAGCAAAAAAGAGATATAAAGAGCTGAACTTGGAATTTAATATTCAAGACCATTATTATTTTCATTCAATTTATACAAAAGACCCTGATGGACATACAGTTGAATTGACTACAATTGTTATTGACGAAAATAAATTTTATCATTAAAAAGGAAATAAAAAAACTACCCGCAACAATGGCTATAATTCATAGCTGCCCTCCCCTAAATTGAAAATACTTACTTTTATGAGGCTTGATTTCTAGATCGAAAAATCCTAACGGATTTCCCGCAACGAAATCATAACCGTTGGCGGTAATCCGAATAAAATCAAATTATGAATAAGACTTCCCTGTTAATCATTATAATATCTCTGGGTGCCGGAGTAATTATTGAAAATCAGTTTGATATATTTCCTAATTTCCTCAGCGAAGAAGACCAAAATGTTGAAATCAGAGAAGCTCCAAAATGGAGTGATGAATTTAAAATTGTGGAAATTAAATCCCCCATAGATGAAACGCTGCAATCCGCCTATTTTTACAAAACTAAATCGCCTGACCCACAACCTCTGGTAGTCAGTCTCCACACATGGAGCAATGATTACACTCAGTACGATTCAATTAATGAATTCTCACTTGAAAAAGATTATAACTATATCCACCCAAATTTTAGAGGTGTAAACAATACTAAAGATGCCTGTTGCAGTGAACTGGTAATATCAGACATTGATGCTTCAATAGATTTTGCTCTTGAAAATGCAAACGTAGATACAACAAGAATATATGTAATTGGGATGAGCGGAGGCGGGTATGCAACTTTAGCAATGTTTATGAAATCGAAACATAAAATTAAAAAATTCTCGTCCTGGGTTCCTCTGGTGGATTTGATACAATGGTATGATGAAACCAAAATCCTCAAGCTTAAATATGCTCCTGAAATTCTTGTTTGTACCCAATCTAAAGACGACATCTTAAATGAGGAAATTGCAAGGCAGAAATCACCAATATTCTGGAAAACACCTGTTGATAAGTTGACTTATTCAACATTAGAAATATCAACAGGTATCTATGATGGCATGATTGGGAATGGTGTTATTCCAATTACACATTCTATTAACTTCTATAATAAATTACTTACGGAACTCGGCCTGACTGATAGTACTAAGTATGTTTCAGATACCGAAAAATTAGCACTTCTTGAATTCAGAAAACCATTGGGTGATTTTGGACAGATTTCAGGAAGAGAAGTAATGCTTCTTAAGGAAACGAATAATATAAAACTAACATTATTTGAAGGAGGCCATGAAATACTCACAAAATACGCTTTTGAAGAATTAATAAAATAGCTACTGCCAACAAAAGATAAAATGCATTAAAACCAACTACTAATAAATGATAAAATTCTTTAGAAAAATTAGACATAGACTATTGACTGAAAATAAGTTTAGTAAATACCTGATTTATGCATTTGGAGAAATTATTTTGGTCATGATAGGCATTTTACTTGCCCTACAGGTTAACAGTTGGAACCAAAAAAGATTGGACAGCCTAGAAGAGAAAAAAATATTAAGCAGCCTAAAACAAGATTTTAGAAATTCTATCGACGAATTTGAAACATTAAATCTCATAAGACGTGATTTGATTTTGGCAGCAACAGAAATTTTCAAACTTTCGCCAGGGACTGTTGGTGAATACTCTAGTAGGCATTTAGACAGTCTGTTCAGCAAAACTTTATCTGGTCCAACTTTTAACAACAAATCTGGACCATTAAATGTCTTGTTAACGTCAGGTAAAATAAATTTGATTTCGAATATCCCCCTTAAAGAAATTTTAATAGAATGGCCTGGCGATGTGGCCGATATGATTGAAGATGAAATAAATCAAGATGCATTATATCAAGGAAGATACTTAGATATGTTGGGAAAATATGTTTCATGGAATGATCTGGTTAAAGTTTTTACTTTTCCAAGGGCACGTTTCGAAAAGGTTACTATAGAAAGACTACCAGATGCACCAATTGTGACAAGTGATTATTCAGCACTTCTGGCTAACATGGAGTTTTTGAACCTATTGAATAGAAGAGCTACAACTTGTATGATCACCAATCAAGAGACTGAGATGTTAATTGAAAAAGCCAATGAGATCATTCAAATGATTGATAATGAATTGAAATAATAAATAACGAAAGCACAACAAAGAACTGAGCTAAAAAATAACCTTTTCTAAAATAATTTTCTGCTGGTTCAATTCCAAATTATACCATTTGCATTCATTTGAGTACTTTTGTAATGACGGAGGAAAAACCATCAAAAAAGTTCACAAATCGTCAACAATTTAAATCGGAGAAAACAGCAAACCCTTAAAAGAAAGGGCTCACATATAGAGGTTCGATTCCTGGTGAGGCTACTATCTTCTTCAATAACTCACAAATTCCAAAATCTTAAGTATATTAGTAAGCAGGGAGTGATCTTGTAAATTACAGGCTGCTCTTAATTCCTGTACAACGCTATTCAGGGATAAAGTAAATGTAAACTGCGACAAGGAATAGTATCTATGACCGGAGTTCCCGGAGTAAATTAGGATGAAACTGACCAAAATCAAACAAAAACTTTTAGACGAAGCTTATCACACGGTAATTCAGGTTTGTTTGTTTGACAAACCTCTGGAGGAAATGGCGCCCCTGCTTGCAGAGGATGTGATGAATTTTGGCGCAGGCAAAAAGGAGCTCACCAGAACTAAAGCCGCTTTCCTGAAACAAATTAAGAACCAGAAAGAACTGGCTTCCGGTTTAAAAATGGACTTTCAGTTTACGCCGATTCTCCGCAAGGTCATTAACGGGGGGAATTGTGCAATCTACACAGATGATATTGTGAATACCGTTTGGGTTAACAATGTAAAAAGTGAACTTAAATTCCGTCTTAGTTTTATTTTTGAATATGATGATGGACATTGGCTTTTAATACATTCCCATACTTCAACCCCTGACTCACAGCGAATTGATGACGAAATATGGCCGGTGGAGGAACTGAAAAAAAGAACGGCTTTCCTGGAAAAGAGCCTGGAAGAGAAAGTGGCAGAATTGCATGATAAAAACCGGGAATTGGAAATTGAAGCAGCCCTTGAACGGGTGAGATCAAAAACAATGGCCATGCACAATAGTGCAGATGTAGGAGATACCGTGGTTACTTTATTTGATGAAGTCTTAAAACTGGGCCTTGACAAATCTATTCGATGTGGTATAGGAATTCTTGAAGGAAATGAGCAAATGGAAACCTGGTCTGCGAGCTACTCGCCCAGGGGTAAATTTGAATTGAGAATGGGGCAATTAAATATGACTATTCACCCCATGCTGGTAGGACTAAAAGAAGCCTGGAAAAAGAATAAGAAAGGGTACGCTTATGAATTTATAGGGAAGGATGTTACCCGTTATTACCGGGCACTGAACAATGAACCCGAATATCCGTTTAATGCAGATTTGAAGACACTTCCCGAAAAGGAATTTCACAATAGTTTCTTTTTTTCTTCAGGTATACTTTTCGCTTTTACAGAGAATCCAATTTCGGAAGCAGCAGCAGGTGTATTACAAAGATTTACCAATGTTTTTGGGCAAACTTACAGGAGATACCTGGATTTGCAAAAAGCTGAGGCCCAGGCCAGGGAAGGACAAATAGAAGCTGCTTTGGAAAGGGTACGTGCCAGTTCAATGGCCATGCATAAGAGCGAGCAACTTCCTGAGACTTCACAGGTGCTCTTTGAACAATTTGCATTGCTTGGAAATATCCCGGACCGGATCAGCATTGGGATCTTTAAAGAAGAAGAGAATATTATAGAATTATGGGCGACCGATCAAATTGGTAGTCAGCTTGATCATAGATATAGCGGGCCATTGAATGAAGCTACAACTATCTCTAAAACATATAAAGCCTGGAAAGAAGGTAAAGATTCTATAGTGGTTGACCTTTCCGGTCAAAAGCTAAAGGACTGGGTGCACTATATTAAGAAAGAAATGAAGTTGCCTATAAACGTTTCCCATATAAAAGGAAGAAGGGTACAGCAGGCTGCTTTTTTCTCAAAAGGAATACTGCTATGTACCACAAATAAACCTGTCGCTGATGAGGTCATGCATTTGTTGATCCGTTTTGCCAAGGTATTTGACCAAACCTACACCCGCTTTTTGGACCTGCAAAAGGCAGAAGCCAATGCACTCGATGCCATCAGGCGCTCTTCGGTAGACCGGGTTCGCGCCGAGATAGCCTCCATGCGAACCAAAGCAGATCTGGATAGGATAACCCCCTTGATCTGGAATGAGCTTACCACATTAGGTGTCCCCTTTGTGCGCTGTGGGGTATTTATTTTTGATGAAAAGGAAGAACAGATTCATACGTTTCTATCAAAACCCGATGGAAAAGCCATTGCAGCTTTTCATTTACCATATGATTCCAGTCCTTTTGTGGGTGCTATAGAAAACTGGCGTTCGAAGAAGATCCAGATTATCCACTGGGAAAATGAAGAATTTTCAGACCTTGCAGATACCCTGGTCAAGAAAGGTCAGATCACCTCGCGGCAAAAATATTTGGGCACCGTTCCAAAGGGTGGCCTCTATCTGCATTACGTTCCTTTTTTACAGGGGATATTATATGTAGGAAACACCAGAGAATTAACCAGGGATAACCTCCAGTTAGTGCAATCAGTGGCAGATGCCTTTTCCACAGCGTATGCGCGCTATGAAGATTTTAACAAACTTGAATTGGCCAAAAAACAGGTGGAACAAACGCTAACCGACTTAAAACAAACGCAGGAACAGTTAGTGCAATCTGAAAAGATGGCATCTTTGGGGGAACTCACTGCAGGGATCGCGCATGAGATCCAGAACCCATTGAATTTTGTCAATAATTTTTCCGAGGTGAGTTCAGAACTAATAGATGAAATGAATGAAGAACTGGATAATGGAGACTTTGAAGAAGCAAAAGCACTCGCCGCTGATATAAAACAGAATCTTGAAAAGATTAACCACCACGGTAAAAGGGCAGATGGGATAGTAAAAGGCATGTTGCAGCATAGCCGGACCAGCAGTGGACAAAAAGAAGCTACAGATATCAATGTGCTGGCAGATGAATATTTACGCCTGGCTTACCACGGTTTAAGGGCCAAGGACAAAACCTTTAACGCAACCATGAATTCTGAGTTTGATGAAAACATTGGCAAGATCAAAGTTGTTCCCCAGGACATAGGAAGGGTTATTCTGAATTTAATTACCAATGCGTTTTATGTGGTAAAGGAGAAGTCCGCCTTCATCAATTTATCCAGCGAAGCCTTGGCGAAGCTGGAAACTTCGGAGGACAAATATGAACCCACGGTTTCAGTCAGCACAAAAAAAACCGGCAACCAGGTTTTGATTTCCGTAAAAGACAATGGCAATGGGATCCCCAAAAAGGTCCTGGAAAAAATATTCCAACCCTTTTTTACCACCAAGCCTACCGGGCAGGGAACGGGGTTGGGGTTATCTTTAAGTTATGATATTGTGCATGCCCACGGTGGGGAATTAAAAGTAAACACCAAAGAAGGCGAAGGCTCTGAATTTACAATAATATTACCGGTTAATCATCAACCATGAAACTGTCCAAAGAAGAAGAAGCGCAATTACTGCTGACCTATGATACCTGGTGGAGGAGTTATCTGAACGGGGACGTAAAAACCTATGATTCTTATCTGGATGATGATTTTAGATTTGTGGGGTCTACCAATGGGGAGGAGTTTTTAAACAGGAGAGACACTACCAGTTTTTTTGAAGCAACGGCCGATCAGCTCGCGGGAAAAGCCGACTTAAGGAACCTTAAAAGAAACATTGAAACTTTAGACGGGCTTGTTCTCATTACCGATCTGGCAGATGCATATGTACTCAGTGATGCAGAATGGGTTTTCTATTCCAGGTTCAGGTTTACCTCTTTGCTTCGTAAAAATAAAAATGGCTGGAAGTTTATTTATCAGCATTTTTCTGCACCGGATACAAAGGCAGATGAAGGGGAGACCCTCGGCACCAAAAAAATTACACAGGAAAACCTTGAACTCCGGGAAGCTATCAAAAGAAGGACCGTTGAACTCGAACAAAAAAACCGGCAACTGGAAATTGAAGCTGCCCTGGAAAGAGTTCGGGCCCGGGCAATGGGCATGCAAAATTCAAGTGAATTGGCCGAACTGGTTGACACCGTCTTTAGGGAGTTAACCCAACTCGATTTTGAACTCGGCTGGTGCATGATCAATATTATCGATGCCCACTCCCTGTCAAACACGGTTTGGACCATCAATTCGGAAAGTGGTAAAATACCCGAATCGTTTCATATGAAGTTTGAGGATTATCCTTTTCACCATGGCATGTTAAAGGCATATAAAGAAAGGAAAACCAAATATATATATGTGCTGGAAGGTGATGAAAAAAAGGATTATGATGAATATCTGTTTAATGAAACAGCATTCAGGAATGTTCCCGGAGAAGCAAAGGCCGCATCCAGGGCCATGGAAAAATATGTTAGTTCCTTTACATTCTGCAATTTTGGAGGTTTGCAAACCGTAGGAGATAAACCCTTATCCGATAGTAATCTTGATATTCTCGAGCGCTTTGGAAAGGTTTTTGACCTTACCTACACCCGGTTCAATGATCTTTTACAGGCAGAAGCTCAGGCCAGGGAGGCGCAGATTGAATTGGCTTTGGAACGCGTTCGGGCCAGAACCATGGCAATGCAGAGCAGCGAGGAGCTCCAGGACACCGCCCTCCTCCTCTTCCAGCAGGTTGAAGCCTTGGGCGTGCCGCCCTTTGCCTGTGGTTTTAACATCTGGGACGATGATAGGAAGGCCGCCACGGCATATATGGGCTCGGTAGCCGGGATGCAGCCTCCTTTCAAGACAGACAGTTCAAAAGATATATATCTGCCCATTCATTCGGCCGCCCAAAGGGGCGAATCGCTGTTTGTCATAGAACAGGCCGGTAAGGAATTGGAAAACCATTATGCCTATTTAGTTACCATCCCAACGTTCCGGGACATTATTTTGGAAAATTTAAAACGCAACGGACTCTCCTTTCCGACCTTTCAGATCATCCACTGTGCCTTTTTTTCACACGGATATCTCATGTTCATTTCTTATGAACCGGTAACCGCCTTCCATGTTATGTTCAAGCGCTTTGCCAAAGTCTTCGAACAGACCTACACCCGTTTCCTCGACCTGCAAAATGCCGAAGCCCAGGCACGGGAAGCTAATATCGAAGCAAGCCTTGAGCGTGTCCGCTCAAAGGCAATGGCTATGCATAGGAGTGAGGAATTGGGGGAAGTGGCAACTGTCCTTCACAGCGAATTGATATCCTTGAATGTCCATGAGTTTTCACAAACTTCAATCATAATCCATGATGAGCCAAGTCAGAAGTTAATTATCTGGGGAGCGCGAACAGGCTCCGGTTCACTGGAAAAGTCGGTTTTTCCACTTCTGGGGGATCAAGTCCTCCAAAAACTTTATGATGCATGGCGTCAGGAGGAAGAATTCTTTACCGTGAAGGTGGAGGGTAAAGCCTTGCGGAAGCACATCGACTTCGTTTTCCCAGAAGCAAGCAGAACAGTACAGGAGGATGCAGCCATTAAAAACATGCCGGATCCCACCTTTTTTCATTGCGCTTTCTTTTGCATGGGATATCTGGAGTTGATGTCCGACAACGAGCTAAGTGAGGCTTCATCATCCTTGCTGGTTCGCTTCGCCAAGGTATTTGATCAGGCCTACGTCCGTTTTCTCGACCTCCAAAAGGCGGAAGCCCAGGCGCGGGAAGCACAGATAGAAGCGGTTTTGGAAAGAGTGAGAAGCCGCACCATGGCGATGCAAAAAAGTGAAGACCTGAATGAAACTGCTGCCGATATGTTTCAGCAAATTCAGGCATTAGGGATGCAGCCATGGGGTTGTGGCTTTAATATTTTCGATAAAGATGAGAAGGCAGTCACCCAATACATGAGCGCGGGCGGTATATTGCCGCCTTTCAGAACACCCCTTACAGAAGACCCTTTCTTTATTAGCATTTATGAAGCACGGCAAAAGAAAGAAGATCTTCTGGTAATGGAATCGAAAGAAGAATCACTTGCAGCTACTTACCGATATATGTTCAGCCTTCCCGGTACCGGAGAAATATTCAGAAATTTGCAAAACTCAGGGTTTGAAATGCCAAAATTTCAAATAACGCACTGTGCTTATTTTTCACAAGGCTACCTGATGTTTATCACTTTTGAACCTGAACCTGAATCACATGATATTTTCAAACGATTCGCGAAAGTCTTCGAACAGACCTATACACGTTTCCTCGATCTGCAAAAGGCCGAGGCCCAAGCCAGGGAAGCACAGATAGAGGCTGCTTTGGAAAAGGTACGGTCTCGAAGTATGGCCATGCACAAGAGTGAGGAACTGGCTGACGTGATCGCTGTGGTTTCAGAACAATTGCAGCAACTCAAGATCCGGTTTGATCATGTAAGCTTTGCTATCAACAGCAAGTCGGAGGACTACCATTTCTGGACCGCGCTGTACGGAAAACCGCGTCCTTTCGAACTTAAGGTCCCCTATCTCGACAATCCCATTGCCAATCGGGCAATAGAGATACGGGCAAAAGGACTAAACTTTTATCAGGACACCCTCACCCCTGAGGAGAACAGGGAATGGCTCGAACATGCCTTCAAATATAATCCGGCGGATTATTTGTCAGCGGAGGAAAAAGCCTATGTTATGAGCCGTGGTTTTTCAAGGTCTTTTGTTATCATGCCCAACATCATATTGAATGTGGGCAACTATGCCTCCAAGCCCTACTCGGAGGAGGAGAACGAGATCATCAAACGGTTTGCCGGGGTTTTCGAACAATCGTATACCCGTTTCCTTGATCTTCAAAAAGCCGAAGCCCAGGCACGGAAAGCACAGATTGAAACGGCCCTGGAAAGAGTACGTAGCAGGACTATGGGAATGCACAAAAGCGAGGAGCTCAAAGATGTCGTAAAGGTGATCTTCGACCAGCTGGCCCACCTGGGCATCAATGCCGAGCATGCAGGTATTGTCGTTGATTATGAACCCAAAAAGGACTGGCATTTTTGGATAGCCGACACACAGGATATTCCAGCAAAGGTTACTGTCCCTTATCTGGACCTGGTCTGGGACCGGCAATTCACCGAAGCGAAAAAGAAAGGTGAGCATTTCTTTACAACGCTATTGGATTTTGAAGAAAAGAACAGCTTTTATAAAGAACTGCTGCCCCACATTAAAGGATTGACTAAAAAGGCACGGGATTTTTATTTCAGTTGTCCAGGACTTGCCGGATCAACGGTCATCCAAAAGGATATCGGTCTCTATATTGAAAATTTCTCCGGAACACCTTATTCAGGGGAGGAAAATGATATCCTCATGCGTTTTGCCAAAGTTTTTCAGCAGACCTATACCCGTTTCATTGACCTGCAGAAAGCGGAGGCACAGGCACGGGAAGCACAGATAGAAGCGGCATTGGAAAAGGTACGTAGCCGGTCAATCGGCATGCAGAAAAGTGAAGAGTTAAGAGAGGTCATACAGGTGATACACGACCAACTTATCCATTTGAACTTCCAGATAGATGCTGCAGGCTTTACCCTGGATTATCATCAAAATAATGACTGGAACACCTGGATCGCCAATAAAAGTGGTTCACTTCCTTCCCTCATGTTTATTCCTTATATAGATCATCCGCAATTCAACTACTACAAATACGCAAAAGAAAAGGGACTGGACTTCCTTGCCAACACGCTCACCTTTGAAGAAAAGAACAGCATTTTTAATTATATGTTTGGGTTTATGGGGGATTATCCCCGGGCCGAAAAAGACGAACTGCTGAGTAAACCCGGATTGGCCATCTCCCAGGCTTTTTTAAAAAATATCTCCCTATGGATCTATAACCTGGATGCAATCCCTTATTCAGAAGAGGAGAATAACACACTCATGCGTTTTGCAAAAGTTTTTGAACAAACCTATGTGCGGTTCAATGACCTGCAAAAAGCCGAAATCCAGGCAAGGGAAGCGAACATTGAAACAGCCCTGGAGAAGGTCCGTTCCAGAACAATGGCCATGCAGACCAGTGAAGAATTGGGTGATGTGGCCTCTGTATTGTTCAAGGAGTTAAACCAATTAGTGGATAATCTATGGACCTGCGGTTTCGTATTGTGTGAAAATAACCGCACAGAAGATGAATGGTGGTTAAGTACCGGTGATGGCTTTATTCCGGCTTTATATTTGCCCAATATCGGGGATGTCACCCATCACAACATTTATAAAGCATGGGAAAAAGGCGAGACCTATCATACCGAGCAATTGGAGGGTCAGGCCCTGCAGGAGCATTATGACTGGCTGATGGATATCCCGGTTGCCCGAAACATATTTGAAGAAATGCTGGCTTCCGGACAGGCATTGCCCACCTGGCAAAAACTACACTGCGCTTATTTTTCCTATGGGTATCTCGTGATGATTACCCAGGTACCCTGTGCCGAAGAACAGATTTTCAAACGCTTCGCACAGGTCTTTGACCAGACCTATACCCGTTTCCTGGATCTCCAAAAAGCGGAAGCATTGGCTAAAAAAGCCAAAATAGAAGTGGCTTTGGAAAGGGTCCGTGCAAGGGCGCTGGCCATGCAACAACCCGAAGAATTGGTAGAAGTAGCCGATGTGATGCGGCACGAAATGGGACTGCTGGGCGTGGAGGCCCTGGAAACCAGTTCGATCTATCTAAATAAGGAAGCAACTGGGGAAGCGGAGTGCTGGTATTCCCTAAAAGATATTCGCGAAGGAGAAAAGAAAATGGTGGCGGATCATTTTAATCTTAACTATCAGGATACCTGGGTGGGCCGGCAAATGCTCGCTTTTTACCAATCGAACAAGAAAGAAATTTCCATTGTTATGAAGGGCAACCATCGAAAGGAATGGATCGACTACTGTGCCCAAAAATCGCCGGTTTTCCAGGGTTATTATGGCGAAGTGATCCCTGAACGTACTTACCATATGTGCAAATTTTCCAACGGGGCCATCGGGGCAGCCACACCCGGTGCGGTTTCTGCCGAAAGTTGGGATTTGTTGAGACGTGCTGCATCAGTTTTTTCGCTGGCCTATTCAAGGTTCAAGGATTTAACCCAGGCACGTATGGACCTGCAGCAGCTAAAGGAAGAAAAACTTAGGGCAGAAACCGCACTGGGCGAATTAAAGGCCACCCAATCCCAACTCATCCAGTCCGAAAAAATGGCCAGTTTGGGAGAATTGACCGCCGGAATTGCCCATGAGATCCAAAACCCGTTGAACTTTGTCAATAATTTCTCAGAAGTTAGCAACGAGCTGATCGATGAGATGAATGAAGAAATAGAAAAAGGGGATCTGGAAGAAGCAAAGGCCATTGCCATTGATATTAAGCAAAACCTGGAAAAAATACACCACCACGGCACACGGGCCGATGCCATTGTAAAAGGCATGCTGCAGCACAGCCGCAGCAGCAGCGGTGAAAGAGAACCCACAGATATCAATGAACTGGCAGACGAATATTTGCGATTGGCCTACCATG
>Ga0316188_10001240_pt1 | contig 11977 bp, 10 predicted proteins | sample Phiworburrow1_MG_FD_204933 | JGI IMG/M metagenome (GOLD analysis project Ga0316188, IMG submission 204933) | Coastal sediment microbial communities from Maine, United States - Phippsburg worm burrow 1 | ecosystem: Environmental > Aquatic > Marine > Coastal > Sediment | place: USA: Maine... | reverse complement strand
TACGTTGCGGGGTCGTGTTGCGCGGCTTTTGACCGCCATTAAATTGGTCTACGCTTCGGTTTATTGCCGGAATTCAAAAAATTATATCGAAGCGACCGGTAACCGTACCGAAGAAGAGAAAATGGCCATTATCCTGCAGGAGATTGTCGGTCAAAATCGGGGTGGCCGTTATTATCCGGTGCTTTCCGGTATGGCCAGGTCCTACAATTTCTATTCGGTTGGACGTATCAAACCGGAAGAGGGTATTGCCTATGTCGCACTTGGGCTCGGTAAGACGATCATGGAAGGCGATAACTGTTTGTTTTTCTCCCCGGCCAATCCGCAAGTATTGCCGCAATTCTCCATGCCACAGGATTTTCTGAGGAATACCCAACGCGAGTTTTATGCCCTTGATATGAGCAAACCCTCGGTTTTTCCGAAGAGAGGGGGAGAGGACGGTTTGGTCAAACTCAAGATGGCTGAGTCGGAATCACATGGGGTTCTCAAATTTGTGGGTTCAACCTACTCTGCTGAGAACGACCGGATTTATCCCGGCATTGCACGCAAGGGAACCCGGATTATCACGTTTGACCCAATTTTGAAATCAAAAATATTCCCGCTGGATACCGTTGTCCAGTATTTGCTGAGGCTCGGTAGCCAGGCAATGAATGTTCCGATTGAAATGGAGTTTGCCGTGGAGATCAACTCCAAGCCGGATGAACCAGACGAGTTCCGCTTTCTGCAGATCCGGCCGATGTTGGTGGATTCGTCAATGGAAGATATTTCTGAATTTGAAGATGAAAGTGAGCAGGTTTTTTGTAAGTCAGACCAGGCGCTCAGTCATGGCCGGATTGACGATGTCAGGGATATCGTATTCGTAAAGAACGAAAACTTCGAACGCGCAAATATGATCCGGATGGCTGATCACGTGGCCGAATACAATCAAAAATTCAAGGACAAAAACCGGCCCTACATGTTGCTGGGTCCAGGTAGATGGGGGACTTCAGACCGGTGGCTTGGCATCCCGACAAAATGGGATCAGATATCCTCTGCACGCGTGATCGTGGAAGCCGACTACGGTGATTTCGCCGTTGAGCCGTCTTTCGGCACGCATTTCTTCCAAAACCTGATTACCTTCCAGATTGGCTATCTGACGATCAACAGTAAAAGTAAGAATAATTTTCTCGATTGGGGCTGGCTCAATTCTATCGAGGCCGTTTCAGAAACAGAGTTTGTCCGGCACGTGCGTCTGAAACAACCGATGACGATATTGATTGACGGTCGTAACGGCAAAGCGGTTGTTTTAAAACCTGACCCGGCAACACGCGTTAAGAAAAAACCTGGGAAAGGGACCGGAAAAAAACGCTGAATACAGGATCAAACAATCGAAACAGGGGGGCGCTCCTGTTCATCAACGCTTAATTTGAATATATCCGGCCGGGAGTAATGACCGACCGGGTCCATGTCATAGCGGGCTTTTATGATGTCATCGAGATCGATTTTGGCAAAGATGAGACCTTCATCGTCATATAGGGGGCCGGCTAGCACTTCACCCATGGGGGAGATAATAACGCTGCCGCCCCTGATCAGTGGCCTATCTTCTGGCCAGGCTTCATCCCTGCAGAGAGCGCCCCGGGGTGGTGGCTGGTATTGGCATGCGCTGACCAGGAAGTTCCTGCCTTCATAGGCAATATGGGACATGCTTGTCTGCCAGATGTCGCGGTCATCAACCGTGGGGGCACACCAGATTTCCAGACCTTTCGCGTACATTGCCGTGCGCAAAAGAGGCATATAGTTCTCCCAGCATATGGCGGCACCAATCCGCCCCGCCGCAGTCTCGACGACCGGAAGTGTCGAACCATCCCCCTGTCCCCAGATGAGCCGCTCACTGGCTGTTGGCATTAACTTGCGATGCTTCGCCAGCAATTCACCCGTATTGGAAATAAACAGGGCCGTGCAAAAAAGCGTCGCACCGCTTCGTTCAATCACGCCGATGACAATCGCGCTGTTACATGCCTTGGCCAGTTCCGAAAGGGCGGTCACTTCAGGTCCGTCCAGGTCGATCGCCTGTTGCCAGTATTGCAGGAATTCCTCGCGCCCCGCGGGCGTCCTGTAACCCACGCGGGTGCCAAAATCAGCACCCTTCGGGTAGCCGCCTAAAAGGGCCTCCGGCATCACCAGTAAATCGCAGCCCGTCTGTTTGATTTCCTGTTCGTAGCCGAGAATTTTATCCAGCGTGGCCGCTGTCCCGCCTGGCGCATTGCCAATCTGCAGGGCTGCGATGGTTTTCTGTCTCATTTGGCTACAGGACTCCCAGCTCATTACCGACTTTTATGAAGGCGTCCACTGCACGGTCAAGGTGATGTTTCTCGTGTGCGGCGGATACCTGCACACGGATACGTGCTTCGCCCTTGGGCACAACCGGAAAGAAAAAACCGATAACATAGATGCCCTCATCCAGCAGGCGGGCGGCGAATTCCTGGGCGAGCGGCGCGTCATACAGCATGACCGGCACGATGGGGTGGATACCCTGCTTGATATCGAACCCCGCGGCGCCCATCCTTTCGCGGAAATAACGGGTATTGCTTTCCAGTTTGTCACGCCTTTCGGTCGAGCCGGACAGCATTTCGAACACCTTGATGGAAGCGGCGACCAGCGGCGGCGGTAGGGTGTTCGAAAACAGGTAGGGGCGTGAGCGCTGACGCAGCAGGTCAATGATTTCCTGGCGCCCGGTTGTAAACCCCCCGGAGCCGCCACCCAGCGCCTTGCCCAGCGTCGAGGTGAAGATGTCTATCTTGTCCATGACACCGTGGTGCTCGGCGGAACCGCGTCCGCCGGGACCCATAAAACCGGTGGCGTGGCTGTCGTCAACCATCACCAGGGCGTCATAACGTTCGGCCAGGGCCGTGATCTCGTCCAGTTTGGCAATATACCCATCCATGCTGAACGCGCCATCGGTGGCGATCAGGCGGGTGCGGCAGTCCTGCGTGTCCTGGAGCGCTTTTTCCAGGGCCTGCATATCGCTATTGGGATAACGGTGCCGCTGCGCTTTGCACAGGCGGATCCCATCGATAATTGAGGCGTGGTTCAATGCATCTGAAATCACCGCGTCCTGCTCGTTGAGCAAAGTTTCAAAAAGCCCGCCGTTGGCGTCGAAACAGGAGGTGTAGAGGATGGTGTCCTGTGTGCCAAAAAATTCCGAGATGGTTTTTTCAAGTTGCTTGTGCAAATCCTGCGTGCCGCAGATGAAGCGAACCGAGGCCAGGCCAAAGCCGTATTCATCCAGCGCCTTGTGCGCGGCGGCAATCACGTCCGGATTATCAGCGAGCCCGAGGTAGTTGTTGGCGCAGAAATTGAGAACCTCCCCGCCACCCTGAACCCTGATTTCCACGCTTTGCGGCGTGGTGATCACCCGTTCGGTTTTAAACAGCCCGGCAGCACGGATTTCCTCCAGTGTTGTCACAAGGTGTTCAAGTGAAACCATATCAATACCTCCTTTCGGAATCCCGCATGTTGTCTGACTGCCAGGGATTGAGACCCGGATCATTCAGCCTGAACGGGTCAACCTAAATTGTGCCGGTCCAGTCACAGACCACTTTGCCGGACTGTCCGGCGATCATCAGCTGGAAACCGGTTTCATATTCTTCAATCGGGATGTGGTGTGTCAATGCCTTGCGCAGCGGGAAGCCGGTCAGCACCATCTGGGTCATCTTGTACCAGGTTTCATACATGCGGCGGCCGTAGATACCGTGAATTTCAAGACCCTTGAATATGATCTGGTCCCAGTCAACACCGGTTCCAGCCGGCAACAGGCCCAGTAAGGCGACTTGCCCGCCGTTAAACATGTGATGCAGCAGATCGTTGAATGCAACGGGCTGCCCGGACATTTCCATACCGATATCAAAACCTTCGATACGCAGTTCCTTCACCACATCAGCGATGGACTCACGTTGGACGTTGATGGTGCGTGTCGCACCCATTTCCGCTGCGAGGTTTAACCGGTAATCGTTCACGTCGGTGATAACGACGTGGCGGGCACCCACGTGCTTGCAAATTCCGGCGGCGATGATTCCAATCGGTCCGGCGCCGGTGATCAGTACATCCTCGCCGACCAGGTCAAACTGCAGCGCGCAATGCGCGGCATTGCCAAAGGGGTCGAAAAAAGCCGCCAGTTCCGGGGCAATGGCATCCGGGATCGGCCACAGGTTGGTCGCCGGAACGACAATGTATTCGGCAAACGCACCATCGCGGTTAACCCCTATGCCGATGGTATTCGGGCACAGGTGACGTTTTCCTGCACGGCAGTTCCGGCAATGCCCGCATATGATATGGCCCTCTGCCGAAACGCGGTCGCCGACCTGGTAACCGGTGACACCCTCACCCAGTTCCACTATCCGGCCGACAAACTCATGGCCAATGGTCATACCGGGTTTTATCGTTCTTTGCGACCACTCATCCCAGTTATAGATATGTACGTCTGTGCCGCAAATCGCCGTTTTTTCAACTTTGATCAGGACCTCGTTGGTTTCGGCCCGAGGAATCGGAACCTCTTCCATCCAGATACCCCTGGCGGACTCGCGTTTTACCAATGCGCGCATGGTTTGAGACATGACTACTCCTGAGATGATGTGGTGATCCAGGGAACCTCTTGATTATTCAATACGCAAGCTGTGGGTACATGAATGGATCAGAGGCTCATCTACCTTTCAATTATACCGGAGCGCGCATCCGGATGCTGATTTTCAGCACGCCAGTTCAGCCATAATCGCCGTCAGCGCTTCGGCCGCCGTCGCTTGCATACTGAAGTTGGCGATTGTGCTCAATGAGGTAGGCACCGGGTTGATCTCGATGACAACGGCACCCGCATTGAGCGCAACAAAGGGCAGGGAGGCTGCCGGCTGTACGAGGCTCGACGTGCCGATGGAAAAACATACATCACATTCAAGGGCCGCTGTCGTGGCGCGGTTCATGGCACCCGCAGGCAGCGCTTCTCCAAACCAGACGACAGCAGGTCTTGCCAGGCCCTGCGGGTGATGCGGTGAGGCAGGCGGCCGGCCGGGGTTGGCTTCGATCCAGCTGTCTTCAATGCGTTTGCCGGTTCTGCTGCATATCGATTGCGTGATATTGCCGTGCAGTTCAATCACCCCGCTGGAGCCGGCCTGCTGGTGCAGGCCGTCCACGTTTTGTGTCACCAGAACCAGGCTTTCAAAGAATTGTTCCATTTCAACCAGCGCGATGTGCCCTGCGTGGGGAGACACTTGGAGTATGTTTTTTCGACGTTCCGCGTACCAGTCCCATACGGTTTGCGGGTGGTGGGTGAACGCTTCAGGCGTGGCCAGTTCCTCCGGCCTGAATCTTGCCCATAAACCGCTTTGGGCATCGCGAAAAGTCGGTACACCGCTCTCGGCGGACATCCCGGCACCGGTCAGCACCAGCGCTTTGCTGGCGTGCTGAAGTGCTGTCATCAGTCCCTCGGGTAATTGCATGCGATTGCTGTTCCGTTTCATGTATCGGGTATGTGGCTAAGTATTGGTTCTGGGTGTATTCTATCCGGTTCTGCGTGGAGTAATAGCCTGGCCGTTGCCCTGATGGGGTCAGGCAGCCAGGCCAGGCAGGATATAATTTGAAATAAGTAAACAGGTTAAAGGCAGGTTGTGAATGAAAGGCAAACTCTTTATCAAGACGCACGGTTGTCAGATGAACGAGTACGACTCCGATAAAATGGCGGACGTGCTGGCGGCATCGCACGGTCTTGAATTGACCGATTCGGAAGCGGACGCCGATGTGATCCTGGTCAACACCTGCTCAATACGCGAAAAAGCCCAGGAAAAAGTGTTTTCTCAACTGGGCCGCTGGAAAAAATTAAAATCCGATGGCCGCAAGGTGGTCATTGGCGTGGGCGGCTGTGTTGCCAGCCAGGAAGGTGAGGCCATCATCAAACGCGCCCCTTACGTCGACCTCGTTTTCGGGCCGCAGACCCTGCACCGCTTGCCGGACATGATCGACTCGATTCGGCGCACCGGCAAACCGGCGGTCGATATTTCATTTCCGGAGATAGAAAAATTTGACAGTCTGCCCGCCGCCGGTGCAAAAGGTCCAAGCGCCTTCGTATCGATCATGGAAGGCTGCTCAAAGTACTGCACTTTCTGTGTCGTACCCTATACACGCGGCGAGGAAGTCAGCCGCCCGCTGGATGATGTCGTCGCTGAATGCGCCGGTCTCGCACTCCAGGGGGTCAAGGAGGTCAACCTGCTGGGGCAAAATGTAAACTCCTACAACGGTGAGCTTTTCGAGGGCGGTAAGGCAGACCTCGCCTTGTTGATCCACTATGTCGCCGCCATTGACGGCATAGAAAGAATTCGTTTTACCACTTCGCATCCGGTGGAGTTTTCAAACAGCCTGATCGAAGCGTTCGGGGAGGTTCCAAAGCTTGCAAACTATGTTCACCTGCCGGTGCAAAGCGGTTCCGACCGCGTTTTAGCGATGATGAAGCGTGGTCATACCGTGCTCGAATACAAGCAGAAAATACGGCGATTACGTGAGCAACGACCGGATATCAGCCTGTCTTCCGATTTTATCGTCGGCTTTCCCGGCGAAACTGAACGTGACTTTGAGAATACGATGAAATTGATCGCCGAGATTAATTTTGATCAGAGTTTCAGTTTTATCTATAGCGCCCGCCCCGGGACACCGGCGGCATCGTTGGCAGATGATACGCCCCTGGAAGTCAAAAAGGAGCGTCTTGCGCGTCTGCAGACACTGATCAACAAGCAGGCACTTGAAATCAGCAGGGCAATGGTCGGCAGCGTGCAACGCATACTGGTGGAGGGCTTCAGTAAAAGGGATTCACAACAACTCGCCGGCAGAACGGAGAACAACCGGGTGGTTAATTTTGAAGGCCATCCCCGGTTGATCGGGCAGTTTGCAGAGGTGACCATCACCGAGGCGCTCAGAAATTCCTTGCGAGCGCGCATCGTTGCGGTTGATGAAACATCGGCTGCTGTGGCCTGATACGCACATGAGCCAAAGACTGAGCCTGGAACTGGAGCCTGCTGATACCGAACGCCTGGCCAATTTATGTGGCCAGTTTGATCAGCACCTGAAACAAATTGAAAGTCGCCTGCACGTGGATATATTTTGCCGGGGGAACCTGTTTACCGTACAGGGTGAATCCCGTCAGTCGCGAGCGGTCAGTCGGCTGCTGAAACAGTTATACAAACTTTCCGAAACAGAATTTCTGACACCGGAGTTGATCAACCTCCATCTCCAGGAATCCGGCATGATTGAAATCGCAGATGCCGATGAGAATGTGCCGCACGCTGACGAAATCACCATCATTACAAAACGGGGCGCCGTCCGCGGCCGCGGCCCCAATCAAAAGAGCTATTTGCGCAATATCAATCAGCACGCAGTCAATTTTGGTATCGGGCCGGCCGGCACGGGTAAGACCTACCTGGCGGTAGCCAGCGCCGTGGCAGCGTTGCAGGCGGATAACGTGCAGCGGATCGTACTGGTCAGACCGGCCGTTGAAGCAGGTGAGAGGCTGGGGTTTCTGCCCGGCGACCTGGCCCAGAAGGTGGATCCCTATTTGCGGCCTTTGTATGACGCGCTTTATGAAATGCTTGGTTTTGACCACGTGGCGAGGCTGATTGAACGCAATGTAATCGAGGTGGCGCCATTGGCATTCATGCGCGGGCGCACGCTGAATGACGCGTTTATCATTCTCGATGAAGCCCAGAACACAACGACCGAGCAGATGAAAATGTTCCTGACCCGGACGGGTTTCGGATCAACTGCGGTCATCACGGGGGATGTTACGCAGATCGATTTGCCAAAACACCAGCTTTCAGGTCTGAAACAGGCTGTGCAAATTTTGAAGGGAGTTGAAGGAATCAGTTTCAGTTATTTCAATGCGAGAGACGTGGTCAGGCACCCGATGGTGCAACGCATCGTAATGGCCTATGACAAGGCAGGTGCAGACGGGGATTCCGATGCAGGCTGAATTTGAAATACAGCGGGCCACGACATCCACAAGCACACCGGGCGATGATCAGTTCCAGCGCTGGGTTGAAGCCGTTCCGGCCATGCTGGACCGCCTGGCCGGCCTGACCATACGAATTGTCGATGAGCCCGAAGCGCAGCGCATCAACCGGGAATACCGGAAAAGGGACTACGCCACCAATGTTCTGTCTTTCCCGGCGGAACTGCCCGAAGGCCTGCCCGTGGAGGTCCGGCAATCCCAACTCGGGGACCTGTTGATTTGCGCACCAGTGGTGGCGCGTGAAGCCCTGGAACAAAATCGACCTGAAGTCGATCACTGGGCGCATTTGACCATTCACGGAATATTGCATCTGCTTGGATACGACCATGAACATCCTGCAGAGGCCGCGGTCATGGAATCCCGGGAAACCGAAATTCTCAAAAACTTAGGTATACCTGACCCCTACCTGGAAATTGCGTGACAGTTTTTCAAATACATATGCTGAAATACTTGCACGCTTCTGGTAAAACACGGTTTACTGGGTACTATTCCTGGTTATCAAGGGCGCAATTGGCGTCGTCATTTAAATTGACATGAGCGAAGATCAATCGAGTAACGGTTCCGGACCCAAAAACTGGATGGAGCGCATCAGCAAGGTGTTTTCCTCTGAACCCCGGGATCGTGAAGAACTGAAATTAATAATCAACGAGTCCTTTGCCAAGGGCATACTTGATGCTGAAGTTGTCGCCATGATCGATGGTGCGCTGGCAGTATCTGAAATGCAGGTACGTGATGCCATGGTCCCGCGTTCGCACATGGTCGTCATTTCACTCGAAACCCCGTTGGATGAATTCCTGCCGCTGGTTCTTGGATCCGGCCACTCGCGCTTCCCGGTTATTGGTGAAGACCGCGATGAGGTCGCAGGCATACTGCTGGCCAAGGATTTGTTGCGTCATTACGCGGAAGACAGCGGGCCTTTCGACCTGAAAGCACTGCTCAGACCGGCGGTCGTGATTCCTGAAAGCAAGCGTCTGAATATGCTGCTCAAGGATTTTCGTGCCAGTCGCAACCACATGGCCATCGTGGTAGATGAGTATGGCGGTGTTTCCGGTTTGATCACCATCGAGGATGTGCTGGAAGAGATCGTCGGCGAAATTGATGACGAGCACGATGAAGAGGAAGAGGCGCCTATCAAGGCTTTGGGTGGTAATGCGTATCGCATCAATGCCCTGGCTGAGATTGAAGATTTCAACGAGCGTTTCGAGTGCAATTTAAGCGATGAAGACTACGACACCATCGGTGGATTGTTGCTGGCAGAGTTTGGCCGTGTCCCGGAAATGGGTGAGGAAGTCGTGTTGGCAGAACGCTTTCATTTTCGTGTCACCGCGGCCGATAGCCGCCGGATCATCATGTTGGAAATGAATGACACCAAGCCCGGTTAGACCCAACGCGGGAAAAACCCGGACGGGTGTGTTGGGTGCCTGCTGGTTTTGCCTCTGTTTTGTTTTTCTTGCGTGGTCGCTGACCGGCCTTGCGTCTGAAACCTCGGATATTCCCGCGGTCCCTGCAGATGGCACGGAGGCGTGGTTGGTAACGTTCGGTCCCGGTGAACTTTACTTTGAGCGCTTCGGCCACAATGCGATCTGGTTACGGGAGCCCGCAATGGGCCTGGACCACACCTTCAATTTTGGTTATTTTGATTTCGAGCAGGAGGATTTTTTCCTGCGGTTCATGCGTGGCCGCATGCTGTATTTTTCAATTGCACAGCCATCGACCCGCGAGTTTGCCTTCTACCGGCAGGATAACCGCAGCATCCGTGCCCAGAAACTCAATTTGACGCAGCTCCAATATCGGCGACTGCGTGATCATCTGTTGAATGAGGTTCAGCCGGAAAATCGCAATTACCGTTATGATTACTACCTCAATAACTGTTCGACCCGTATACGTGACGCGCTGGATATCGCACTTGACGGCGCGCTTTCGGCACGATCAGGACAACTCCCGGCGAAATTGAATTTCCGTGATCAGACCCGTCGCCTGACACAAATGCAATTCTGGTATTACCTGGGCCTGGAGGCGGGACTGGGTTTTCCGGTGGACCGCGCCGTCACGCGCTGGGACGAGATGTTCATACCGATGGTCGTCGCTGACGAGATTGCTGAAATTTCCGTGGCAACGGCTGATACCGGTACACCCCTGGTCGGGGTGGATACGATGTTATTCACCTCGACTCAACCCGCGCCGGAAGCTACGCCAACAACGATCTGGTATCGCTACCTGGCGCTGGGCTTGCTGGTAATCGGGTTGGCCGGGTTAAGCAACAGGTTCATGCCACCGGTCTGGCTCGCCGGGCTATGTCGCGCCTGGCTCCTGGTAAACGCCACCGCGGGACTGGTGCTCGCCGCCCTGTGGCTGTTAACCGATCACGAAGCGAGCAGTAACAATGCAAACGTGCTGCTGTTAAATCCGTTGTTGATACTGGCGCTGGTGCCTGCGCTGCAACGCCCGGGGGCGGCAATGCTGATAGGCGGGAATGTTTTGGCTATTGGCCTGTTGTTGTTGCCGGAACATCAATACAACCTTGATGTGATTGCCTTTTTAAGCCCGGTTAATCTTGCGGTCGCTCTATATTTCCTGCGTTCAGGAGCCAGCGGGAACCGTGAAAAGGGTATTCTGCGTTAGCGTTTCTACCTTTGCCTGCCCATCGGTCATCGATATAACAATCAGCCGGTCATACTCTGATTCGTCCATATCCGCGATAACACACCGGCAGAGCAGGCGGGCGAGTTCCGGGGTGGTATTGCTGTGTCCGACGACGAGCGCATTGCGCCGCCTGTCCAGCAGATCGCCGGCCAGTGCCGGCAGGTCGCGTGGGTCATAGAGGCTTAACGCCAGCCCGGTCCCTGAAACCAGGGGCCCCGCGGTAGCACGGCTGCGGTTGTAATCACTCGACCAGATATCCCTGATGTCCTTGTCCTGTAACCAGGCGGCGAGCTGTTCCGAGCGGTTGATGCCCGCAGGCGTTAAAAAAGGGTCGCTGCCACCACCGGCCTGTTTTTCAGCATGACGGACAAGGTAGAGCGTGTAAACGGCATCGGGGGAACCCACATTTGTGTTGGCGACACAGCCGGTGAGCAAAAGCAGCAGCAGGATTCGAATACGCATCAGTTGGCCAGTTCGTTGAGCAACTCGGCCTGGTGTTCCTGTGTTAAAGGCTGGATGAGCATATCAAGGTTGCCTCCAGTTTATACAGGGTCAGACCAATCCTGTGGTCGGTTACCCGCCCCTGTGGGAAATTGTAGGTGCGTATACGTTGCGAGCGGTCGCCGGAACCAACTTGCAGTTTCCGGCTTGCCGCCTGTTCGCGCGCCTGCTCAGCCCTTTCCTTTTCAAGCAAGCGGGCACCGAGTAGTGATAACGCGCGTGCCTTGTTCTTATGCTGCGATCGTTCATCCTGGCATTCGACGACCAGGCCGCTGGGCAAATGGGTGATACGAATGGCGGAGTCCGTGGTATTGACATGTTGCCCACCCGCACCGGAGGCACGAAAGGTGTCTATTTTGAGATCCGAGGTCTGGATGTCTACTCCTTCGATACTTTCCCGCTCCGGCAGCACTGCGACGGTGCATGCCGAGGTGTGGATGCGGCCCTGCGACTCGGTTTCCGGCACCCGTTGCACTCGGTGTGTTCCAGATTCGAATTTGAACCTCGAGTAAGCACCATGACCAATAATGCGGGCTACTATTTCCTTGTAGCCGCCATGTTCACCGTTGCTGGTATTGATGGTTTCAATTTGCCAACGGTTGTTTTCGACGTAACGGTGGTACATGCGGAACAGGTCGCCGGCGAACAGGGCAGCTTCATCGCCACCGGTTCCAGCGCGAATTTCCAGAAAGATATTGTTGTCATCGTCTGCGTCTTTGGGCAGTAACAGCAGATTCAGTTGTTTTTCGATCGCCTGTTGTTGCTCCATGGCGCTGGCGAGTTCTTCGCTGGCGAGATCCTGCATCTCGACAT
>Ga0316188_10001239_pt1 | contig 11981 bp, 13 predicted proteins | sample Phiworburrow1_MG_FD_204933 | JGI IMG/M metagenome (GOLD analysis project Ga0316188, IMG submission 204933) | Coastal sediment microbial communities from Maine, United States - Phippsburg worm burrow 1 | ecosystem: Environmental > Aquatic > Marine > Coastal > Sediment | place: USA: Maine... | reverse complement strand
ACACACCGATTCACCGTGTCGGTCGTCCAGGCGGGTGGCCGCCGTGAGCCACGGTCGGTCGAGCGCCTGCGACGAGCCGCACTCGACGAATCGCTGCGCCAGCGGCAACGCCGAAGCGCTGATGCGGTGGCCGAGCTCCGCCGAGCGCTCGGACAACATGCACGCGGCACAGAAGGCAACGAGTCCACGGCGGCCGCAGCCGACGAAGGACGGGTGGCGACCCTCTTCCTCGACCGCACACGCCTCGTCGACGGCGCCGACACGGTCGCCCGCGACACGCTGGCACGCGGTGGCTCCATCGTCATCGTCGACGAACTCGGGGTGGTCGACGGCGTTGCGGCGCTCCTGCGCTACGGGCTCGACTGATCCAGTCATCGATCGACAAGAGCGAGGTAGGACATGACGAATGAGATGAGCGGCGACGCGAAGGCAGGCTCGAAGCGCTGGCCGCTGATCGTCGGCGCCCTCGTGATCATCGCGGCGTTGGTCGGAGCGCTCCTGCTCGTCACCGGTGGCGACAACGATTCCGACTCGGCCGCAACCACCGCAGCCGGCAGCACCGACGTGGCGACCACATCGGTGGAGACCACCGAAGCACCGACCACCGTCGCACCGACCACCGAGGCGCCGACCACGACGGAGGTTCCCGCCACCGAGCCCCCGACCACCGATCCGGCCGACGCGGCACGCCAGGCCATCTGGCCATGGGTCGACAGCCCGACGCGCTTCGCCGATCCCGTGGAGGCGGCGACGAGCTTTGCGACCGACTACCTCGGATTCACCGACCCGGTCGTCGGCGACTTCCAGGCAGGCGACAGCCGCTCCGGCGAGGTCGAGGTGAAGGCTGCAGCGGTCGGCCCGATGACGGTCGTCTTCGTCCGCCAGCTCACCGCTGACGACACCTGGTGGGTGCTCGGCGCCGCCGGCGAGAATCTCACGATCGATGAACCGGCGCAGGGCGCGATCGTCGAGAGCCCGCTCGCCATCTCCGGCGCGGCCTCCGCCTTCGAGGGCACGGTCGACGTCGAGTTGCGCGCGGATTCCAACGGTGAGCCGATCTACCAGGGTTTCGTCACCGGAAGCGGCGGTCCCGAGCCGGGCCCGTTCAGCGACACCATCGAGTTCACGAGCCCGGGGTCCGGCGGTGGCGCGCTGGTGCTCATCTCGCGCAGCCCCGAGGACGGCAGCGTGGTCGAAGCGTCGGCGTTGCGGATCTTCTTCGGCTGACGACGACTCAACGCTGCCCGACGAGGGCCACCAACTGCGCCACGGCCTGAGCGGCGTCACTGTCGAGTTCGACGCAACCCTCCGGTACCGGCTCGTCGTCGCTGCGGCGTCGGACCACGATCGGCGTGTCGGGCGAACGACGATGGTGAGCCTCGACCAGTTGTCGGCTCCGTTCATCGTCGGGGTCGAGCAAGACGACGATGGCGTCGGCTCCGTCCGCGAGCGGACACGTGCCGCCCTCCAGGACCGGGCACGCATGTGGCCCGCGATGGTCTGGCCCGGCGCACAGCGTGGTGGCGAACCCGGCCCGTTCGGCCGCCGCTTCCCCCGACCATCGTCGCCCGGCCACCTCGATGAGAATCCGAGGCCGGGCCTCGTCCGGCGGCCAGTCGGCGGTCGTGCCGCTCGTGCCGATGCTCAGTCGTACCACACCGTTGTCGTGGCCGAGCGCCACGGGGTCGCGCCGGCACAACAGCGACAACATCGGCCCGTTCTCGAGCAGCACCTCGGCCTGCAGGTTGCGCAGTCCGACGGATGACGCGTGGCGCACGAGCACATCGAGCAGATACGCGCCGAGCCAGCCGCGCCACGGTGCCGCGACCGTGACCGCCAGGTCGCCGTCGCCGTCGGCGCGCATCGCATAGCCGGCCTCAGCGACCACGACGTCGCCGCCGGACCCGCTCACCAGCACGATGACGCCGAACCCACCGCGCTCACCGACGGACGCCCATCCTCGACACCATTCGGTGCGCGGCGTGAACGAGCCGAAGAACCGGCGTTGCCGGTCGGCGCTGTCGAGTTCGTCGTAGAGCCCGCAGATTCGCTCGGCGTCGTCCGCCGAGGTGGTCCGCACGACCATGCGGCGGCCGTCCGCGAGATCGATCACGTCGATCACTCCTGTGTCGTCGGCGCGACGCGACGATGGACTCTGCTGCGATGCCACGACTCCACTCAACGCCACCGCACCCGGCCTGGCAAGAGCAGGACGTCACAGTCGGGCACCCCACGAGCGACCCGCTGGATACCCCATGAGGTATGCCCGATGTGCTGGTACCCTGTCATCGTGCGCCGCATCGTCCTCGTCGTCATCGCCGGATCCCTCGGAGTCTTCACGTCGTGCAGCAGCGACGGCGCCGGCTCGACACCCGCGCCGTCCGCCGCCTCGACACCCGCGTCGGCGGCCGCCGACGCCACGGGCAGCTTCGCCACAGTCAGCGCCCAGGAGGCCTCGACGATGCTCGAGCAAGCCCCCGCAGATCTCGTCGTGCTCGACGTGCGCACTCCCGAGGAGTACGCCGAAGGGCACCTCGACGGTGCCGTGTTGGTCGACTTCTACGAACCGGACTTCGCCGACCAGTTGAGCAAACTCGACCTCGGGGTTCCGTACCTCGTCTATTGCCGGTCGGGCAATCGCAGCGGTCAGACGCTCACGATGATGCAGCAGCTCGGATTTGCCTCAGCCGTCGACATCGACGGCGGCATCGTTGCGTGGCAGGCCTCCGGCCTTCCCGTCGTCACCCAGTGACGCCGGCCAGATCGGCTCGATACCCCGCGCGGACAGCACCCGCGTGAATTCTGCGCCGGCCAGGATGATCTGGGCCTCGTAGTAGATCCAGATGAGCACCAGGAAGACGCTGCCGGTCGCACCGAGCAGTGACGAGGAGGCGTAGCGGCGAAGGTACGCCCCGATGGCGACGGTGCCGACGGCGATGAGCAGCGCCGTCACCGCGGCACCGGGAAGCGCGCCGCGCCACGGGACTCGCACATCGGTCAGGTAGCGGAAGAGGAGCGCCACAACACCGATCCCCAGCGCCCACGACCCGGCCGTTCCGATCAGTTCACCGAGCGATTCGACCACGGCGACGTCCGGCACCATCTGGCCGAACAAGGCCGTCACCGCGTTCAACGCGAACGACACCACGAGCACCGCGCCGCAGGCGAGGACGACGACGAAGGCGAGCACTCGACGCGCGATGGTCTGGCGGAACCCCGAATGGACCGGACGCTCCCAGATCGTGTTGAAGGCGTCCTGGAGCGCCAGGACGAGCAGTGACGCCGTCAACACCAACGACACCGCACCGACGAGCCCGAGCCCGACCATCGAGTCGAATCCATCGAGCACACCGGCGATCGCGGCACTGACGGCTGCGGAGTCGTCACCCACGATCGACGCGAGTTGGCCGGCAAGATAGGTCTGCACATCCTCCTTGGCGAAGAAGACGCCCGCCAACGACAGACTGACGGCGAGCAGGGGGACGAACGCGAAGAGCCCGTAGTAGGCCAGCCCGGCACCGAGCCGGATGGTTCGATGCCGCCGCCACTCCCCGTACGTCTCGGTCAGGAGCTCGAAGAACGACCGGGCAGCCTCGCGCACGTTGGACGACCACATGCCCCGATCGTAGGGAGCCGGTTCAGCGGTTGGTGACCGACTGGGTGATCTCGACCCAGGCACCGAACCCGCCGACGAGGTCGGAGACGTCGTCGAACCCGCGGAGCCGGAGCAGGCTCGCCGCGACCGACGATCGGTAGCCGCCGGCGCAGTACACGACCGTCGGAGCCGAAGCGTCGAGCTCGTCGACGCGGCCCGGGAGCTGACCGACCGGAATGGCGATGGCGCCGGCAATCCCGCCGAGTGCCACCTCGCCCGGGTTCCGGATGTCGACGATCTGGACGCCCTCGAGCTCCGTCCGGCGCTGCTCGAACTCGCTGACCGTCAGTCGCGATGCCCGCTGCGTTCGTTCCGGAGCCTCGGCCATCACACCGAGCGGATCCGCGAGCGAACCGACGACCCGGTCGAAGCCGATGCGTCCGAGGCGGTTGCGCGCCTCGAGCTCGAAGCCCGGGTCGACGACGAGCACGATGTCGGCGTCGGTCGGCACGACCGAGCCGGCAAATTCTGCGTATCGTCCATCGAGGCCGACATTGATCGACCCGACGAGATGGCCGTGTGCGAACTCCTCGGGAGTACGGCCATCGAGCAGAAATGCACCCGCCTCGACGAGCGACATGGCCTCGTCGATCGTGAGCGAACGAAGCGGTGCCGTCTCGTCGAGCAGCGGCCGATCCTTGCGGTTCAGCACGGCGTCGTAGACGAAGTACGCCGGGGCCGGCGGCTGGCCTTCGGTCACGAGATCGACGAACGTCTGCTTGTCGGGAGCGAGCAACGCGTAGTTCTCGACGCGCTGGTTGCCGATGGTCGACCACGTCTCGGTCGACAGGTTCTTGCCGCAGGCCGAGCCGGCGCCGTGTGCGGGATACACGCGGGTCGCATCGGGCAGCGTGAGCAGTTTGCCGTGCAAGCTCTCGTAGAGCTGATCGGCGAGTTCGTCGCGGGTGAAGCCGAGTGAAGCGAGCAGGTCGGGTCGGCCGACGTCGCCGATGAAGAGGGCGTCGCCGGTCAGCACGCCGTACGGAACGGCATCGTCGGCGTGTTCCCAGACGACGATGCTGATGGACTCGGGGGTGTGGCCCGGAGTATGGCGGATCTCGAGCTGCACGTCGCCGAGCGAGATGCGCTCCCCATCGGCGAGCTTGCGCGACGGGAATTCGGTCGCCGCCACCGACGAGAACCCGATCTCGGCCCCGGTCGCCTCGGCGAGTTCGAGATGGCCGGACAGGAAGTCCGCATGGAAGTGCGTCTCGATCACGAGCTCGATGACCAGACCGGCCTCGGTCGCATCGCGGACGTACTCATCGATGTCGCGCCGCGGGTCGACCACGATCGCGCGCCCTGTCGTCTCGTCGCCGATCAGGTAGGACGCCTGCGACAGGCAGTCGAGGTAGTACTGAGTGAACTTCATCGTCGATTCCTCCACGTGCACCGTATCGCTCCAGAATACCCTGGGCGGTATCGATCCTCACACTGACCCGATAGGCGACTACCGTGCAATGGCATGGATGAACACGTTCGCCGAGCGACGCCGGCCGTTGCACTCATCGCCGCGATCCTGCTGCTTTCGGGCTGCTTCCGTTTCGAGTCGACCTACACGATCAACGACGACGGCACGGCCGACGTCTCGATCCTGACCGTGGTCGACACCAAACAACTCGAAGAACTCGGCGGCCTGCTCGGGCAGGACACGGCGCAACTCGACGGCCTCGGCGGCGAGGAACTGCTGAAGACGCTCACCGAGGGCGACGACCCGTGCGGCGACGTCAGCGGTTCGCTGTCCGCCTACGACGTGCAGGTCGAGGAGATCAACGAGGGCTCCGAGGTCGGGGTGAAGTGCACGGTGTCAGGAGTGCCGGTCGAGGAGCTCACCACATCGGGCCAGGGCTCGTCGATCAACATCGAGCAGGACGCCTCGGGCACGAAGTTCACCGCGACGCTCCAGGGCGTCAGCGACCTGTCCGGTGGCGCCGACAGCGCCGACATCACTGCACTCCTCGGCGTCAGCCTCGACGAACTGTTCTCGATCGAGTTCAGCGTGTCGGCTCCCGGGTCACTCGGTGACAACAACGCGACCTCGACCAACGGGTCGACCGCGACCTGGAAGATCACGCCGGACGCCGACTTCGTCACCAACGGCGATGCCGCGCTGACCGCCGAGTGGACGCCCGGCGGTGGATCGAGTTCGAACACCTGGGTGATCGTCGGAGTCCTGCTGGCCCTCGTCGCTGTGGCCGTCGCGGTCTTCTTCGTGGTCCGCAGTCGCAGGCAGCCACCGACCCTCGACGAGCCCGAGCGTGCCGGCGCGTCGATGTCTGCGCCGCCCGGGCCCCCGACGGCAGCCGGACAGGCCCCACCGCCACCCAGCGCCACGCCGCCCGGCACCATGCCTCCTCCTCCACCGCCCGCCGGCGGCTCGCCGACGACACCGCCACCACCGCCGCCACCACCCGCGTAGATCAGTCGACGACGGGCGGAGGCGCCATCGCATTCAGCAGGTCACCGACCACGTGATGGCGCTCCACCCGGTGGCGCATCGGCCGGTCGAACACGATGTCGTAGCGGTTCCGCCGACCCTCGCGGTGACGGGTCAGACACCCCGCTCGCTCGAGGTCCTTCACGATCCCCTGAACCGCTCGCTCGGTGATGCCCACCTCGTCGGCGAGGTCACGAAGGCGGAGTCGCGGGTCGCGGGTGAGACAGATCAACACATGGGTGTGATTGGTCAGGAACGTCCACGTGCCCTCGTCGACCGGTTCGCTCATGGACCCATCCTACGAATCGCCACCCGTCCCGGGCCCGAACCGTGATGGTTCGGACGAGCACCCGGTTGGTCTGGCAGGCTGTCGACCGTGATCACACCCTCGTACGAGCAGCTCTTCGAGAACAACCGGCGATGGGTCGAATCCGAACTCTCCCTCGATCCGGACCACTTCGAACGGCTCGCTGCAGGCCAGTCGCCCGAATACCTGTTCATCGGGTGTTCCGACAGCCGGGTGAACGCCAACGAGATGGTCGGCATGCGCAGCGGACAGATGTTCATCCACCGCAACATCGCCAACCTGGTGGTGCACACCGACATGAACCTGATGTCGGTGCTCCAGTTCGCCGTCGAGGTCTTGGAAGTCCAGCACGTGATCGTGTGCGGGCACTACGGCTGCGGTGGTGTGGCCGCCGCCGTCGACGGCTCCTACCACGGTCTGATCGACAAGTGGCTGCGAACGATCAAGGACGTGTACCGCATCTACCACGACGAACTCGAAGCGATCGATGACCCCGAGCTGCGCCATCAACGCCTCGTCGAGCTGAACGTCCGCGAGCAGGTCTACCGGCTGTGCTCGACCTCGATCGTGCAACGCAGGTGGGGGTCGGCGATGGGCAGCCATGTCCACGGATGGGCCTACGACCTGCGCCATGGGTTGCTCAAGGATCTGGAGATCGACCCCGCCGACGAGCCCGCCCGCTACATCTACGAGCTCGACGGACTCTGAACCCCGGGCTGCCCGGCATGACGTTCGGCTCTGGCACACCCGACGTCCGCGAACGACGATGAAGACGGGTCGCCGCTGACCCGTCGTCGTTCGAGGAGGCTGTCATGGCGCTGTTGACCGAAGTACGTCGGATCGTGGACCTCTCGGAGGTCGGGTTGGCAGACGTGGGCCTCGTCGGCGGCAAGGGGGCGAATCTGGGCGAGATGATCGCCGCCGGGTTCCCCGTGCCGCCGGGCTTCGTGGTCACCGCCGAGGCCTACCTCGACGCGATGGAACATGCCGGCCTGCGCGACGCGTTGGCCGAGCACGCCCGGCGAGCCGCCGAGCTGACCCCCGACGACCTCGCCGCCGCGGCGCGCCACGCGCGCTCCTCGGTGAGCGCGTGCACCCTGCCGGCCTCCCTGGCCGACGATGTGCTGGGGCGCCTGGACGCGCTCGGGCCCGACGTCAGGGTCGCGGTGCGTTCGTCCGCGACCGCCGAGGACTCGACCGACACGTCGTTCGCCGGGATGAACGAGACGTTCACCAACGTGCGCGGTGCCGACGTCCTGGCACGGATCACCGATTGCTGGGCGTCGCTGTTCGGCGAACGCGTTGCGGCATACCGCGTGGATCGAGGCCTGTTCGACGAGCCGGCGATCGCGGTCGTCGTGGAGCAGATGGTGGCATCGGACCGATCCGGCGTGATGTTCACCGTCGATCCGGCCGAGCGGGGCCACGTCGTGATCGAGGCGGCGTTCGGGCTCGGCGAGGTCGTCGTGTCGGGCCGGGTCGAACCCGACACGTACCACGTCGATCGGGCGACACAGACGCTGCGTGACGTACGGATCGGGTGTCAGTCGGTGCAGATCACCACCGGCCCCGACGGTGACGTGCTCGAAGAACTCGACGAACTCGCCGGCTGGCGCCGCGTCCTGACCGACGACGAGATCGTCCAGGTCGCGACCCTCGGTCTTGCGATCGAACAGCACTACGGCAGTCCGCAAGACGTCGAGTGGGCATTCGTCGGCGACCGGCTGTTCATCGTCCAGTCGCGACCGCTGACCACGCTCGAGCCCTCCACGGTCGGGCCAGCCGAGACACCGATCCTGCAGGGCCTCGGAGTCGGCGACCGCCACGCGTCCGGACACGTGCGCATCTTGAAGACCCCGAAGGAGGGCCATCTGCTCGCCGACGGTGACGTCCTCGTCGCCGAGATGACGTCGCCCGACTGGGTCGCGACCATGCGCCGCGCCTCCGCATTGATCACCGATGCAGGTGGAAGCACGTGCCACGCGGCGATCGTGAGCCGAGAGCTCGGTCTCCCCGCGATCGTCGGAACCCGAACAGCGACGACGACGCTGCGAAACGGCGACATGGTGACCGTCGACGCCGCGGCCGGTCAGGTGTTCGCGGGCGATCGCGAGAGCCATCTGCCGGCCGTGATCACCGACCGAGCTGCGCAGCAGCCCACCGCGGCGACCGTGTCGGAGGTGACGGCCACCAAGCTGTACGTCAACCTCGCGATGGCCGATCGGGCCGCCGAGGTCGCCGCCCTCGATGTGGACGGGGTCGGATTGTTGCGCGGTGAGTTCATGGTGGCCGACGCGCTCGGCGGCTTCCACCCGCGGGCGCTGATCGCCGACGGGCGCAGTGACGAATTCATCAGCGCGATGACTGCACAACTCGGGCAGATCGCCGGCGCGTTCGGGACGCGACCGGTCGTGTACCGGACGATGGACTTCCGGTCGAACGAGTTCCGCGGCCTGACCGGCGGCGAACGGTTCGAGCCCGTCGAGCAGAACCCGATGATCGGGTACCGGGGCTGCTACCGCTACATCAAGGACCCCGAGACGTTCGCGCTGGAGCTGGAGACGCTCGGGCGGGTGCGCGAGGAGTTCCCGAATCTCCAGGTGATGATCCCGTTCGTGCGGACCAAGTGGGAGCTGGAGGCCTGCCTGGAGGCCATCGACGCGAGCCGGCTCGGACGCCAGCGTGGTCTGGTCACCTGGGTGATGGCCGAGGTCCCGTCGGTGATCGCTCGGATTCCCGACTACGCAGCGCTCGGCATCGCCGGCGTGTCGATCGGCAGCAACGACCTGACACAGCTCATGCTGGGTGTCGACCGCGACTCCGAGCTGCTCGCCGAACTGTTCGACGAGAGCGATGCCGCCGTCCTCTGGGCGATCGAACACATCGTCACCGCCTGCCGTCAGGTCGGGATCACCTCGTCGCTGTGCGGCCTCGCCCCCTCGCGGAACCCGGCGTTCGCCGAGCACCTGGTGCGCTTCGGCATCACGTCGATCTCGGTCGATCCCGACGCGGTCACCGCCGCTCGCCGAGTGCTGGCGACGGCCGAGCGCCGCATGCTGCTCGACGCCGTCCGCACCTGAACCACCGAGTTGAGACGCGGGGTCAGACCCCAGCGTCTCATCTGGCACACTGGAGCGGTGCAGCCGCTCGGGGTCCATCACGTGTCGATCAACGTGCGCGACGCGGCCGAGAGCATCGAGTTCTACACCGGCGTGCTCGGGCTCGTCGCTCGGACCGATCGTCCCGACTTTCCCTTCGGCGGGGCGTGGCTCGACATCGCAGGCCAGCAGGTGCATCTGATCGAGGGCGAGGTTCCGAACAGCTGCGGCCAGCACTTCGCCATCCAGGTCGCCGACCTCGACGGTGCCGTCGCCGAGCTGCGCGAGCGCGGCATCGACGTCCGCGATCCGAGCGGGGTCGGCGCTGCTCGTCAAACGTTCCTGTTCGACCCGTCGGGCAACATGATCGAGTTGCACGAGCCGGCTTCGGCCCGGACGACGACGCGGTGAACGCCGACACGATTCCGGTCGCGAAGACACCGCCCGGCGGCTACGGCGACACATTCCCCGAACCGGTGCTCGCCGCATGCACCGAACCGATCGTCGCCGGCGCACCCGACATGCGCGGGTCGTGGACGGTCGTCGAGGTGCTCGTCGACGGTGTGGCACTCCCCGACCACCGGATGCTCGGCAGCATGCAGCGCATCGAGCAGTGCGGCGACCGGGTCACGATCACCGCCGGCGGGATCATCCACGACATGCGCTGCGACGGCACCGAGGAACACGGCGTCAACGACGTCGCCGAGTTCGACAAGACCACCCCGATCACCGTGGTCGCCACGTTCGAGGACGGCGTCCACGTGCTGCGTCCCGTCGGTGTCCCCATCGAGGTGAAGCGCTGGCGCGACGGCGACGACCTCATGTGGCAGTACATCGGCTTCACCTGCCGCCTCACCCGCCTCGAATGAGACGCGGGGTCTGACCCCGCGTCTCATTCCGGACCGAAGGAACTTCATGACCGACATCGATCTCGACCTCAACGCCGGCCCGACCCTGGCCGACCCGACCCAGGACTCGTTGTACCGGCGGATGCGCACGATGCACTCGCTGTACTACCAGGCCGTCGACACGATGGATCTCGAACACGTCAATCACTTCGAACGCGACGGCGTCGTGCCGATCGCGTTCTCGCTGTTCCACTACGTGAACGTGCACGACGGCTCGTTCATGATGATCACCGGTGAGCCGCCGATCTGGAACGACGAGTGGCAGGAGCGCGTGCAGCTGACGATCGCCGACCACGGCAAGCACAAGACGGTCGACGAGATGGTCGCGCAGCGCATCGGTGACTACGACGCCTACAAGGAGTATCAGCGCGCGGTGTTCGACAGGACCGAGGCCCATCTCGCGTCGATGGACCCGGCCGACTTCTCACGCGTGCTGATTGCAAAGCCGTATCCACCGATGATCGCCAGCACCTACAGCGCCCGGTGCGCCGGACCGCAGGGCATCACCGTGCTCGACGGGTTCGAATGCTGGCTCTACCAGCACGGCCTGCGCCACATGGGCGAGATCGAGCTCGCCCGCGGGTTGGTGGGCCTGGGCGGCATGACGTCGTAGCGGCCGATGATCGCCCCGCGCCGCAGCGTGCAGGACTAACTTCGGTTGCCGACATCAACACAGGGGGCGACGAACATGAGCAACACGACGGAATCCGACAGCGCACAACTGGGCCTGCAGCTGGCCAGGGAGTGGCCGGCCGTCTTCGTGATGGGCCTGATCACACTCGGACTCGGACTCGTGGTGATCTCCTGGCCGCAGGAGACGCTGACGGTGATCTCGATCCTGATCGGGCTGCAGATCCTGATCTACGGCATCTATCGTCTGGTCGCCGCCTTCGCCGAGGACACGGTTTCGCCGGGGTTCACCGGCTTCGTCGGCGTCGTCGGCATCATCGCCGGTGTGGTCGTACTCCGCCACCCCTTCCAGACCGTGGCCGTGCTGGCAGCCATCCTCGGAGCCGTCTGGATCATCGGTGGCGCGATCGAATTCATCGGAGCGATCGCCGACAGCAAGCGCGAGCATCGCGGCATGGCGGCCTTCGGTGGGCTGCTGTCGATCGCGGCGGGCGTCATCGTCGTCGTCTGGCCGGCGCCCACGGTCACCGTCATCGCCTGGGTCGCCGGGCTCTACCTGATCATCTTCGGGCTGTTCATCTGCTTCTCGGCCTTTCAGCTGCGCAAGCTCACGAAGTAGCGGGAAAGCCCGGCACGCCGTCGTCGAGCTGCACGCCGGCACTGTTCAAGAACCCGGACACGAGCCGGTAGAAGCCGGCGACGACGAGCAACTCGACGAGTTCTGCCTCCGACCAGCGCGTCGACAGCGCCGCCCACGTCGCGTCGCTCACGCAATCGTCGGTCGACAGGTCGTCGGCCATGGCGACCAGGGCCCGATCGTCGGCGCTCCACCCGTGCTCGTCAGGGGCCGTGGTGAGCGCGGTGATCTCCTCGTCGGTCAACCCGCACCGACGGCCGATCACGGTGTGCTGTCCGAACTCGTAGACGGCGCGGGCGTTCCACCCGA
>Ga0316188_10001238_pt1 | contig 11989 bp, 8 predicted proteins | sample Phiworburrow1_MG_FD_204933 | JGI IMG/M metagenome (GOLD analysis project Ga0316188, IMG submission 204933) | Coastal sediment microbial communities from Maine, United States - Phippsburg worm burrow 1 | ecosystem: Environmental > Aquatic > Marine > Coastal > Sediment | place: USA: Maine... | reverse complement strand
ATTGCCAACCACCAGCACATTGTCACCGTACTGGAACGGATTGTTACGCATGAATACGAACAGGTGTGGGTTATCGGTATCCAGCAGTTCACGGTTATTATAGTCGGCAAAGGCAGGCGTACTCTTACGCACCGCGATCATCTTTTGTAATCCCTGGAAAATGCGCTGCTCTACTGTGCCATGCTGTTTCCGTAGTTCAGCTTTCTGCCAGTTGATCTTCGGCCGGTGCATCCAGCGGTTATCCTTCGCCTTGTTTTCATCCTGCAGGAATGTGCAATCGTTGAGGTTACCGATCTCATCACCGTAATACAGCAGAGGGATACCACCGAATGACATGATCATGCTGTGCAGCAGCAGGATCACATCGACACTGCGATTGATCGCCAACTCATCACCGCTGTGGATGGCGTAATCGAGGCCAGCCAGGGAAGCCAGCGCACCCGAGATACGGGCATCACCGGTCTTGCTGTTCTGTGCGAAAGGCTGGCCGCGGGCCGACGAATCTTTATAGACACCGGTGAAATAATCCACCAGGAAGCGGCGATGCGCATAGGGTTCGTAACCTGCCTTGATAATGTCGGCGTCATCAAAACCCAGGCCGATATCATCATGACAGCGCACGTAATTCAGCCAGGTGGCCCGGTCCAGCTTGTCCGGCAGACTGCGCACCCCCTGGTTGAGCAGCTTGGCATTCTTGGTCGCCATCGCCTCCCACAGCAGCGCCATGTAAGTCGCGTTATAGGCGATCTCGCATTCCTTGGCGATGATCGCATCCTCACCGAAGTACTTGATTATCTCTACCGGCGCAACGATGGCCTCGGCGATAAACAGCACACCCGGCGCCGTCACCTGGCTGCAGTCCTTCATCAGCTGCAGGATGAGATGCGCCTCGCGTTCGTTCTGGCTGGTGGTGCCTATCTTCTTCCACAGGAAGGCGACCGCGTCCAGGCGCACGATGTCCGCGCCCTGGTTGGCCCAGAACATGATGATGTCGAGCATCTCGATAAACACCGCCGGATTGCTGTAGTTCAGGTCCCACTGGTAACTGTTGAATACCGTCATCACCCATTTCTGCATGGTCTCGTCGAAAGTAAAATTGCCGGGAGAAGTCTCGGGAAAAACCTCGGGCAGCGTCTCCTCGAACATGTCTGGAATTTCGCGGTTGGGGAAAATGTAATAGTAGTCCTGGTATTTACTGTCACCCTGGCGCGCAGCCTGCGCCCATTGATGTTCATCGGAAGTATGGTTTACCACCACGTCCAGGGTCAGCAGGATGTCTCGTCTGCGGAGGTCCTTCGCCAGTGCCTGCAGGTCCTGCAGGGTGCCAATACGCTCATCGACATCACGGAAGTTACTCACTGCATAACCGCCATCGCTGGCGCCGTTCGGACATTGCAGGATAGGCATGATGTGCAGCATATTAACGCCCAGCTCCTGTAGATAACGGATTTTCGTTCTGAGCCCGTTGAGATCACCAGAGAAACCATCGGTGTACAGCGCCATGCCAACCCACTGCTGGCTGAGGAACCAGGTGTGGTCATTCTCGCGTTCGATATCAAGACTCTTTAACTCATTGCTGCGTTTGATGTACTGTACCGCCATCACTTCAACCAGGCGGATCATCTGCTTTTCGAAATCGGCGCGCTGGCCATAGAGATGGTGGAACAGCGAATAGATGGCATAGAAATTTGCCCCCAGCCGGGTATAAAAATGGCGCAGGTCACGCTTGCGGATATCCGGTTTGAGTTCGTCAAGGATCTTGTTGAGCAAAGAGTGAGAGACTTGTTCGTACATAATATAGTAGCCGACCGTCAGGCCGTGAGATCCCATTGGTTAATAAAATGTTGATAGAAGGCCGTATCGCTGACCGTAGCACCGCGGTTAGCAACCAGTTTAGAGGCGAACAGCTGTGCCCGTTGCAGGGTGGTATCCAGCGGCCAGTTTTTGTTCAGACCGAGGATGATGACCGAAGCGAAAGCGTCACCTGCCCCCACCGTATCCACCACTTCGATGTCTTTTTCAGGTTTCACCGTGAAGTGTTCACCGTTGTCGGTGATCAGTTCTGCACCCGCAGCACCGTGAGTAACCACCAGGCCGCTGAGACCGTACTCGCTGAGGAAATCAACTGCTCGCGGTAATTTGCTCTTACTCGCAGGATAGAGCAGGTTCAGTTCATCGCTATTGAGCTTGACCCAGTTGGCAGTGTGCAGCATGTCGCTCACCTGTTGCAGCTGATACCAGGGCGCACGCAGGTTGACATCGATGAACACGGTTTTCGGCCGGCATGCCATGAGCTGTTTTAATGCCTGCCGCGAGGCAGTTTCACGCAATGCCAGGCTGCCATGATAGAGCAGAGCGCAATCGCTTATCTGCAGCTGCGCTTCGATGGCATCATAAGCGCAGGGCCGGACGATATCGTAATTCGGCTCGCCGTCGACAAACTCGACTGTCACCTTGCCGGTCGGGTGAATTTTGTCTGTCTGCAGGCTGCTGGTATCCATACCCCAGTGTTGCATCGCAGCACGCACTGTCTGACCTTCAGCGTCGTCACCCACACGGCTGATAAAATTCGGCGACTGGCCAAATGCCTGCAGGTGCCACGCCACGTTGAAGGGGGCACCACCAAGCACAGACTTACCATCCGGAAAATGATCGAATAACACTTCACCGAAAATACAGAGTCGGTTGCTCATAATTATTCCCCCCTCGTGTCGAACCCCATCCACTGCACTGTCTGCGGATGGTAGTGGGCGATGCCTTCCAGCATACCGGCGCTGTAGTTGCCGTTCATGCCCATGAAATCACCGCGTGCGATATAGAGCTGTTCTGCAAAACCGGTCTCGTCGGCCAGCCTGCGCGCCAGTTCGCGCACATCCGGCTGGCTGTTAGCCACCAGCACCGCCGGGATCGGGCTGGCCAGTACTTCGATATCGTTACCGCTGTCACCGCAGAACACCGTATCCTGGTAACTGAAGCCGTGGTATTGCATGAGTGACTCCAGCGCGTGGTATTTTGATGCCCGCGCCGGCAACACGTCGAGCAGACCGACCCCTGCCGGTTCATCAACGCTCCAGATCAGGTTAGCCTTCACGCTCTGCGCCTCCAGCCGGTGGCGGATCACCACCGACAATGCATGGCAATCACTGTGCTGCGGCACATAATAACTGAGCTTGTAATTATTCTGCTTTGCCGGCTCCTGCAGTTGCAGATCGGGTAAATCCTGCAGCAGCTTTCTTAGATCAGCATGGCTGCGTCCCGCCCAGTCCTGTGCGATCTCCTGCTCCCAGGCAGTCTGCCGCTGCCAGTCCAGAGGCTCGCCGACATGATAGATCGTGGTACCGACATCAGCCACCACGAAGTCCGGTATCGGCAGGCAAAAATTGGCAATGGCCTGCATCACCAGTTTACGGTCACGACCGCTGACATAAGCCAGGGTCACCTCCGGACGGGCCGCCAGTGTCGCGAAATGCTGCCGCGCGTTGGGCGATTCCGGCTGCGGACCGTTAGAGATCAGGGTACGGTCAAGATCGGTACAGATTAGGAGATGCTCGCTCATCAGTTTTTTGGCACCTCGCAGGCATTGAAAAAATCGTAATGTTCGATGGCCTCGAGGATGCCCAGTGCATGGGGCTGCCCGGCAAAATAAATGCGCTCCTGATCGACCAGCTGCGACAGTTCCTCGTGATGCCGGTTACCCACCACCACGGCCAGCGTATTGCCGCGCATCATGTCCTCATCTGCGCCAGAACCCCCCGCTGTCAGGATATGTTCCAGCGGGATGCCGAGACGCTGCGAGACATAACGCAGGGCCTGGCCCTTGGAAGCACGCGACGGCACGACATCGATAAACTGGCCGAAAGAGCTCATGACATTGACCGTCAGCTCCTTCTGCCTGAGTAGAGAGATGATATCGTCCAGCGCCGGCGCCTTCTGCGGATCATAATAGTACGAGAGCTTGAACGGTGTCTGTTCGATCTTGGGCTGAAGTTTCAGACCGGGCAGCTCCTCCAGTACCCGGCGTACCTGCTGCGAACTCCAGTTATGGTCGATGTGATCGGCCCAGTAGTGGTCTTCGGTCAGCGACTCACCGTAATGAATACGGGTGCCCAGGCTGCTGATGAGTATGTCCGGTCTCGGGATGCCGTATTTTTTCATCACCGACAATGCGCTGTCGATGCGGCGCCCGGTGGCGATACCGAAGCTGACACAGCGGCGGTTTTCACGGATGACTGCGGCGAAACGCTGCAGCGCGGCCAGATCACCGATAAGATTCTGATCGAGGTCGCTGAAGATAGCGCGGTCACGGTAGCGCAGCGTCTTTGGCCCCGGCTCGCGCGGGATGGGCTGGTATTTACCGGTGAGTTTGCCGATCTTCGCCAGGTAGCTCTCGGCATGGAACTGCCAGGAATAAAAACGGGACACGCCTGCAACACCGTTGCGCGAGGCCAGTGACCAGGCCCTGTTATCGCGCAATAGTTTGAGCAGGGCATCGGTGATTGCCTCTTTATCCAGCGGGTCTACCAGTTCGCCGTTATGGCAGTTGGCGATGATATCTACCGGGCCGCCGTTTTCGGTCGCCACCACCGGCAGACTGCTGGCAGCCGCTTCCAGCAGGGTCAGGCCGAAAGGTTCGGTCAATGCCGGGTTGATAAAAACACCGCCACGGGCGGCAGCAAGGCGATAGATCTCGGGCACCTCATCGGCGCGATGATGTTTCGGTATCGCGACCTTGCCGTACAGGTCGTAGCTGTCGATGAGTATCAGGATACTGGTCAGCACTGCCTCGGCGCCGCTGTCCATGTCGCGGATATCATCGCGGCTGCCAGCGACGATCAGCAGGTTGGCCGCCTGCTGCAGAGCGGGGGATTCACCATAAGCCTCGATCAGGGTAAGGATGTTCTTGCGTTCGTCCGGCCGCGACAGCGACAGGATCAGCGGTTTAGCCGGATCGGCAAGAAAACGATCGACCGCAGTGGCAAAACCGAACGTCTCATCTTTGGCGGGCGGATGAAACTGGTTCAGATCCGTGCCCGGCGGAATCACTGCCATGCGTGCGGGGTCGTAATAATTGTAGAGTCCGTACTGTACTTCTATCTCGTTGTGCGTGCTGGTAATCACCAGATCAGCGTTCGCCAGCACCTCTTCCTCGGCATCGATACGGCGGCCGATATTGTAAGACTGCTCGATTTCTTCATTGCTGAGCCCCTTGGCCAGCAGGCGTTTGCGTTTGTCCCGCCCCAGCGAGTGACCGGTATGGATGAGCGGGATGCTGAGTAGATTAGCCAGCCGCACACCGACATAACCGGCATCGGCATAGTGACTGTGCACCAGGTCCGGCATGCGCGGCTGTTCGTTCAGCCAGTTGACCAGATTATCCAGAAAACTGTCGAGGTGATCCCACAGCTGTTCCTTGGCGATGTATTCTTCCGGGCCGGCATCGATACGCACGATACGCACCCTGTCCGACAGAACATCCATGGCTGCAGCATAATCGTCGCTAATCGCAGGGTCGATTACCCGGCGGGTGATCAGATCGACCTGTGCGACCTCCTCCCGCTCGGCCAGCGCCTTGGCCAGATCAACCACGTATTTTGTCTGGCCGCCGGTATCGGCATCGCGTCCCAGTTCCAGGTCATGACCGCGTATCAGGCCATGTATGCTGATCAATAGTAGATATTTTCCTTTTTTATCAGTTTTCATATACGTGTTGTAGCATCAAGTTACGGATCATTATCCGGCCATCACTCAGCAGAGATTGCGTCATTGCTGCATTACGTGAATGCATTTTATTGTCAGTTATTTTTCAGCCCGATTTTTTTCAGCCCTGCCTGGTGACAGAATTGGTAAATCAGCTCAATCTATTTATGCATTTGCAGTCTTTTTCTGTCATCGTGTGATGTCTCATCGCTGGTGATGACTTAGAATATGCCTTACTATCCTAAAGCATTCATCACAGATAAAAAACCTTATGGTCGATTTTATGCCTGATAACCGCTCAAATGAAAAACCAGGGCATAGAGTCAAACACTGCAGCCGACACTCAGACAAGAGGTAATCTAAGTTTTGAAGCCCTTAAAGTATCTCTTCGACAGAAACCTGGCCTGGGCGAACGCCATTAAAGATAAAGACCCGGATTTCTTTCTTACGCTGTCAAAACAGCAGGCACCAAAATACCTCTGGATCGGCTGTTCAGATAGCCGGGTTCCGGCAAACCAGATCGTAAACCTGCCACCCGGTGAAGTTTTCGTACATCGCAATATTGCTAATGTCGTGGTGCATACCGACCTCAACTGTTTATCGGTGATGCAGTTCGCGGTGGATGTGCTCAAAGTGAAACACATCATCGTCTGTGGACATTATGGTTGCGGTGGCGTACAGGCGGCCCTGGAAGATACCGATCATGGCCTTATCGACAACTGGCTGCGACACGTCAAGGACGTCTGTCGTTTCAATTACGATAAGCTGGAAGGACTGGAACACCATCACAAACTCGACCGCCTATGCGAACTGAATGTTATCGAACAGGTAACTAATGTCTGTAATACCACGATAGTAAAAAATGCATGGAAAAATGGCGCAGACCTCTCCGTGCATGGCTGGATCTACAATATCGAAAACGGCATCCTGAAAGACCTGAGCACGTGGACCAAAGAAGGTAAGCAGTTTGATGATGACGCTGTAGACTAATGCTGTATATATAACAACTCAAGTTTCCATTCGACAAAACAACTATAAAGTACCTATCCAGATGACCGGAACAACACTGGCAGCAACAGAAAAACCGGACACTGTTTCATTCTGGGAAGCCTTTAGCTACTGGCTTAAACTCGGTTTTATCAGTTTTGGCGGACCGGCCGGCCAAATCAGCATGATGCATCAGGAGCTCGTTGAAAAACGGCGCTGGATTTCTGAACATCGATTCTTACATGCGCTCAATTACACCATGGTGCTGCCGGGGCCGGAAGCGCAACAGTTAGCCACTTATATCGGCTGGCTGATACACGGTGTCAGGGGCGGCATCAGTGCCGGTATTTTATTTGTTCTGCCGTCACTGTTTATCCTCATCGGCCTCACCTGGGTGTATCTGAGTTACGGTGAGGTGCCCGCCGTTGCAGGAATTTTGTACGGCATCAAACCTGCGGTGACCGCCATTGTTGTTTTTGCCGCCTACCGCATCGGTTCAAGAGCATTGCAAAACAATGTGTTGCGGGCGATTGCAGTGCTAGCATTTATTGCGATATTTGTTTTTAACGTTCGCTTTCCTTATATCGTGCTGATGGCCGCCCTCATCGGATATACAGGCTCGCGTTTCGCTCCTGATAAATTCAAAGCCGGCGGGCATCATGGCAGTGCAAAAAACTCTTTTGGCCCTGCCCTGATCGATGATGATACCCCTGCACCGGAACACACGCGATTCAAATGGAGTCGATTGATCGTACTGGCTGTTTTCGGCCTGTTAATCGGCGGTGCCGTAATGGCGCTGTTGACTAAAACCTATGGCTGGCAAGGCACACTCACACAGATGAGCTGGTTTTTCACCAAGGCGGCACTGGTTACCTTTGGCGGTGCCTATGCCGTTCTGCCCTATGTCTATCAGGGCGGTGTCGAACAGTATGGCTGGTTGAGCGGAACCCAGATGATTGACGGCCTGGCATTGGGCGAAACCACTCCTGGTCCTCTGATCATGGTTGTCGCATTTGTCGGTTTTGTCGGCGGCTGGACGAAAGAGATTTTCGGACCGGACTCGCTGTTAATTGCCGGTACCGCAGGCGCGGGCATCGCCACTTTATTCACTTTTTTGCCGTCATTCCTTTTCATCCTCATCGGCGGCCCCATAGTTGAAGCGACACGAGGCGATTTGAAATTCACCGCGCCCTTAACCGGCATCACCGCTGCCGTCGTTGGCGTGGTGATTAACCTGGCTGTGTTTTTTGCATACCACGTACTCTGGCCGCAAGGTTTTGAAGCCACATTTGAATGGTTTTCTGCGCTGATCGGCATAGCAGCGTTTGTAGCACTGTTCAAATATAAGATCGGTATTGTTAGCGTAATCGGTGCATGCGCGGCGGCGGGTTTAGCTTACTCTGCAATATTAGATGTATCATGATACTGCAAAATCTAAACATTAACCGATGGAGCTCTGAACAAACTAATGAACATCCATGAAAAAATTAATTACCTCGAGTTACCTGCAAGGGACATAGAAAAAACCAGATCTTTTTTCAGTACGGTTTTTGGCTGGTCTTTTGTCGACTACGGACATGAATACATCGCCTTCTCCAACGAAGGCATCGATGGCGGCTTCTACAGGTCAGATCTCAACTGCTCTACGACAAACGGCAGCGCACTCGTCATTTTTTACAGCAACAATCTTGAACAGACAATGGAAAAAATAAAATCGGCTGGCGGTAGCATTATAAAACCAGTTTTCACTTTTCCGGGCGGCCGTCGGTTTCACTTCAGTGATCCCAATGGCAATGAATTTGCGGTTTGGTCAGATTAATGAGCATGATTTTTAACCATCTATCCAATTAAATTTTATGGCATGAATTGACCTGTCCATCTATCTGGGCATCACACTGAATAATTTATTCAGCAAAAAAAGTAAATCAAACCTGATCTAATTATTTTCGTTCATTAATTTCTATATGGATTAAGTATCAAATATAAAACTGCAGCCATAAAGACTGCCGCCATCTTGAACTGGTATTATCTTTTACCGCTAGCCGCTGCCACCAATTCCATAATTGTCTAGAAATGCAACGCATGCTACAAAATATAATACGCTTATAGTTTCATTCGATAGATATTTATTCATACTTTGCCCGTATTTTTTATCACGTTTGGATAAGATAATAGAAAACATCAGGCAGGAAAGATTGACTTGTTACGCCAACAATTTGACAGGTAATAAAAAGCACCCCGTATCCATGCTGGGGTGCTAGTAGCCTAACTTCCGTTATTAGAAAACATGAAAACGGACAATCCGTCGTCAACTGGATCAATGATAGTATAATAATTTTAGATATGTATGAATTATCAAAAATTGCTGTTCGTCCTAAGCTCTATACAGAACACTGGTAATGACTAAACAGGTTAACAACTCTTTTAAAGTTACTAAATGTTTGGAAAGGCCTATAATGCGTTTTTTATAAGGATTTGAATTAGCTCATTTTTTAGGGCGCCACAAAACTCTATAAGAAATTTTTATAGATGTCTTATGCTTTTTTTATACTTAAGGATAAAAGTGTTGCCCAGATCGTAGAATCCACCGACAGCAGCACTCCACTATGCCTTTTATAGCTACAGGCCAAGAATTATAACTACTGAGGCGTTGAAAAAATAAACACCCTTTGGGTTGTCATCCTCAGAGCACTGGTATGCTTACCATTCTTTGTTGAGCACCTTCTAACAATATAATATGTAATACAAATATACCTGTGATATTTTTTAAATACGACTAACTCTTGCTGTCACAGGCTGCGCATCAATAACCCATACATCAAAAAATATTGATGATACTCATGCGAATAGATTATAGAGAGCACCATATCTGCCAATATGCTGAGCCAATAACGGGCTTTTCCTGGCTTCGTCATAAGTTCTGCTTATAATTTTTCACTCTACCGGGTAAGATGAAATCATGCCATCTTCGGCAAAGGTAATATTCCGGGCCAATCACTGCCCTCTAGCTAATCAGGGCGACAATAATGATAGAAGGCCGAATTCTTTCAGAAAAAAACTTTCAGCTAGACAGCCTGGACGGATTGAGAGGTTTAGCTGTTTTACTGGTTTTCATGAGCCACACGTCTGAGGAAGGCATTTATCTGCTTCCCTCGCTCAACCTCTCCGGCATAGGCAAAGGCGGCGTTTATTTGTTCTTCGTATTGAGTGCCTTCTTGCTTACAATGAACTTTCTTGTCAAAAGCGAGGAGATCTTCACCAAGGACAGTCTAATTAATTATTCCTTTCGCCGCTTCTTTCGCATCTTTCCGCTTTACATCGTTTATTTGTTGCTAGGGGTGTTCACAACGATCTATATTCCAAAATATTTCGGTAGCAGCGAACTCACTGGTATTCCACTGTGGGAAGGGTACGAGGGATTTTTTCGTCAGTTATTACTCCTCGATGGCCAGGGTGTGACCTGGAGTATATTGGTAGAGTTTCACTATTACTTTCTGCTGCCAGTAGTCGCTCTTATCTTTGCCCTGGGATTTAATAAAAAATTGTTGCCGTCCCTGCTGATGACCGTGGTATTGGTTATAGTCAGTGAATACCTCTGGCCGGCTAATCAGTCTCTCGTCAACGACAGTCGACTGGGACCCTACCTGCCATTATTTTTTGTAGGATCATTCCTGGCATTGCTTCACGTCACTTGGAACAAATTAACCCACCGTCATAACGCGCAAACCCGGCAGCATATCGAGATAGCCGGTGTGTTAGCGCTGATCGCTATCGTCCTTCTATTCCCCAAAGTGGCGTCCATATTGGCCGGCAAGCCACTGCCAGACGCCGAATTCCACCGCCAGTTCCTGCTGTATGCAGTGCTATGGAGTATTGTATTATTCGCTTGTATCCACGGGCATGGATTCATTCGTCGCACGTTTGAACAGCGACTAATACGTTACTTCGGCTTTATCAGTTTCAGTTTTTATCTCTGGCATATTGCGGTAATCACGACATTCGAGCGTTTTAGCAATATATTCCCGTTTGAAGGCTGGGTCATCTTGATTGCGACCATCGCTATTTCCCATATATCCTTTATTATCTTTGAGAGACCGTTTTCCCGGTTACGCTTCATATAGCTCATCACCCAGTCACATTTAATCTTTTTGCTGACCTGATACTTAATGTGTCAAGTCAAACACAAACCGCTTGTTTCACCGACATTGGAGTTCGACTTAGAGATGCTTAACAGCAGATAACCTAGAATAATTCTACACGGTAGCACTGCAAGGAACACCTTTATAGCTATTGTCATCCAGACATTCAACGCCCGGTTAGGCTGTGAAGCTACGCAATACCGAACTTTTACATTGCGTCATAAACACTGAAATCACTGCAAACCAGAAGTGCCACGCGTTGCGAATCAGCTTGAGCCGTCAGGTATCTGTGATCATCTACGTTACCAGTTTATTGATACCGTTAAACCTGCTTCATGTCTGCCCGCCCAAGGTACAATTTGAACACTATCATCAAATGAATCGGTAAATACCCAACCCGCTAATGAGCCGATCAACGCCCCAGCCAAAACGTCTTTCCAGTAATGCTTGTCCGCTTGAACTCGACCTACGCCAACTAAGGTTGCTATACCATATGCAGGGAAACCAACTTCCCAGCCATAACGTAAGTTCAACGTCGTTGCTGCGGCAAAAGCATTAGCAGTATGGCTTGAAGGAAAACTATCATTTCCACTATTATCCGGACGTTCAGCGTCAATTAGTGACTTCCCTAACAAACTGACACCTGATGCAGTGACAACGCTATAACCTGCCTGTTTAAAACCTTCCCAATCGTCTTTATATGCAGGTAGAGCCAAGGCAACACCAACCAGACCATATGCTCCAACGTCACTGAACGCCTCCCAATTATCAGAACTTGACGCGGTTACAGAGAGAGGCACCAACAAAAGCGTTGATAGTAAGACTGATTTTCGAAGATTCATTTGATTTAAATATTAATCTGCTGCTTTTAATGGGTATGGGTATACCAATAGCAATCATCAGGATCTCATAAGGGTCGGTTAACGACTTCAAGCGACTCACCATCGCAATCACAATTCAGAGTCCGCTTGGCGGTCAGGAGCTGACGATCATTTATTTTTACTCTGTCCCCAAATATCTCTCTTAACCGCCCAGATATAGCCACGGTGGGAATGGCATCAGGTATTTAATAATGCCCTGAGCTCTTTAACTTCCACTTCCAGCCTCGCTACTCTTTGTTCCAGATCAGACCTGTCGGCACGCTCTGCTGTTGTTGCAACCATTGC
>Ga0316188_10001237_pt1 | contig 11990 bp, 10 predicted proteins | sample Phiworburrow1_MG_FD_204933 | JGI IMG/M metagenome (GOLD analysis project Ga0316188, IMG submission 204933) | Coastal sediment microbial communities from Maine, United States - Phippsburg worm burrow 1 | ecosystem: Environmental > Aquatic > Marine > Coastal > Sediment | place: USA: Maine... | reverse complement strand
ATTGATGAGCATGATCAGACATTTTATTCCATGTCCTGTTGATGATGCTCAGCCATTTCTCCTCATCATATTCAGGATGTTTACCAGCAAACTCGAGCATATAGTGTTCGATAAAAACCAGCGCAGTGACATCTTCCAGCAGCTGCGTATCCAGGTTGGTCTTCAGCGATTTTTTACTTACAGCAAGTTTTACACGTTCGATGAACTCATCGTCATAGCCTGCTTTTTCCAGCAAGGCCGCAACTGTCTCGGCATGAAAGGTATAAAGTCCGGTACGCCACTGATGATAGCCCTTACGATCCATAGGGTAGTCGCTGCGAGGTGATTTCCAGCGCTGGATGTGCTGTGCACGCAGTGCCAGTTTCATCGCATCGTCGGCATCGGGTGCATAACGCTGCTGCATTTCTGACATGCGTCTTGAATAGAGCAGCTCTTTCGGCCAGCTTGTACCTTCACTCACTTCCTGATTAGGATCTTCACTGTTTGCTGAGTCAATAAGTTCGATGGCGATATCATATTTCTGTTGAGTCATTTAATTTTCTCTAGTGGAAAATAGTTTATTGATTAAGTTATAGATTAAACTGCTGACAGGCTAAAATCAATTGAACCCTGTACATTGTATATTCAGTAGCTAATGGGAATGACTAGTTGTTTTTATAAAAGATCTGAAATTCATCGACAGAAAAAAATAAATAAAATCACTGTATTTGTCATAGCTCAATGAGCGCACTGAAGTTACCGCGAGCGTTCAATTAAAGCACTTTAGCAAATGAGTTTTCTATTAGTTTTTTATTTGTCTGCCTTTGAAAATTTGTAGCTGATGAAAACACCTGCAAGGGTGAAGAGGGATAATAATATCAATGGGCCATAGGTCGATATATTCAGCAGATCTTCTACCGATACTGATGTTGTTGCATTATAAATCACCCTGGCATAGATGTAGGACTTTATAGAAATACCCAAGATTGCCGCAGGGATAAAATGGCTTAATTTAACTTTCAATATGCCTGAACTATAGTTGACCAGGGAATGTGGAAAAGCGGGAAATACACGCAGCGCAAATAGAGCAAAAAAATTATCCTGTTTATGCAGTAACTTATAGGTACGTGAGTTTTCTATTTTTTCTATCCAGTCGTCTGTCAGGCGTTTGGAGAACAGGTAGGCAGTAACCCCCCCCAGCGTACCACCCGCAGCCAGGATGAAAGTCGCCATGGCAGGTGGGTACAGCGGCGCCACGATCCAGAGAAAAGATGACCCCGCCAGTGCGAAAGTAAACAGAATGATCTGTAACAGGATCAATATGAGAACCAGCCACCATTGATCAGCGTACCCCCTGACCAGGTTCAGCATCTTCTCTGCATCTAACAAACCAGCCAGATCCAGCAAAATACCCACCGTGATCAGTGCCGCCACGATAAGAATTTTTTTATAATGTTTTTTAATCATATAATTTTTTAAATCCAGTTAACTATGTATCGGTAGTATTGAATTCACTGCATTATTAGAACCTGTTACCAATCATGAGAGTGGTGATTTAAAAACTAACCGTATTGTAATCGTATTGTGATAAACAAATCGCAGGCAGGCACCACTGTGCTATTAAATCACCTTTATTCTGCATAACACACTATGATAAACGCACCTTTCTCGTGCATAATGCACCAAAATGGCTCGCCAGGTTCTGCTAACAATCCATAGCGCACCAAATGAATACGATATTTTTGCCCGATACCCGCACTGCACCGGCTTCGACTGATAATTTTTTATTTTTTGTCGAAATGGTACGATTATTGCTAATAATAGAATTAATACGCGACTTCCCGATTGATTGACTCGTCGTCTATTAGGAAGCCGCCTGTAATAAACCACCAACTGATAAGCATGGCCTGCCGCAGAAGCCGCTTGTCAAACAGATATTTTTGTGACTACAGCTAATTATGAAACCTAACCTGAGGAAAATTTAATGAGTGGAAATGAATCTCGCCTGCAAGCGATTTATCAAATAACTAACCGTGAGCCAATGCAAGTGGCAACACCCAAGTCGCTGGACAAAATCTGGGCGAAGGATGTTTTCAACCTGGCAAAGATGGAAGAAGCCCTTTCCAAAAACGCTTTCAAAGCGATAAAGAAAACGGTAAAGACCGGCTCTCCTCTCGATGCAGCCACCGCTGATGTCGTTGCCATGGCGATGAAAGAATGGGCCGTATCAAAAGGCGTAAAATTTTTCTCTCACATCTTCTATCCGTTGACCAACATCACGGCGGAAAAACATGATGGTTTTATCATCACCAACTCAGATGGTAATGCAATCACCGAATTCACCGGCAGCCTGCTGATTAAAGGTGAGCCTGACGGCTCTTCTTTCCCCAATGGCAGCATCCGCATGACCAATGCAGCACGTGGTTACACTGCATGGGATCCGACCAGCCCGGTCTATATCATGCAAACAGACAACGGCGCCACCTTGATGATTCCTTGCGTCTTTATGTCATGGACCGGTGAGTCACTCGATAAAAAGATTCCGCTGTTACGCTCCAATCACGCGATGAACAAAGCCGCACAAAAAGTCCTTTCGCTGATGGGCGAAAAAGAAATCGCCGATCTAAACTCAAGCTGTGGCGCAGAACAGGAATACTTCCTGATCGACTCGAATTTTGCCAATAGCCGCCCTGACCTGCTACTCGCTGGACGCACCCTGTTTGGCGCGCCACCGGCAAAAGGCCAGCAGTTTGACGACCATTACTTCGGCGCCATCCCGGCTCGTGTCCAGGTCTTTATGCAGGACTTTGAAGACCAGTTATACAAACTGGGCATCCCTGCTAAAACCCACCACAACGAAGTGGCGCCAGCACAGTTTGAGATTGCGCCTTACTTTGAATCCGCTAATATTGCCGCAGATCACCAGCAGCTGATGATGACATTGATGAAAAGCACAGCAAAGAAACACGGTTTCCTCTGCCTGCTGCATGAAAAACCTTTCGCCGGTATCAACGGCTCTGGTAAACACGTTAACTGGTCAGTGGGCAACGCAACTCAGGGCAACCTGCTCGACCCGGGTAAAACACCACATGACAACCTGAACTTCCTGTTATTTTGCGGTGCAGTTATCCGTGGTGTGCATCTGTTTGGACCGTTGCTGCGCGCAGTCATCGGCTCTGCATCGAACGATCACCGCCTGGGTGCAAACGAAGCGCCGCCTGCGATCCTGTCTGTCTACCTCGGTGATCAGCTGGAAAAAGTCTTTGTGGACATCAAGGCCGGTAAGCTCACGAAAGCGGCAGAAAGTGGTGTTATGGATCTTGGCCTGTCGCAGATACTTAAATTTGAGCGCGATCCTGGTGACCGTAATCGCACCTCTCCTTTTGCTTTTACCGGCAACCGTTTTGAGTTCCGCGCTGTAGGTTCATCTCAGTCGGTTTCTGGTCCACTCATAGCGATGAATACCATGCTGGCAGACTCTCTGAGCTGGATCGCTGAAAAACTGGAAGCCGAACTGAAAACAGGTACTGCGCAGCCAGCTGCCGTCATTAATGTGCTTAAAGAAATTATGGATAAGCACGGCAATGTCATCTTTGGCGGTGACGGTTATTCTGCCGAGTGGCACGAGAAGGCTGTTAAAGAACGCGGCCTGAAGAACATCCGCACAACAGCAGACGCCCTGCCGGTACTGCATGAAGAATCTGTTAAAAAACTGTTTTCCAGCACCGGTGTTTTGTCACCGGTAGAACTGGAAAGCCGCTACGAAGTTTATGCAGAGCAATATATCCTGACCATCGAGGTGGAAGCAAAACTGGTGATTGATATGGCCAAGACAATGATCTATCCAGCAGCGATGCGCTACCTGTCAGACCTGGCGATGGCAAGTTCAAGCATGGCTGAACTGAATATCGAAGTTGATACTTCAACAGCGAAAACGGTTGCCGCGGAAGCCAATGCAATGATGACTGCTGTCAGCAAACTGAGTGCAGCAATCACGAAGCATGACTTTGCTTCTACCGATGAGCACATGCAGTTCTGCGCCAATGAAATCCTTGGCCTTATGCTCGATGTACGTTCTCATGCTGATGCGCTCGAAGCAGAAGTAGCAGATGAGTTATGGCCGCTGCCTAAATATCAGGAGATGCTGTTTATAAAATAAACACGGCCAGAGTATTACCGGCCTTTGAAAACATTAAAGGGGCCGATGACGATAAAAGTATGCATACTTAAAATAGTCATCGGCCCCTTTAATTTTCCATTATCCCGCTAAATTATTTTTCAATCTCCCAGAGGAATGATGCTCACTTGCTAAGAAAGTGGCTGCGGCCTCGTGTTTATGCCATCAGGGCAGAACTGACTAACAAGTCATGATGCCAACGTTCCCACAGAAACATTTCTATTGTTACTATTAGTGCGGCAAGCATTATGATTTGAGCAGATGTTATAAACGACTTGTGCTTAGATTAAATTAGTTTGTGAGTTATATTGCGGTCAGATGTATGACAGAAGATATCTTTAAATTCAATAAAATTTATAGACTTAACTTTTATTGCCTCCCCCTAGCTGAACAATGCAACAGTCGATTATATTTCAGGTCGATATTTGAGCTGTAAACCACTTAGAAAATTACGCAGTATCTGATCTTTACAGACACGAAAATGTTTATGATCTGGTTTGCGAAAAAACGCACTTAATTCATGTTTACTTATGCGTAAATCAGCAAGTGCCAGAATCTCAAGTACTTCCTCGTTTTTTAGATCCAGAGCAATTTTTAATTTCCTGAAGATGATATTATTTGTTAAATTCTTTTCTGGCTGATGCGGAGGCCCTTCCTTTTTGCCACGTTTATCGTTGATCAAGCCATTGAGGAAGATCGCAAGTTCAGTGTCATTACAGTTTTGATAGGCAGGATCATCTTCCTTTTTCAGCCAGTCACTGATCTGCTCTCGCGTTACCTGATGATCAGCCAGGCTGAATATTGCCATCATTTTTACATCATTAAAGTCGAAGATAAAGCGGATACGGCGTAAGATATCGTTATTCGTCACAATAGAACCTGTTTAAAATTGCGGTAATGTCAGTATGACACCGGATTATCCGGGAAACTTTAACAGATTTATAGTGTATCTATATGAACCATTTTAATAGAATGAATTGATGCGTCATTTTTATCTCAATACACTGCCTGCTCTTGGTCTTGCATTATTTATTTCGCCAGCACTCGCTTTTGATAATGATTTCAGTATCAATGATATCAACCTGAATGAGGAGAACTTCCTCGACATCAAAGCGCATCGTTTTCGCAAATCGCTCGATTACGCCTGGTATGACAGCACTTCCGGTTGGCGATTTACCGGCGCAAGCCTTGACCAGGACCTGGCCTTCACTCAAATTGAACTGAAGCTACAAAAAGAGTTATCAGAATACGTCAACATCCGGCTAGCCACAGAACAGGAAGTGTTTTATGCCGACAAAGAATTCGCCATACCCTCTGCCGAGTTCGAGATATATCCTTGGGCAGGTAATTTCGGTTTTGCCTTCCTCGGTACACCTGGATACGAGAAACGTACGATCGACCTGGGTGTTGCACTGATCTGGGGAAGACGCCCTTGGAACTATACGCGTTTTGAATACCTTGATGTTGACACCTTTTATAATCAAAAAAACGTCACAGACGACACGTTCTACGGTGAAGAGCCTAAAACCATGAAACTCGAAGGCGCTTACCAGTTTGCCGGACATTACAAATTTCGCTTTTCTGTCAAACATGACACAGCATTAGAATTTATCGACCCGGACAACAATTCTCTGTTCAAACATGACGGCGATGATTATTACCTGCTATTTGATTACCAGCTGGCACCTGACTCGGTTGTTGGCATAACGGTTAACGGTTTCTCACTGGATAAATCCATATCGCAGACGACGGAAAACCTGCAGCAGGCAACCGATTATATTTCTACTGATATTTACTGGGTGCAAGGCATGGGCAAAAAATACGAAATCCGCCTGGGATCACAGTACGATTACATTACGAACGATATTAGGGACTTTATAACAAGCAGTAATGATCTTGCTTATTATATGAAAACCTTACAGGTTTACAGCACTGCCTATCATCGCTTTAGCGAACACATGGCATGGGACCTCGGCTTGCATGTCGGACTGGTGGAAGAAAGACAGAACTATCTATACGACGACAGTCGAGACACGTTAAATGATGGTGTGGAAGCCAAATTTCGCATGGGCTTTGAGTATGCATCTTCAGACGGACGTAATACGCTGCAGTTAAACATCAGCCTGAATGTCGATGATATCATCAGCGACCCCGGTGATGGCGGCGGCATCAGCTTTCAGTCATTGTTCTGATAAACGACAAACATAAAACTTTTATTTTTCATCTCCGAAAGCAGTTACTGATGCTACGCCATAAGTTCTCTGTACAAGAAAGAATGGCAGCTATTCTGTAAGCGTTTCACTATTCGTACCACGTCTGACATCGATCACATTTCTCAGTTGTGATATTTTGTCCATGATGCGCGTTAGCTGTTGCAGATCACGAATTTCGATGATAACAGCCATGCGTGCAGTCTGATCCTTTTTATTCGACATGGTATTCACCGCAATAACATTGACCTTTTCGTCGGACAGGGTCCTCGTAATATCGCTTAACAATCCATGCCGATCATTCGCATGTATTAATAAGTTTACCGGATAATATCGTGCATCGCTTTCTGCCCACTCAACATCAATGAGCCGCAGCTGATCTTTTTCTTTTAGATGGATGATATTCTTACAATCGGTTCGGTGTACGCTTACCCCCCGATCCTTGGTGATAAAACCGATGATGTCATCATGTGGGACCGGCATACAACAATTAGCAATATTCGTTAACAGGTTACCGACACCTAAGACACTAACATTACTGCTCGATTTTTCAACTGGCCTGTGTCGTATTACCGCCTGTATCGGAATACTGTTTCCAGCCGCCTGGTTTTCATCGAACTCATGCAACATGGATGACATCTGTGCAACGCTGATATCTCCTCGTCCTACATTGATATATAACTCATCAGCTGACTCCAGCTTGAAATGGGCGACAAGTTTATCAATATTGGGTTTTATGCCATGTCGCTTGAACTCACGATCACACAGTGCTTTACCTTCGAGATAATTTTTTTCTTTATCCTGCCTTCTAAACCAGCCGCGAATCCGGTTTCTGGCACGGGCGGTTTTTATAAATCCCAGATGAGAGATCATCCAGTCGCGTCTCGGCAACGCTTCTTTTGCAGTTAATATCTCAACACGCTCGCCATTTTTTAATGGGTAGGTCAGTTGCACGATATGACCATTAACTTTTGCACCACGACAACGGTGACCGATTTCTGTATGTACCGCATACGCGAAATCTACTGGTGTAGCACCTTCGGGCAGATCGATAACTCTTCCTTCTGGTGTCAGTACATAGACTCGGTCATGGAACATTTCTGAACGGAAATTTTCCAACAGCTCCTCATCATTATTTCGAGTCGCATCAAGTAATTTCCTTAATGAATCTATTCCTGACTGGAGATTGCTCTTACTGCTGCCCGCCTCTTTATATCGCCAGTGGGCAGCGACACCATGTTCGGCGAACTCATCCATCTGCTTTGTTCGGATCTGAATCTCTACCGGCTTGCCATGAGGACCGTAAACCGCTGTATGCAGTGACTGGTAACCATTTTCTTTTGGATTGGCAATATAATCATCAAACTCTTTGTTGATGTGACGCCATTGTGCATGCACCAGACCTAACACTACGTAACAGTCTGCGATAGTATCAACCACAACACGGACTGCTCGAACATCAAAAAGCTCATCAAAGTTACGGCTCTTCGATGTCATTTTTTTCCAGATGCTGTAGATGTGTTTTGGTCGACCGTAGATCTCTGCAGAAATATTTTCCACAGCGGTTATCTGTTTTATCTTGTCCACGACATCGACTATAAACTGCTCACGCTCTTCTCGCTTTTCGTCCAGGCTGACGGCAATTTTTCTGTAGGTATCGGGTTCGAGATATCGAAAAGCCAGATCTTCCAATTCCCATTTCAGCTGACCGATACCGAGTCGATTGGCGATCGGAGCAAAAATTTCCAGGCTTTCGCGCGCTACTTCCTGCTGTTCGACTTCGGGTGCCAGTTTCAGCTGCCGCAACCGCTGCACACGAAATGCCAGTTTTATTAATACTGCACGGACGTCATCTACCATGGACAGTAGCATGCGACGTAAACGCTCGACCTGTTCAGGTGAAGAGTCATCACGTTCACCACGAAATTCGTGCAGCTGAACCACACTTTTTACCAGTTCCATGATGTTACTGCCAAACTTTTTCTCCAGCTCCTGGTAGTTAGAAGACTGAAAAAGTCGTGTACTGCTTAACAGCGCAACGATAAGCGTGGTTTCATCTGAACCAAGTTCACTCAACAGTAGAGCCACATCGAGGCTGTTCGGCAAGGCGCCTTCAACTGGCAGATCCCAAACCATTTCACATGCATGACGCAGTAAACTGTTTTCTTCTACGTCGTAGCCGACCAGCTGATGCAGATACTGATCAATGGTAAAGTCTTTAGTGATCTGGTTGAAATAACGCGTCTTTAGCATAAGTAGAGGTTATCAGTTCGTGAAACCGGATAGATTGTGAATAATCTCCCGATTAGACGGAATAATCACAATAAAGCTTCACTAAAGATAGTGCTGCGTTGGGAAAAATCAAGATATGCTCATACGTGCAAACGAAAGCTATTACCTATCGGCGGAGTGTCCGGTACTATGATTTCTTTTGGCAATCAGGGCATTTTCCATAAAGTGTCAGACTATGATCAGTAACATCGTAGCCTTTGGCTGAAGCCACTTCTTTTTGCCGAGCTTCTATCATCTCATCGTAGAATTCTTCAACTTTCCCACAGGAGACACAGACGATATGGTCATGATGGCCTTTCTCGTTTAGTTCAAAAACCGCCTGACCACTTTCAAAGTGGTGACGTTCGACCAGTCCTGCCGCTTCAAACTGCGTCAATACACGATAGACTGTCGCCAGGCCTATCTCTTCACCATCGTTCAGCAGTGTTTTATAAATACTTTCGGCACTGTGATGGCGCTCATCAGTCGCCTCCAGAAACTCCAGGATTTTCATCCGTGGTAGCGTTACTTTAAGACCGGCTTTTTTTAAGTCATTCGATTCCATAAAAATTTCTACTGATTCTCGTGGTCATATACGGTAGTATTTCCGCCCTTCTACATATTAAGACTATTTAACCACGTTTATGATACTGAGAACCACTCTCATTTCGCTAATTCAGCATTTAAGCCGGCCTGTATTTTATCAACGCCTGAGCCGATCAGTTTTTGCCATGTGCTGCATCATTAGCATTTCCGCCTGCACCGAATGGCTGCCCGACGCGCATCGTCTCGACTTACAGCAGGGAAATTCCATCAAGCTGGAACAGTTGGAAAGCATTCAAATCGGCATGACCAAAGACGAAGTAAGAAAAATCATGGGCTCACCCATGCTTTCGGACCCTTTTCACGAACAGCGCTGGGATTACATCTACCGCTTTATCCCAGATAAAGGATTCGTCAGAAAATCGCTGCTTACCCTGTATTTTGAAGATGACAGGCTCGCTAAGATAGATGATTCAAAATATATCGAACCATAAAGTTGCCACCGCGATGATCGAGTAGCAGGCATGCTTAGCGGCTTAGTAATAACATGAAAATTGCTGCCTGGCTGCATTTCGAACCGATGCTATCAACCACCCTTCTTCATCTGCTTGCCTTCAGCAGCACGCTGACGCCTGATTTCTTTAGGGTCTGCGATCAAAGGACGGTAAATTTCAACCCGGTCACCTTCTGATAAAGGCGTAGTCATAGACGCCGCTTTTCCAAAAATACCGACTTTGGCATCCTCCAGTTCAAGATCGGGGAAATCCAGCATGATGCCTGACTGCACGATAGCTGCACCAAGCGTCGTGCCGGTATCAACATTTACCGCACGGATGACCTGTTTTTCAGGCGTAGCGTAGGCCACTTCTACATTGATACTATCTGCCACTATTTTCTCCGCCCGTTACAGGCCTGTGCATACGAAATGTCTTTAACCACGTTCACCATAAACTTCAACAGCGCGTTTACAGAACGCATCGACCAGAGAATTGGCGATCTGGGTAAATATCGGCTTCGCCGCGATAGACATCATCGCATTATCAAACTCAAACTCAAGATCAAGATTTACCTTGCAGGCATTCTCTGTTTTAAGTGCATCAAACTGCCAGTAACCGGATAATTTCTTAAAGGGACCCTCAACTAACTGTAAGTCGACGCGTTTATCTCTCTGCAACTGGTTGCGCGTGATGAAGGTTTTATTTAAAACCCCTTTGGCGATCTCAATCGAGGCAGTCATTTCTGTTTCTGTCTCGCTGATCAGCCTGGAAGAGCGGCACCAGGGCAGGAATGCAGGATAATCAACGACATTATTGACCAGTTGATACATCTCAGCTGGTGAATAATGCACCAGTGCGCTACGTTGAATATGTGACATAAGCGGTTTACTGCATTCAGGTTACTAATCAAGGCGGAATGATTAATTAAATCACACCGACCGCTTTTAAAAATACGACGATAACAGCCACCGGCGTAATATAACTGACTAAGAAATGCCAGGTTTTATATACCGCTGGATATGTCGCTAATTCTTCACGAGATGACTGTTTCCGCATCACCCATGCTGCAAAGATAGCGATAAACAGGCCACCCAGCGGCAGCATGATATTTGCTGTCAAATAATCCAGGATATCGAAGAATGTGAAACTCTCGAATAAAAAAGGAATGCTCAGGGTTTTTTCCTTCCAGATATTGAAAGAAAACACCGTACCCAGCCCCATGAACCAGGTTAGCACGCCGATCCAGACAGAGGCATAGATCCGGTTATAACCTTTATTTTCAACCAGGTAAGCAACAGCCGGTTCGATCAACGATATCGCCGATGTCCAGGCAGCAAACACCAGTAAGGTAAAGAAAACCACACCGACCAGCGTACCGCCCTGCATATGACCAAAAGCGATAGGCAAGGTCTGGAATATCAGACCGGGCCCGGCACCGGGCTCCAGGCCATTTGCAAATACGATTGGAAAGATGGCCATACCGGCAAGCAGGGCCACCACCGTATCAGCCATAGCAATTATAATCGATGCCTGGGCAATCGAGTGCCTGCTTGATAAATAAGAACCGTAAACCATGATCGCACCCATGCCCAGGCTCAAGGTGAAAAAAGCATGCCCCATGGCGATCAATATGGCCTTGCCGTCGATCTTACCGAAGGTGAACAAAAAATTGATTCCATCCATAAAATATCCCGTGGTCATAGCGTAAATAACGATTACGATCAGCAGACCAAATAACAGTGGCATCAGTAACGTGACTGCTTTCTCCAGGCCATTTTTTACACCACGGGCGACTACAATAATGGTCATCACCATGAACAGCGTGTGCCATGCCAACAGCTTTTCTGGATCACTCACCAGGTCAGTGAAGATTCTGTTGACTCCATCAGCGGTAGCACCGAGAAACATGCCCCCGGCAGTGCGAAACACGTAGGACATCGCCCAGCCCGCAATAACGCTGTAATAAGACAGGATAAGAAAACCTGCCAGCACTCCCATCCAGCCCAGCCAGACCCAGGCGGGGTTTCGGTGTTCATCCCTGGCAAGTGCAGCCATAGTATTAATCGGGCTCTGCTTGCCGCGACGACCAAGCATGATTTCAGCCATCATTATGGGGATGCCGATCAGCAGAATACATAACAGATAAACTAAAACGAAAGTGCCGCCACCATGCTCACCCGTAATGTAGGGAAACTTCCAGATATTACCCAGGCCAACCGCAGAGCCGGTGGCCGCCAGGATAAATGCGGTACGGTTGGTCCACTGACCATGAATCGAAACACGTTGTTCAGCCATATTTTTTTAATGAATTAT
>Ga0316188_10001236_pt1 | contig 11994 bp, 10 predicted proteins | sample Phiworburrow1_MG_FD_204933 | JGI IMG/M metagenome (GOLD analysis project Ga0316188, IMG submission 204933) | Coastal sediment microbial communities from Maine, United States - Phippsburg worm burrow 1 | ecosystem: Environmental > Aquatic > Marine > Coastal > Sediment | place: USA: Maine... | reverse complement strand
CTGCCGGGTGGAAAAGTTGATGAAAATATCGCGCGCATCCGTCATTCAACTCCGGGTGTCGGCCTCATTAGTCCACCGCCGCATCATGATATCTATTCTATCGAAGATCTGGCGCAGCTGATTCACGATCTTAAAAACTCGAATCCTTCTGCGCGTATCAGTGTCAAGCTGGTGGCAGAAATCGGTGTCGGCACGGTAGCTTCCGGTGTTGTCAAAGCCTTCTCTGATCATATCGTTATCGCCGGTCACGATGGTGGTACCGGTGCTTCTCCATTAACTTCGGTGAAGCACGCCGGTCTGCCATGGGAGCTGGGTGTTGCCGAAGCGCATCAGACACTGGTGATGAATGACCTGCGTTCGCGCGTGGTGCTGCAGACGGATGGCCAGTTAAAGACCGGTCGCGACATTACCATTGCCGCATTGCTCGGCGCTGAAGAATTCGGTTTTTCTACCGCGCCATTGATCACCCTGGGCTGTATCATGATGCGCAAGTGTCATCTCAATACCTGTCCGGTCGGTATCGCGACGCAGGATAAAGAACTGCGCAAGAAGTTCAAAGGCAAACCGGAACACGTGGTGAACTACCTGTTCATGGTGGCTGAAGACATGCGTGAGCATATGGCTGCTCTGGGTTTCCGTACCGTGAATGAAATGATCGGCCGCGTTGATGTGCTGGAAGCAAATACCTCTCTGGATCACTGGAAAGCCAAAGGCATCGACCTGTCCATGCTGCTATCACCGGCAAAGAAATCGCATATAAACGTCGGCGTGTATCATACCCAGGCACAGAACCACGGTCTCGAAAAAGCGCTGGATAATGAGATCATCAGACTTGCAAAAGCAACCATCGAAAAAGGAGAGAAAGTATCGATAGAGTTGCCGGTGGTGAATACCAACCGTGTTGTGGGAACCATGTTATCGCATGAGCTGGCGAAAGCACATCAGGGCCAGCCGTTAGCTGATGATACTCTGCATATCAAACTGTCGGGTTCAGCAGGGCAGAGTCTGGGTGCCTGGCTGTATGAAGGTGTCACCATCGAACTGGAAGGTGATGCTAATGACTATGCTGGTAAAGGATTATCCGGCGGTCGCCTGATCATGTATCCATCTAAGCAGAGTAACTTCGTCGCTGAAGACAATATCATTGTCGGCAATACCGTGTTGTACGGTGCAACTTCAGGCGAAGCCTATTTCAGAGGCATTGCCGCCGAACGATTCTGTGTACGCAACAGTGGTGCCAGTGCCGTGGTAGAAGGTGTTGGTGATCATGGTTGTGAATACATGACTGGTGGTCGCGTTGTGGTTCTCGGTGAAACCGGCCGTAACTTTGCTGCCGGCATGAGCGGCGGCATCGCTTATGTCTGGGATAGAAAATACACCTTCCCTGCATTATGTAACATGGGTATGGTGGAACTGGAATCACTGGAAGCCGAAGAAGATATCAATGAAGTAAAAACATTGATCGAAAATCATTTCAAATTTACCGGATCAACGCTGGCAAAAGCTGCGCTTGATAACTGGCATGAGACAGTCAAACAGTTCGTTAAGGTGATGCCAACCGATTACAAACGCGTGTTGCAGGAAATGAAAAAACAAAACGAGCAGGCTGTAGCTTAGAGAATAGTAAAGAGAGAATAACGAATAGTAAAAATAGTTAGTGTCGTAGCGAGGAACAAAGCAATCTCTTTTAGCGCCTGTATTGCCTGAAGCAGATCGTCACGCGAAGTTTAAGCAAACTGGACTAGAGCTAATGACAGCATCTATTTTTTTGTTGGTTATCGTTCGTAAGTATTAAGTAATAAAATCTGAGAAGACGTAATGGGCAAACCAACTGGTTTTAAAGAGTTTAAACGCGAGACAGAAAAGTATCGCGAGGTCAGTGTACGGGGAAAAGATTATGGTGAAATCTTTACCGGTACACATGATATCGAGCACCTTAAAACTCAGGGTGCACGCTGTATGGATTGTGGTGTTCCATTCTGTCAGTCGGAAAACGGTTGCCCAGTGCATAATCTTATCCCCGAATGGAATCACCTGGTTTATACCGGGCGATGGAAAACAGCATTGAACCGTCTGCATAAAACCAATAATTTTCCAGAATTTACCGGTCGTGTCTGTCCAGCTCCATGTGAAGGTTCATGTGTACTGGGTATTACCAGCCCTGCGGTCACCATCAAAAATATCGAGAACGCAATTATCGATAAAGGTTTTGCGGAAAACTGGATTAAACCGAAGCCGCCTGCAAGTCGTACCGGCAAAAATGTCGCTATCATCGGTTCAGGACCAGCAGGTTTAGCAGCTGCAGACCAGCTAAATAAAGCAGGCCACAGTGTTACTGTCTATGAGCGTGCTGATCGTATAGGCGGTCTGCTGATGTACGGCATCCCTAATATGAAGCTAGGTAAGGATGTTGTACAGCGCCGGGTTGATCTGTTAAAAGAAGAAGGCGTTGCATTTATAACCAATGCAGATGTCGGAGGTAATGGTGAAAATGCAGTCGATGTGAAATTATTACACAACGATAATGATGCCTTACTGTTTGCCACCGGCGCAACCAGGGCACGTGACCTGGAAATTCCAGGGCGCCATCTAAAAGGCATTCACCTGGCAATGGAATTTTTAACAGCCAACACCCGTGCGTTTCTAGACTCAGGCATGCTCGGACCAGATTTAAATAACAGTGATTTAATTTCTGCAAAAGATAAAAATGTGATCGTTATCGGCGGCGGGGATACCGGTACTGATTGCATCGCTACCTCATTACGCCATGGTTGTGAGTCGATGGTCAACTTTGAACTGTTGCCACAATCACCGGCTGAACGTGCTGATGACAATCCATGGCCGCTATGGCCGCGCATTCATCGGGTTGATTACGGTCATGAAGAGAGTATCCAGCGTTTTGGTCGAGATCCACGAGAGTATGGTATTCTGACAAAAGAATTTGTCGATGATGGACACGGTAATGTGGCTGGTGTGAAAATCGTTGAGGTGCGCTGGTCAAAAGTAGATGATCGCTGGAACATGGAAGAGGTCGAGGGTACTGAAAAAGTGTGGGACGCCGATCTGGTATTGTTGTCGATGGGATTTTTAGGTCCAGAACATTATGTCAGTGATGCTCTGAATATAGAGTATGATGCACGCTCAAATTATAAGGCACAATACAGTAAGTACGCGACCAATGTTGACGGTGTGTATGCAGCCGGTGATTGTCGGCGCGGGCAGTCTCTGGTGGTCTGGGGTATTAATGAAGGCCGCGAAGCCGCACGTGAGATCGATCGACATCTGATGGGTGATACTTTACTGCCTTAAGTACATCAGCTTGATAGTTGATTGTCGCGGATGAAGTAGCAGACATTATCCGCTCTCTAGCGTTTTATAGAGCTATTAAAAAAGCGATATGCTGGTCTTCCAGCATATCGCTTTTTTAGTTATCCAGGGCTGTGTACCCGGTCTTTTCTTAGGCCAGGGCTTTAATCATCGTTTTTTTTTGTTCGTACTGAGCAATAAACTCGTCCAAAACATTTTCAGTAGCATTTTCAAAATCGATAAAGGCCAGGTTGAGCATGTATTCGTCCTGGGATAGTCTTTGTACCGACATGATCCGGCAATTGGCATAAAGTTTTTTTGTGTTATTGCCGATCGGTAAATTAATTACGGCTTTAAATCGTATATGGCTGATGGCATGATTCTGGATGCCGCGAGGTTCGATTTCGTCGGCCACCCAGCAATCACAGATGATCTGTAAACCTGAGCTGGAAATATTACGTGAATTGACAGTAAGATTGCTGCCATTCTCAAACACCATATCAACAGGAAGTGCTATCTCATAACGTGGTGTCAGTCGTCTTTCGGTCACGCCTGGAATATCTATTATCATATGAGTGTATTAAAAAGTAAGTTAACAATATCTATTTTAGTATAAACATATAAAAATCCAGAAGAAAATGCCATTTTTTTGAAAAATATACATATTTTGCAATTAAACGGGCGAAAAATAGCACGGTTCAATCTGAATGTGACTATGATATGCCTGCCATATTTTGGCGGGTGGTCATATCTGAAGTGTTAGCAATAGTTAAGTCTTGATATAAAAAGAATAATTATGCGGTGCATCAAGTTATAATTTCATATCAATTTTGATTACATTTAATAGGAGAGTAAAAATGCCAGAAAATCTGAATAATATCGATATTGAACAGATTATAGAAACTTATGTTTTGCCCTGGGGAATTAACATAGTAATGGCGTTAGCCATATTTATCATTGGTAAATTTGTTGTTGGTATATTAGTTAAACTTGCAAAAAAACTGATGACTAAAGCAAAAGTTGACAATATTCTTGTTAATTTCATCGGCTCAATTATCAACACTGTACTATTGCTATTTGTAGTAATTGCTGCGCTTGATCAACTAGGTGTTGACACCACATCGATGATCGCTTTAATTGGTGCTGCTGGTTTGGCAATCGGCTTGGCTTTACAGGGTACACTGCAAAACCTTGCTTCAGGCGTCATGTTGATTATTTTCCGTCCATTTAAGGATGGTGACTTTATCGAAGCTGCGGGTGTTGCTGGTGTTGTTGAGGAGATCGGTATATTTAGTATCACCATGCGTACCGGTGATAACCGAGAAATCATCGTTCCAAACGGTGAAGTTTACGGCGGCACTATTACCAATAATTCAAAACGCGAGACACGTCGTGTGGATATGGTTTTTGGTATCGGCTATGATGACGATCTGCTGCAAGCCAAAGAGATAATCAAAAAAATACTGGCTGAAGATGATCGTATTCTTGCCGATCCTGCGCCAACGGTAGCAGTCGGCGAGCTGGGTGATAGCAGCGTTAATTTTAATGTACGTCCGTGGTGTAAAACTGCTGATTACTGGGGTGTGTATGGCGATATCCATGAAAAGATCAAGTTAACTTTTGATGCTGAAGGAATCTCAATCCCTTACCCGCAGATGGATGTGCATCACGATAAAGCGGCATGAAAGTCACAATAAATTAATTGTAGGAAAGAATAATGAAAAAAAGTTCTCACTTGTTAATGCTGGCCGGTTTGTTAGCAGTAGCCGGTAATGCAGTAGCTGCAGATGCAGAAAAGGAAAAGTCGCCATGGAAGAGTTCAGTCGAACTGGGCTTCATCAAAACGACGGGTAACACCGAAACACAGACGACAGCACTTAAGGCCGACGCAGTTTACGAGGTGGATAAGTGGCGTCATACTGGCCATGCCGAAGGTTATGGTCAGAACTCTAAAGATGAGGTGACAGGTGACAGCGTTGTTTCTGCCGAGCGTTATGAGTTATCTGGTAAATCCGATTATAAATTTACCGAACTTGATTACGCTTTTGGTTTAGTGAAATTGAAAAAGGATCTTTTCAGTGGGTTCGAGTACGAGAATACTATTTCACTGGGTTATGGTCGAAAAATCATCAAACAGGAAGACATGGAGCTGGACCTGGAAATAGGCCCTGGTATCAGGTTCTTTAAAATTGATAATGGTGAGTCTAATAACGAAGCGCTATTAGTACTGGCGGGTAAATACTGGTGGGCGATTACTGATAATTCAAAATTCATACAGGAGTTATATTTTGATATTGGTGAAGAGTACACCGACAGTAAATCAATAACCGGTGTCCAGGCAAATATTAATAAAACTCTTGCTCTTAAATTTACTTATACGATAAGAAATAAATCTGAAGTTCCGGTCGATACAGAAAAAACCGATACAGAAGCAGCGATGACCCTGGTCTATAACTTCTAGATAAAAGTTTGATCTGCAAAAAAAGCACTCCTTGTGAGTGCTTTTTTTTGCCCGCTTTATACCGCTGTTCGCTAAAACCCGAAGGCTATGCCGGCAAATACTTCACCCTGAAGAAAGAAGTTACCATTAACCGATATAGTGCAGCCACCACTACAGAAGATGGCGGAATTGTTGTTGAACATGGTTGCCAGGGCACGTGTTTCCAGTCGGAAGGCAATGGTTTCCGTGATCGGATATTTTAAACCGATGCCGAGACTGAATGATGGCCGCAGTTCAGACTCAAGACCGGTAAAGTCGGGACTTAATTTGGTAAAACCAAGGCCGCCACTGACGTAGGTTTTTAGATCGGGCTCACTGGAGATAGGAGTAGTGCCGCCGAAGTGAAAATAATCGATGGTCAGCGGTATGTTGGTAGTGCCCGTTGGTGATGGTGTGGTGATACTGATCGAGTTCAGATTTGAAGACTGGTGACTGTAATAAAACTCATAGCTTTTGCCGCGTTCAGATGGCATGCTGACGAGAAAGCCGTACATTTCAGAGCTTTCGATGGTGTGTTTCTGGTCAGTGGTATCATCAACAAACTCACCGCCGGTACGATAACCCAGTATCGGTATTATCTCTGCAGAGTAACTGTTCGCACTGAAAAAAATTAGCGTTATAAATAATATTTTGATGAGTTTTTTCATTAGACGGGTATCCGTTTTTTTTATTATAAAGTTGTTGTTATTTTTTCCGATACGGCAATCGCTTTCTGTTTTGCCTGTTCAACAGTAGCTGCACGGGCCAGCGCGACCCCCATGCGTCTCTGGCCGCTGACTTCGGGTTTACCAAACAGCCTGAGCTGTGTATCAGGCAATTTTAATGCTTCGGCAACGTCATTGAATGTTACCTTTTTAGAATCACCACTGACCAGGATGACGCTGCTGGCACTGGGTCCATGAAAATGAATTTCAGGAATCGGTAGACCAAGGATTGCCCGTGCATGCAAGGCAAACTGCGACATGTCCTGTGAGATCATGGTGACCATGCCGGTATCATGTGGTCGTGGCGAGACTTCGCTGAAGATTACCTCATCGCCTTTGATGAATAACTCTACGCCGAATAAGCCGCGACCGCCGAGCGCATCGGTAATCTTCAGCGCAATATCACGAGCTTTCTGTATCGCGTTTGCTGACATCGACTGCGGTTGCCATGACTGGCGATAATCACCGTCTACCTGTACGTGGCCGATTGGTTCACAGAAACTGGTGCCGTCGATATGGCGTACGGTTAACTGTGTTATCTCATAATCAAAATCCACGAAACCTTCAACGATAACTTTACCTGCACCTGAGCGGCCACCCTGCTGTGCATAATTCCACGCAGTATTGATATCTGATTCCATTTTTATCGTGCTCTGACCCTTGCCGGAAGAACTCATGATGGGTTTGACGACGCAGGGAATACCGATGTTATAAACGGCAGTATCGAATTCTTCACGATTACTGGCGAACTGGTAGGGTGAAGTCTTCAGGCCTAATTCTTCTGCAGCTAGACGACGGATGCCTTCCCGGTTCATCGTCAGGCTGGCCGCGCGTGCAGTTGGGATTACGGTGTAACCTTCTGCTTCCAGTTCAAGCAGAGTGTCGGTGGCGATCGCTTCAATTTCAGGTACGATGTAATCCGGTTTTTCTGTTTCGATGACCTTTCTTAAGGCGGCGCCATCAAGCATCGAAATCACATGGCTGCGGTGAGCGACCTGCATGGCGGGTGAGTTGGGGTAACGATCGACCACGATAACTTCAACACCATAACGTTGTAATTCAATTACAACCTCTTTGCCGAGTTCGCCGCCGCCGCAAAATAATACCCTGGTCGCGGTGCTTGATAGAGGAGTGCCGATTGAAGTCATGTCTATCTCGAATAGATATTATATCGCTATGATTTTCCGTCATTGTGAGACACGATGCAATCTTTGGTTTGAGATAAAGGATACTCACTACGGTGACACCTGGGCGTAGAGGTTTATGTTAATTGCAGCACCCATGGCCCTGCAATTAAGCACATCTACTTCCAGGCTCCTCTGCGGTAAAAATTTTTATTATTTTTGACACTGAGTGCAATAATAGGTCGACCGTGCCTGCTGCGAAATCTGTCTTATGGCCTCGCCGCAGGTCGAACATGACTCACCTGCTTTACCATAGACCAGGAGCTTCTGTGCAAAATAGCCGTGTTGACCGGTCGCTGAAGTAAAATCGCGCAAGGTAGTGCCGCCCTGTTTAATAGACTCGTTCAGCGTTTGTTTGATGGCAGCAACCAGTTTTTGTAATCGGCCGAGTGAAATATTACCGGCTCTACGTCTAGGATTGATACCAGCCTTGAACAGAGATTCACTGGCATAGATATTACCGACGCCGACCACGATATGACTGTTCATGATCAATGCTTTGATCGAGCACTGCCGTTTGCTGGCTTTTTTATGCAGGTACTCGGCAGTAAAATCTTCTTCGAGTGGCTCGGGACCTAGTGGCTTTATCAGTTTGTGTTCGTTGATGTCTGTCTCTGTCCATAACACGCAGCCAAATTTTCGAGGATCACGTAGGCGCAGTATCTTGCCACCAGTGCCGTCATTTCCTGAAACGCAGATATCGACGTGGTCATGTTTTTCTGCAGGCGTTTCATCAGTGCAGATACGCAGGCTGCCAGACATGCCGAGGTGGATGATGATGCAGCCGTTATCGAGTTTCAGGTAGATGTACTTTGCCCGGCGACAAACTTCATTTATCTTCTGGCCTGTGGCAAGTGAGGGCAGGTTCTCAGGGACTGGCCAGCGTAATTTATGCTGGCGAATTTTTATGGCGCTGATTGTCTGCTTGACCAGGTGCGGCTCAATGCCGCGACGACTTGTTTCGACTTCAGGAAGTTCTGGCATCGGAGATAGAAAACGCTGCTTATAGCTCTCTGTCGAGTTCGTCAGTATCGACCTGGCCGCTGATACGACGGCGTACATGTGACCAGGAAACACCGATGCTCAAAACACTGGCCAGCATGATTTCGATGAGGTAACTGATCACTCGCAGATTGTCGGCAGATAGACCGATGACGTCGATAATCAGCCAGATAGCAAGGCCGAAGAATGCAGATGCTAAAATGATACCGATAAAACCCAGAGATCCCAGGGTAGCGCGTATCAGGATCACCCAGCAGATTAGAAGTACGACACCGATGAAGGCTTTCAGCAAAGTAAATGTGGGGAAGGTCTCGGCGACCCAGTGATAATAGGAGACACCTTCAGGATTGTAACTGGCGAAAACCACGATGATCGCGAAAGCGAAACGGACGAAAAAACTATCCAGACCAAAATTTCTGTTTAATGCCATTATTATTTTCCTCAAAAAATACCGCTACATTATATGTATTTACAGCATCCCCCAGGTAAACTGCCTGAGCTTATAAAAGTTCTCGTGATACCATAAAAATTAATTTTCAGCTGGCAGCGTTTTATCGCTGCCAGCAGGATTGATAAGTAATTTATAATTTTCGACATCAAGATGGTATTCAAGCCCGAGCTCTGGCCGTGCGATGATTAACCACGGGTCAATGTCAGTGATAACGTAGTTGACAGGCTGCTGCTGATCTTTTGTATAGATAAACACTTCACCGAGTGCACCACGCTGTATATATTCATGTACAGCGAAAGCCTGTTGTGACTGCCAGTGCTGAATCACGTTGACCACGTCGTCGGCACTGATGTCTATATTACTCTGCCAGCGACCTTTATCATCTTTAGCGATAGTCTGGTTCATAAGGATGAGTTTTTCGATATTGCTGTCAGGCGGTAAAAGATTGAGCGATACCAGGGTGCCAAAAAACGAGCTTAGCAAAGGGAAATAAACATCTTCGATAGTATAAACAGCATCGTTCAGCTTGATGAAGCGCAAGTTCGTCACAGGATTCATCACGCCAAAGGTTATGGTATAGCCATCAAGTTGAACGGTTATCTCCGGGTCGTTCAAACCTGTCTTTTCAAGATCAAGATCCTTGATGGCATATCGATTATGCACTGGTGCATTTAGCAGCTTGAGGATCGAGCTGATACGAAAATTGTTGGCGGCAATGTCAATCGGCCGGGTGATCTGCCAGTGATCGTTCTGCTGTTTCACAATACGGGTTTCGCTGGCATTGTGCTGAATGTTGATCGAGGTGATGTTGTTTGGATCAGCGTCGGTCAACAGTGGCAGGCTGTAATCGGTCTCTTCGCTAAAGTAGATCGTAGTAGCGAGTGAGACGAGAATAACGAAGAGGGCCAGATTTAGAATATTGTGTTTGAACATGGCTGGTATCAGGCGCTTCCTGTTGATGATTTAGATCTGTATATCACAATTTTTTTCGTCGGTACCATATAAGAAGTCCGGTAACCAATAAGAGCAGGGGCACTATAAAAAAGAAACCGAAACCAATTATCATCAGCTGCATGTCGTTTAGATCAAGCCGGATATCAGCTGCTGATTTTACTTCGACTGAAATTAGATCATCATCACCGATCAGCCAGTTAAATATATTCAATCCCAGGTTAAGGTTTGCACCGGCGCCGATATAGGTATCGGCAAGGAAGTCACTGTCGCCGATGATTACAGCACGCTGCGTGATGGCCTGTGATGTGCTCTGTTTCTCCAGTTGACGATGTAAGGCAACGGCAATCGTGACGGGCCCGGCAACATCACCCTCAGTGGAATCGAAAACCATCTCATCAGTCAGGCCGCCGGTTTCGCTCCAGCTTTGGCCGAAGGAACTGAATAACGCCTCTGCCTGCCAGTTATTCACCGTGTTCTCATTAGTCAGCGGACTGATGCCGCGGGCTAACGGAAACAGGGTGTTGTAGCGGATGGTAGCAGTAATGATGTGCGGGAAATAATCTGTCACCGGGATGATCGCAGGATGCTGAATGTTCAAGGTGCGTCGCAGGTCAGCATTGTTATCGACGATCATGCCATCCTGAAACTGAATGCCGAATGAGACCGCCAGTTTATCCAGGCCCTGCAGTTCACCGGGGTCTACCAGCCACAGCAGGTTGCCCCCGTGATTGTTGATATAGTTTTCCAGCTGTTCGAGTTCGCCGCTTAAGTATTCGTTTATCGGTGCCGCAATCACCAGCAAGGTAGTATTTTCCGGTAGCGGTTTCTCTAACAGGTTGACCGTCTGTAGATTGAAACCCATGTCGCTCAGTTGTTGATTGAGTGTCGAATAAGCACGGCTGTCGCTGCCATTAAGATCACGTTCACCATGGCCGCTTAAAAAAACAACCTGCTGATTATCGCGCCGGTTTAATCGTAACAGGGCATTGCTGATCGCCTGTTCACTCAACGAGTCGATAGGCTCTATTCGGTCGTTATAATGTACCACGAAAGCAAACGGTTTGTTCATCACGATACCGTCCTGCTGCGCTTCCAGGATATCGATATCTGGATTTAACAGGCGCAGCTTAAAGTCCGGCTTGATTCGTTGATAGCGCCCGATAATCTCACGGATCGCCTGCCTGGTAACCTCGTCAGTGGTGTAGGCGTGAACAGTGATCTCCTTGTCTAAAACATTCAGTAACTCGACACTGTTCGTGGATAACGAATGACGCTTGTTCGCTGTCAGGTCAAGCTGGTAAGAATAAAAATTAGTGAGCCACGCTGCCATGCCGATGATGCTGATGAACAGCAGCAAAAAAATAATTTTCTGCATGGTGAGATGTAAGCGGGACTGGTCAGATAGTTTCATGCTGCTATAAAAAATGTTTTTACCACTGAGTTCGTTCTAGTGTATCGAAATACCTGTGACATTAGTGCATCCAGCCCCGCCGCGCATAGACGTCGATTTTTTAGCTGGGAGTAGCTACCAGTAAAAATTGTTTTTCTCAGCACCCCTACGCCTCTGCGGTAAAAGTTTGCCATCTTTGATCCAATCACGACTGCAGGCGCTGTGTTTCCAGCTGCCGTATCGCCAGCACGATAAAACCGGAAGTGAATAATAAAAAGTAAGCGATATCACGGGTGTTCAGCATGCCGCGTAACATGGCTGAAAAATGCGTATGCAAAGACAGATAACTTAAAACATTCGTGCCATCTATCGCAGCTCCGCTATTGGTATTGATGATCCATAGCAGCAGTAACAAGCCGAAAGTGCTGATCGCTGCAATCATCGGGTTGTCGGTCAATGAAGACATGTATAGCCCCGCCGCGCTGAACGCCGCTAGCATCAGG
>Ga0316188_10001234_pt1 | contig 11997 bp, 8 predicted proteins | sample Phiworburrow1_MG_FD_204933 | JGI IMG/M metagenome (GOLD analysis project Ga0316188, IMG submission 204933) | Coastal sediment microbial communities from Maine, United States - Phippsburg worm burrow 1 | ecosystem: Environmental > Aquatic > Marine > Coastal > Sediment | place: USA: Maine... | reverse complement strand
GTCAAATCGGCTATCAACTGTGTTTCCGTATTGCATCAGGTCAAATGCTGGGGTCAGACCAGCCGGTCATCCTGCAATTGCTCGAGATTCCCCAGGCGCTGGGCGCTCTGCAGGGTGTGGCCATGGAGCTCAACGATTGCGCCTTCCCTACGCTCGCAGGCATTGTGTGCAGCGACGATCCCAATGTAGCCTTCAAAGACACTGACTATGCCTTGCTGGTCGGCGCACGTCCCCGCGGTCCGGGCATGGAGCGCAAAGACCTGTTGCTGGCAAACGCGGCTATTTTCTCGGTGCAGGGCAAGGCCATGAACAAGCATGCCAGTCGAGATGTGCGTATTCTCGTAGTGGGCAATCCGGCCAATACCAATGCCTTGATTGCCCAGGCCAACGCTCCGGATTTGCCGGCCGCCAATTTCACTGCCATGACCCGCCTGGATCACAATCGGGCCATGAGCCAGCTGGCGAACAAAACTGGCTGTCATGTTACCGACATCAAAAAACTGACCATCTGGGGCAACCATTCCTCGACCCAGTATCCCGACATCAGTCACGCCACCATAGCCGGCGGCCCGGCCAAGGCGAAAGTAGACCAGGGATGGCTGGTAGGTGACTTTATCCCCACCGTACAGCAACGCGGAGCCGCCATTATCAAGGCGCGCGGAGCATCATCGGCGGCTTCGGCGGCCTCGGCAGCCATCGACCATATGCGGGACTGGACCAAGGGCACACCCAAGGGTGACTGGGTCAGTATGGCCGTGCCGTCAGACGGCAGCTACGGCATCAAGCCCGGCGTGATTTATTCCTACCCCGTCACCTGCAGCGGCGGCAAATACGAAATCGTCCAGGGCCTGGCCATTGACGATTTCAGCCGGGCTCGCATGGATGCCAGCGACGCGGAACTGCGCGAGGAACGTGACGGCGTTAAAGACCTGCTCTAGCTCCGGCATCGGCGCAAGACGACATGAAAGGCCCCTCGCGGGGCCTTTTTTGTTGCCGCGCATCATTTCTCTGTAATATAGACTGGTCTGATTTGCCCGGGACAACGTCCGGGGCGTGCCTGTTGCAGGCACCCGCAAAATGGAGAGTGTGTAGATGCTGAGCGTAATTTTTTGGCTGACGGTATTCATTGGCGGCGCCATAGCACTTGCCTACCAGCGTACAGACTTGCGCAGGTCCACTGCCATATTGGGCGGCTTGTTGCTCGCCTACACTTTTTTCGGTGACGGCGGATTTTTGTGGCTGCTCCTGCTGTGGTTGCTCTTTGCGGTCATGGTCGCCCTTAACTACGACGATTTCAGGCGTGACCGCATCGTGCGCCCGATGCTGGCCTTCTATCGGCGCATGGTACCCAGTATGTCCTCCACCGAACGCGAGGCGCTTGAGGCCGGCACGGTCTGGTGGGAAGGCGAGCTATTCAGTGGCGCCCCGGACTGGACCCAGCTGAACGATGCCCCCGCACCCCGACTTTCCCAGGAAGAACAAGCCTTCCTGGACGGTCCGGTTGAAGAACTCTGCGGCCTGATAAATAACTGGGAAACCACCCACGCGCGCGCGGACCTGAGCCCTGAAGTATGGGCATTCATGAAGAGCCAGGGGTTCTTCGCCATGATTATTCCCAAGCAATACGGTGGCCGGGAGTTTTCCGCTTACGCCCATTCCTGCGTATTGGCAAAGATTGCCAGCCACAGCGTCACCGCTGCCTCTACCGTTGCCGTCCCGAACTCGCTCGGACCCGCTGAACTGCTTCTGCACTACGGGACCGAGGCACAAAAAGACCACTATCTTCCCAGGTTGGCCAGCGGCGTGGACATCCCCTGCTTTGCACTGACGGGTCCTACCGCCGGATCGGATGCCGCATCGATACCGGATCACGGCGTGATATGCCGGGGCAGCTACGAGGGTGAGGAAATACTCGGCATTCGTCTGAACTGGGACAAGCGCTACATCACACTGGCTCCGGTAGCCACGGTACTGGGTCTGGCTTTCAAGCTTTATGATCCCGACCATCTGCTCGGTGAGACAGAAGACCTGGGCATAACTGCGGCCTTGATACCTGCCAATCTACCGGGAATAACCATAGGTCGAAGACATCTCCCCTTGAATGTGCCATTCCAGAACGGACCTACCCAGGGCAAGGACGTGTTTGTACCGCTGGACAGCATCATTGGGGGACCCGACATGGCCGGCGAGGGTTGGCGCATGCTGGTCGAATGTCTATCGGTTGGACGCAGCATTTCGCTTCCGGCTAACTCGACCGGTGGAGCCAAGGCCGCCGTGCACGCCACCGGCGCCTATGCCCGCATCAGGCAGCAATTCGGAATGCCCATAGGAAAGTTCGAGGGAGTAGGCGAGGCCCTGGCTCGCATTGCCGGTCTCACCTATATCGTGGATGCCGGTCGTAGCGTGACGGCCGCAGCCGTGGATCAGGGCGCCCGGCCCTCGGTCCCGTCCGCCATTCTCAAGTATCACTGCACGGAAATGGGTCGAAAAATCGCCAATGACGCCATGGACATCCACGGCGGCAAGGGCATTTGCCTGGGGCCGAAGAACTACCTGGGTCGAGGCTATCAGTCTGTGCCCATCGCCATTACCGTGGAAGGCGCAAACATACTCACGCGCAGCCTGATTATCTTTGGCCAGGGGGCGATCCGCTGTCACCCGTACGTGCTCAAGGAAATGGAAGCAGCCAGGGAAGACAATGACGAGACGGCAATCAACGCATTTGATGATGCGCTGTTCGGGCATATTGGCTATGCGCTCAGCAACGCGGCGCGCGCGTTCTTCATGGCGTTGACCAATGCTCGCTACTCTGATGTTCCGAATCACGGACCCACGCGGCGCTACTATCAGCACATCACGCGCTATAGTGCGGCCTTTGCCCTGGTAACCGATGCGGCGATGCTGACGCTGGGCGGGGACTTGAAAAAGCGCGAATCCATTTCTGCCCGACTGGGTGACGTGCTCAGTGCCACCTACCTCGCTTCTTGCGTACTCAAACACTACGAAAACCAGGGTCGGCCTGCCAGTGACCTGCCACTGGTGGAATGGGCCTGCCGCCATTTGTTGTATTTCGCACAGGAGCAGCTGCACGGGCTGTTGCGCAATCTGCCCAACCGTGCGGCAGCTGTCGTTCTACGGGGACTGGTGTTCCCGAGAGGACGTATGTATGCGGCACCTTCTGACAAACTGTCCCAGGAAGTAGTGAACCTGATATTGAATCCCGGCAGCACCCGTGAACGTCTTTGCGATGGTATATACACGTCGCCAATCGCTGGCAATCCCCTTTATCAGCTTGGCAAGGCGATGGAAATGGCCGTCAAGGCGGAACCTATTGAGCGGAACCTGCGAGGCAAACTGCACGCCGAACACCTGCCTGGCGAATCAAGTGAGGCACGCATTAGCCGACTGCTGGAATTGGGGCTATTGAGCAAAAGCGAAGCTGCTTTCATGCACAGTTACAACAGCCTGGTGACGGAGTTGATTGCGGTAGACGATTTCGCTTCCTCCGAACTCGCCGTGGGCGGTGCTGTCGTATCCAAACCCGCAAAACCCAGGGCAAAAAGCAAAACCAAGGCAAAGCCCGGAACGGCTGGTACGAAGAAGGCAAAGCCCAAGGAAAAGCCGGCCAAAGCTGTCGAGGATAGCTAGTCCCGGGACCGCAACCGGCCTCGCGCGGGTTTACCAATCGGGGGAAGGACGCCTATAGTTGAGCGCGTTCTGTCTACCGGTGTATGCAATTTCCGTGAGCTCTCCAACCATTATCTACGAAGTTAACCTGGATTCTGATCCAGCCATCAGCGATGAATTCGAGGCCTGGTTGCGCGAGCACATTCGGTCGATGCTCAAACTGAAGGGTTTTCTTTCGGCGACTCTTTACACGGTTGAATCAGACCAGGACGGTCCACGACACCGCTATACCGTGCACTACGTACTGGAATCCCATGCCGCACTTGAGCAATCTCTGGGCGAGCATGCCGCTGCCACCCACCGGGCGGGGATCGAGCGTTTCGGCCAGCAATTCTCTCTCGACCACCGTGTCCTTACCGAGAGCGAAGCCGGCGACGGTCTGGCGGCGAGTATGTACTGCAGAAATTGCGCCTCACCCATTCGTGGTCAGTACTGTGCCAGCTGCGGCCAGCGTTCGCAGGTCAGAGTCATTACGCTGTGGGAACTGACCCGCGACATGGTCGGAGACATTGCCGACCTGGACTCACGTATCTGGCGCAGCCTGATACCGCTGCTGTTCAGGCCAGGACAACTCACGGTGGACTATTTGCAGGGTCGCAGGGCACGTTACATGCCGCCCTTTCGCATGTACCTGGTCCTCAGCATCCTGTTCTTTCTTCTGGTTTCGATATTTAGCGATGGCGATAAGCTGTTTGAAGTAAACAGCTCCCCAGACGGCTCGGAAGCCAAGTTGGAAATTGCCCGGGACGTGCTGTCGGAGGTCACTGCCGAGGACCCTGGTAACCCGGAGGCTGCGCGACAGCTACAGCAGGCAAGAGACGCTCTGGCCCGTGTTCCCGACGCCCAGGAGCAATCGACGGCTGACCGGGAACCGGATAACCAGCAGTCCGCGGATCAGCAGTGCGCTGACCTGGACGTCCACCTTGGTGTAGACCTGCCATGGATAACGGAGGCCGAGGCGGAGGCCCGGGTTCGGGAGCTATGTCTCAAAATAGTGGCTGACGAAGGTAAAGGTCTGACCCGAGCCCTGCTGGAAAACGTTCCGAAAATGCTGTTCATTTTCCTTCCCCTGATTGCCCTGGTCCTGAAGGGACTGTACCCGCTGTCTCGTCGTTTTTACGTCGAACACCTGTTGTTTGCGATTCACTTCCATGCCTTCGTATTCCTGGCCCTGATCCTGGAAATGCCCATGGCGGAACTGGCCAGGGCCGTGGATTTTCCTACCTGGCCCTTGACCACCCTGTTGTCGTTGTACATACCCTTCTACCTGTATAAGTCCATGCGCAAGGTCTACATGCAGGGCCGGGCGGCAACGCTATACAAATATATTCTGCTATTATTTTCCTACTTCTTCAGTCTCTTGATGACTTTCCTGGCCACGCTGGCCTTTACCGCATTTACCTTGTAGGAATCCGAATATGACAATTCAAAAAATATTTCTCTCTGCTGTGTTGCTGAGTATCAGCGTTTTTGCCGGCGCTGCCGATCAGACCGCCTCTGCCGAGGGGGCCAAGGCATACATCGTATCTCCCCAGGACGGGGACACGGTCAGCAGCCCGGTCACCGTGGTCTTCGGACTCAAGGGCATGGGCATTGCACCCGCCGGCACGGACAAAGCCAACACGGGACATCATCACTTGCTGGTGGACACCGATATTCCGGCCCAGGACCAGCCCCTGCCCGCCAGCGCCAAGCTGATTCATTTTGGTGGCGGACAAACCGAAACCACGCTGGAACTTGCCCCCGGCAGCCATACCCTGCAGCTTGTGTTGGGAGACATGAACCACGTCCCCCACAATCCCCCGGTGGTGTCTGAAAAAATCACCATCACGGTTAAGTAAGCGTCTTCTGGCCCGCGACGAATCCCTGTCTAGCGCTGACCATGCAGGAACAGGGACCCGTGGGCACCCGCCGCATTTTCCACGTGGATATGGATGCTTTTTACGCCTCGGTGGAACAGCGGGATAGTCCAGCCTGGCAGGGATTGCCGGTACTGGTTGGTGGCACCGGGCCACGCGGCGTGGTGGCGGCTGCCAGCTACGAGGCCCGCCGCTTCGGAATTCGTTCGGCCATGCCTATGGGCGAGGCCCTTCGGCGCTGTCCGGACGCCATATGCGCCCGGCCCCGCATGGATCGGTACAAGGAGGTTTCGCGCAAGATATTCAAAATATTCCATGGCATTACACCTCTGGTCCAGGGGCTGTCACTGGACGAGGCTTACCTGGATGTAAGCGAGCTGGTCCAGACTTCCGAGCAGGCCATGCGCCTGGGCCGAACGATCAAGCAGCAGATCAGGCAACTCACTGGCCTGACAGCCTCGGTGGGCATAGGGCCGAACAAGCTGGTAGCCAAGATTGCCTCAGACCTTGAAAAGCCCGACGGACTGGTGCTCGTCAAGCCCAGGGATGTTCAGTTTGTGCTGGATCCATTGTCGGTCAGGGCCATCAACGGGATTGGACCCCGGACTGAGGAAGCCCTGGCCAGGCGCGGCATACGTCGAATCAAGGATCTCAGGGAGTGCCCGCCAGAACTCCTCACCCCCGTATTCGGCCGCTACACTAGACGCACCCTGGACAAGGCACGGGGTATTGATCAGCGTGAGGTTGAGCCCTACAGCGAAACCAAGTCGATCAGTGCCGAGGAGACTTTTGACCAGGACCTGCGGGACCTGCCTGATATGTTGGAGCAACTTCGACTACTGGCGCTGCGCACGGCCCAACGCCTGGCCGCCAAGGAATTGCAGGCCACTACCGTGTCGGTGAAAATTCGTGACAGCGAGTTCCATACCGTCACCCGCCAGCATAGTTTTTCCCCGCCCACTCAAAGCGCCGACATCCTGGTGGCGGCCGCCAGTCGCCTGTTGGACCAATGGATACAGGAACACCCTTATGCGGCCGTGCGCCTGCTCGGGGTTTCCGCCTCCGGCCTGGAGTCCGCCAGGCAGATGGACCTGTTTGGGAGCCAGGTGCAGACAGATGTCTCCCGGCTGGACGAATTGATCACTGAGGTACGCCAACGATATGGCGTGAAGGCCCTGGCACGCGGACAGGATCTGGGTGTGGAACTTTAACCCGGGATGCCTGCTACAATGCTCTGTGGCAAAGGCCGAGAGGCCCTTGGGACAGACGTGGGCACTGCAACTGACTATGGATAGCACGCACATATGTACGAGCGCTATTTCGGGCTGAACGAGAAGCCATTTTCAATCACTCCCGATCCCAGGTACCTCTACCTGACCACGCGTCATGCGGAGGCCCTGGCACATCTGTTGTATGGGGTGACAGAAAGCGGCGGCTTCGTCCAGCTCACCGGGGAGGTGGGGACGGGCAAGACCACCCTGGTACGCAGCCTGCTGGAGAAAGTACCCGGCCACGTGGAAGTGGCGTTGATTCTCAACCCCCGACTTTCTCCCAATGAATTTCTGCACGCCATTTGTGATGAGCTTGGGGCCCATACTCCTGAGCAGGCCAGCCCCAAGGAAATGGTGGATGCCCTGAACAAAAGCCTGCTTGAAGCGCATGCGCGCGGAAGCCGAGTGGTGCTTATAGTTGATGAAGCCCAAAATCTGAGCGCCGAGGTACTGGAGCAGGTACGGCTGCTGACCAACCTGGAAACAGCCAAGCAAAAACTGTTGCAGATAATACTGATCGGGCAAACGGAATTGCGTGAATTGCTGTCACGCAACGACCTTAGACAGTTGGCACAACGCATCACTGGCCGTTATCACCTGGATCCTCTGCACAAGGATGAAACCTTCGCCTACGTGCGTCACCGCCTGAAAGTGGCTGGCTGCACCAGCGAGATCATGCGACCGTCGGCCCTGACCGAATTGCACCGGATTACAGGAGGCATTCCCCGCAGCATTAATGTGATCAGTGATCGGGCAATGCTCGGCGCTTACACCCGCGAACAGAGAGTGGTGAAAGGCGGACTGGTGCGCGAGGCCGCCTCTGAGGTATTCGGGCACAAAGTGCGCTCACGTTGGACCCCCTTGCTTTATGGCGGCTTGATGGCGACCACTGCGCTGCTGATCGGCGCCGGCCTGTGGCAGGCGAGGGAATTGATACCGGGCTTTGGCGTGCAGGCACCGGCTCAGGCCGTATCCAGTCAGGTCGACGAGAACACGATGGCAGAGTCGGTTCAAGAAGTGTTTGTGGACGCCACGCCGCACACGGTGCCCGAGACCAGCGATGAGAGTCTTGCCCCAGGTGGCGATGACCAGGCAGCTGCGTCTACTTACTCGACGGTGGCTGAATTGCTCGCGACATATGCAGACGAGACCGGAACGGACCAGGCCCTGAACAAGCTGTTCGGTTTGTGGGGCGCGACCTATGTGTCTGGCCAGGACACCGGGTGCAACCAGGCTCGCATGCAAAAACTGGATTGCCTGTTCCAGCGTGGCTCCTGGCGCAGCCTGGTCACGCTCAACCTGCCGGCAATCCTGTCGCTGAGGGATGATGCGGGCAAAGATTATCAGGTCGTACTCCAGGGCATGCACGACAATTACGCGGAGCTGTTGCTTGGAGAGCAAGCCAGGGAAGTGAGCCTGGTGGATTTGTCGGCCTACTGGGACGGTGATTTTCTTTTGCTGTGGCAGCCGCTGTCGGTGGGGGCGCCAGACATGGCCCCCGGCTACAGAGGCGCCACGGTGCCCGCCCTGAGAGCCGCCCTGGGTCAAATTGATGGTAAGGCTGACACGCCCGACGATCCGATGGTATTTGACGAGAACCTGGCTACCCGGGTGCGTGAATTCCAAAAGCAACACAGACTCGAACCCGATGCCATCGTGGGTGCGCGAACCCAGATTGTCCTGAACCTGGAAAGCAGCGACAATGCTGCGCCCAGACTGACCAGCGGGCAGTAGCAGCATGTCTTTTATACTCGATGCCCTGAAAAAATCCGAAGACGAGCGCCTGGGTGCGACCGGCCCAAATCTGGCGTACGCCCCTACCGGTCGCAGGCGGGATGGCATCCCCCGCTGGGTGCTGGTGCTTTCCGCACTGTTACTGATCAACCTGGCAGTTCTGGTCGCGTTGATGACCTGGAAGCAGCCCACGCAGGAAGAGATTGCCCAACCCGCCCCGCGGCAGCTTGCCGAGTCGCCCATGCAAATGACCCCTGATCCGGTGCCGGCAAGACCTGTTGCCCGCAAGCCAGTCAGCGCCCCGGTGCCAGACGCACGCGAGCAGCCTGTCGCAGCCACTGTACGGCCACTGGCTCAAGAGGCCAGGTCGGAAAACGGCGGCAAGATGGACCCGGGTCTTGCCGAACCCCCGAACATCGAGTCCGAAGCCGCAACAGCAACTGCAACTGCAACCGAGAGATCGACACCAGTGGTCAACGAGGAGCAGGAAGAGCCCTCGGCAAGAGTCCCCAGCCTTAACGAATTACTGGGCGAAGGCAAAATGATGCAGCTGCAATCCCTCAGCCTGGATTTGCACGTTTACGCGGCGCGCAAGGAAGACCGATTCGTGTTCATAAATCTCTCCAAGTACCAGGAAGGCCAGATCCTGAAAGAAGGTCCGCGGATAGAAGCGATCACGAATGACGGCGTAATCCTGCAATACCAGGGCGAACGCTTCCTCCTTCCCCGAAGCTGATATGGCGATAGAAACAGGCCCTGCCGTCACCGGTGTACTTTACCTTGATGGAACGCGACTGAGCCGCGCCTTGAAAGCGGGGATCGCGCAGGTTCTTAATGACGCCGAATACCTGAACAAGATCAATGTGTTTCCGGTTCCCGACGGCGACACCGGTACAAACCTGGTCCTTACACTGCGTTCGGTGCTTGAGGCATTGGCCAGGCACAAGGATCGCGATCTCGGACCTACCATTGAAGTGGTGGCGGACTCGGCCCTGGACGGGGCGAGGGGAAATTCCGGTGCAATACTGGCCCAGTTTTTCCTCGGTTTGGCAGACGGTGCAGCCGGTGCTGGCCGCTGGTGCATAAACAACTTTTGCGAGGCTGTGCAGCGCGGCGCCGACTACGCGAGAGAGGCCATGGGCGAACCGCGGGAAGGTACTATCATTACCGTGATCGACGTGTTCGCAGTCGAGATCAGCCGACAGGCCGGTGCTGGCGACCTGGACTTTGCCCGGGTCCTTGAAAAGGGCCTGGCCAGGGCAAAGGTTGCCCTGGCTAATACCACCAATCAACTGGAAGCACTGCGCAAGGCGGGCGTGGTGGATGCAGGCGCCAAGGGCTTTGTGGACCTGCTGGAGGGTATTACCGAATTTGTAAAAACCGGCACGCCGGGTGACCTCCAGGATTCGGCCGGGCTCCAGCTGCCAGCGGAAGATACTGAATTCGCTACCAGCGAAACGATAGACCTTACCCACCGTTATTGCACCGAGTGCGTGATCGTTGGCGAAAACCTGGACAGGCGGAAGATACGCGAGTGTTTCGCCGGCATTGGCAGCAGCCTGGTGATAGCCGGTTTGCGCAAGCGGATCCGTGTTCACATTCACGTGGACAACCCCGGGCAGGTCTTTGAACTGGCCTCACAGCATGGCGAAGTCCAGGGCGCCAAGGCGGATGACATGCTGCAACAGCAGCGCAGCGCGACCCAGCGGGGTCGACGCGTTGCAGTGGCAACGGATTCTGCCGCAGATCTGCCGGATGAAGTGCTGGAAAACCTTGGGGTCCACGTGATACCGGTACGCCTGCATTTTGGTGAACGCAGTTTTCTCGACAAGGTATCTCTGAGTCCCGAGGAGTTTTACCAGGAGTTACTTACCAACCCCGTACATCCTCAAACCTCGCAACCCGCCCCGGGCGATCTGCGGCGAATGTTCGAATTCCTCGCCGGCCACCATGAACACGTCGTGTCCCTGCATGTCACCGGCAAGGCCAGCGGCACTTTTCAGGCAGCCCAGTCGGCCGGCACTCGTGTGCGTAAACCGGACAAGGTAACGCCGATGGATTCCATGAACGCATCCGCCGGGCAGGGACTGGTAGTCATGTATGCAGCCGAGTTGGCTGCCTCAGGCGCCAGCTCCGCGGAAGTGATAGCCGGCATAAGGAGGATAATCCCTCTCACCCGAACCTATGCGCTGTTGGGCAATCTGGAATACGCGGTCAAGGGCGGAAGAGTTGCCGCCTCGAAAAAGCGTATAGCAGACCTGCTCAGGGCGACCCCGGTACTGGAGCTGGGTGAAGGCGGGACTATCGATGTGGGCGGAATGTTTTTTGGGCGCAAGAAGCGCCTGGAGAAATTTGTACGCTTTATCCAACGCCGCCAGAATCCAGCTTGCACCTACCGTGTGCTGATTGCCCAGGGCCAGTGCCCTGATCAGGCCCAGGCTGTGGCGCAGCTATTGCGCGGGGCCTTGCCGAGTATCCAGGACATCCAGATTACCCAGCTGGGCACGGCGCTGGGTGTACACGGCGGACCCGGTACGCTGGTGGTGGCGCTCCAGAGTGGTTATCAGGCCAGTCCCGGTGAGCCGATAGTGCCTTCCGGTTCGACCAGTCCCGGGCCTTGATTGGCCGGATTGTTCACCCGGGTACTCACAGGCCAGGCCTGTAACTCACCCCCCTCAAGTGATTGCAGCAGTTTCTCCGCCTCGCGTGTATCTACCCCGGTCACGTCCAGCCAGGGTCCACACAGGGCTGGCGGCAGAATGGCCGGCATTCGGTGATGTAGCGGCCGCATGAATTCATTGGCGGCGGTGGTGACGATAGTGCACGAGTCGAGTACGTCGCCGCCCTTGCTCCAGCTTTCCCACAAGCCCGCCATGGCGAATGGTTCCCCATCCAGACGGCTGATGAAATAGGGTCGCTTGCCCTGGTCCTCACGGCGCCACTCATAAAAGCCGCTGGCCAGTACCAGGCAGCGTCGCTGACTAAATGCTCGACGGAAGGAGGGCTTTTCCGCCAGAGTCTCGGAGCGGGCATTGATCATGCGATTACCTATGGCCTTTTCCTTGGCCCACGCGGGCACCAGGCCCCAGTAAAGCATGACCAACTGCCGGCTGGCCCGGGTCGACTCACGAATCACGGGTACGAACTGGGTGGGGGCAATGTTATAGCGGGCTTCTATCGGTGTCGTAAGCGACGTATCAAACAAACGGATAACCGCTTCGGCCGGAGAATAAAACGCATAGCGCCCGCACATGCTGTTACTTCCTCCTATTCCCGTATACCCACACCCTTGCGCATCAGCATCAGGGCCGTGGTGAACAACACCACCAGGAAGACCAGGATGATCGCGTAGGCAGTTCCCAGGCCAATGTCAGACACGCCCAGGATTCCGTGGCGGAATGCATTCACCATGTACAGGATCGGATTTGCCCGCGACACGCCCTGCC
>Ga0316188_10001232_pt1 | contig 11998 bp, 14 predicted proteins | sample Phiworburrow1_MG_FD_204933 | JGI IMG/M metagenome (GOLD analysis project Ga0316188, IMG submission 204933) | Coastal sediment microbial communities from Maine, United States - Phippsburg worm burrow 1 | ecosystem: Environmental > Aquatic > Marine > Coastal > Sediment | place: USA: Maine... | reverse complement strand
CAGATCAATCCAATTTTTGTTACGGATACGGTATTTGTAAATCCTGAATGTGAAAACGATAATAGTGGAAGTATTTCTATTGTAGTTGCAGGAGGAGAATTGCCTTACAGCTATCAATGGTTGGATGCTAATATGGATCCGATCATTGGAGCAAACGATTCCATAATAAGTGATTTAGTTCCGGGTTTCTATTCGGTCTTTATAACAGATAATGTTGGCTGTACCCATAGCGAATTATACGAATTGCTTTCAGAATCACTGCTTATTGCAGATGCTGGTAATGATACCACTTATTGTGAGGGGAATGGACCTGCCATGTTTATTGGAAGTGGAAATGGAGTGAATTCCTATTGGACTGATATATTCGATAATATTTTAACCATGGGAGACACATTAATTTTTGATGCTCCAGTTGGAAATTACGGTTATATCTATCATATAAGTGATGGAATTTGTACTGGTTCCGATACCGCTTATTCCATTGTATTTGCGGCACCGGATGTTGATGCCGGTCCGGATGAGGAAATTTATCCTGAAGAATCTGTTACTATAGGTGGAAGCCCAACAGGTCCGAGCGGAAGTATTTATGCCTGGTACCCTTCAGAAAGTTTAAATGACAGCACCCTGGCTAATCCGCTTTCTACTCCATTGATCAGCACGGAGTATATCGTGTATGTTGAATGGGATAATGGATGTACAGGAAGTGATACAACTATAGTAACGATCAAACCTAAGTTCGATCCTAATGATGGATTTACTCCAAATGGGGATGGAACAAATGATGTTTGGATCATAGGTGACCTTACAGATTTCCCTAACGTTGAGGTTGCAATATTTAATCGATGGGGTGAACAACTATTTTCATCGAAGGGATATTCTGATCCTTGGGATGGAAAATATAACGGAAAGGAGCTACCTGTGGGTACTTACTATTATGTTATTGACTTGAAAGATGAAAAGTACCCGGATGCTTTTACCGGACCTTTAACAATTATGCGCTAAACCTAAAGACATGAAAAAGTTACTAAATACTAAAATAGTGGTTTTATTACTGTTCATTGGCCTTGGGTTAGGACAGCAATTGACAGCACAACAGATCCCGCTTTTTTCGCAATATAAATTCAATGAATACCTATATAACCCGGCCGTAGCCGGATCGGATGATAATTTTGAAGCTCATTTGATTCAACGTTATCAATGGAGAGGCATCACTGATGCTCCCCGAACTTTTAACCTCAATGCCTATGGTCCTCTTGCCTCCAGGAAAATGGGGGTAGGAGCCATGGTATATAGCGACATTGTTGGTCCTACTCGACGAACCGGATTTCAAGGATCTTATTCCTATCAACTTCAATTAAATGATAGAATGCATTTAGGATTTGGGATCAGCTTAGGTTTAGATCAGTATATCATTGATGGAACACAGATCAAACTGGATCAATCGGATGATCCCGCATTGCAAAACTACAGAGGTTCGTCTTATGAATTCAACAGTAAATTCGGGGTTTATTTTTATGGTGATAACTATTATGCAGGAATCTCAATACCTCAACTGGTTCCGGATAAAATAAATATTTTCGAATCCGCTACAAATACAGCTAAAATTGAAGAGCATTACATCATTAATGGAGGCTATAAATTTGATCTGGGAGAGGATTTTAAATTAGAGCCTTCGCTTTTAATGAGATGGAAATCTCCGGCACCGGTCCAATTTGACATCTCCGTATGGGCTTATTATAAAGAAATGATCTGGTTAGGCGTCACTTATCGAACCGATGATGCGATCTCTTTCGGAATTGGATTCTCTTATAATAACATACTTATGATCGGCTATGCCTATGACTATACCACTTCTTATCTATCTAATTACACAAGCGGAAGCCACGAGATCATGCTAGGTTATAAATTTAAATCAAGTGCGCCTAAAGAAATACCTCCATTACTGTAATTATTAAATTTTTGATTTATATTTTTACGGTAAACACTAAAGAATGAGTAATCCACTGTACATCGAATCCTTAGTAAGGAGCAAATTTCCTATTTTACATGAAGAAGCACTGATAAAAGAAATTGCCGAAAACGGGACTTTGGTTTCCTACAAAGCCGGGGAGGTTGTTCTTGAGATCAATCACTATATAAAGTCAATATTTCTTCTTGTAGAGGGATCAGTTAAAATTATCCGTGAAGATGATGAAGGAAATGAACTCTTTCTTTATTATTTAAATGGGTCTTCTACCTGTGCCATGGCACTTACCTGTTGTTTAAATGATATGAAAAGCCATATTCGGGCAATTGCCGAAGAAGACTGTACAATGGTAACCGTTCCGATACGATTTTTAGACTCCTGGATGGATAAATATAATTCCTGGAAGGCCTTTGTTTTTCAAACCTATAACCTGCGTTTTAATGAATTATTAAGTACGATCGATAGCATCGCATTCATGAAAATGGACGAGCGTTTATACAAGTACTTAGTCGATAAGGTAAGAGCCACAGGAAAGAAATCATTGCATGTAACGCATCAGGAGATCGCTTATGAGCTAAATACTTCCCGTGAAGTGATCTCCCGCTTATTAAAACAATTGGAAAAGCATCATAAAATTGCTTTATCCCGAAATAACATTGAGTTTTTAGGTCATGTTTTATAATTATTTAAGTCTATTTTCAACTTCCGTATTTTTCACTTTCTCTTTTGAGCATTACAAGATGCAATAATTCTCACTTTTGGGTATTTATTTAAATTAAAGGCAATTTTGTTACCGTTTTTTCTAACGGATCCCATTTTAAACATAAAAAAAGATTTTAAAATATTTATTTATATTCATTTTTACTTGATCAAGTTCTTACTTTTCAGATTGTAAATTTATTTTTAAGAGGAAGTAATATTATAGATTTTCTTCTTTGATACTTTTTTGAAAAAGTATCCAAAAACAGTATAAAACGATGCTTCCTCGCTCTCTGAAAAAAATGCTAAAACCTAAGAAAGTAATAGCTCCTTGCGTCGCTAAAGGCAAGCCCCTTTTAAGGTTTTAACGCATTTTTTTCTTCACGTCATCGCATGGCCCGCCGTTTTATGAGGCCAACGCTCTTTTCTCATATTACTTTTTATGCTCTGGATTATAACGCTATACCAAATTTCTCATTTATAAAGCTAAATGCTTTAAATTAAAAGAAGAATAACCTACTTTTTATTTTGATAGTTTTCATACTGACGTGCTTAATAATCAGCACAGGTTCCCACTTTCGCTGCCAGATAGCTATGAGGGCACTGTATTGTGTTCCTCACGAAGTTCTTTCCTTTTCAATAGGAAAAATCAAACAAGCTTTTTGCATTTTTTATTTCTAAAGAAAAACACCTTGGATGAAAAGATAAAATGATAAAAGTGCGATGGCCTTTGATAGCGTGCCAGGCAGAGCCGGAGGTGAATGGAAAAATCCGTGAAAACGTTTAAAAGGCCTTTAGGTCTGCTTCGCTGAAGGCGTAGCACTACTTTTATTTACGATTTAGGATTTTTTCAGAGGCGCAAGGGCAATGCATGCTATCTTGATTCCTGCCCGTCCGGCAGGCGGGTTTTGCCCTACTTTTTATCAAGAAAAAGTAGGAAAAATAAAATATCAGAAATTATAGTTATTGGAGGCCCGAAGCTTGCTAGTAGCGTCTGATAGATGATTGGTAAAAGGTTCAAAAGCTCAATAAAAGTACAAAATTGTCTTACATTATTATGACTTAAGGACGCATCCTCGAAAACAGAAAAGAACTTTTAAATAAAAATAAATAGCTGTTGTAACAAATGTTACTAAATAAAGCCGCATAATGAATTAATTTTGCGAAGATTTTGAAACAAGAAACCAAACGATCATGAAAATAGAGCAACTATATACAGGATGTTTAGCGGAAGCTGCATATTATATCGAATCGAATGGCGAAGCAGCCATCATTGACCCTTTAAGAGAATCAGAACCTTATTTAAAATTAGCGAACGAAAGTAAAGCGAAGGTGAAATACATCTTTGAAACGCACTTTCATGCTGATTTTGTTTCAGGACATATCGATCTTGCAAGAAAAACGGGTGCTAAAATGGTTTTTGGACCCACTGCAAATCCAAATTATGATGTGATCATTGCCGAAGATGAGCAAGTTTTTGAAATTGGCGATGTGAAAATTAAGGTCTTGCATACTCCCGGTCATACGATGGAGAGTGTAACCTATCTTCTTATTGATGAGAAAGGAAACGACCATGCTATATTTACCGGAGATACACTTTTTTTAGGTGATGTCGGACGACCTGACCTTGCAATAAAATCGGATCTGACCAAAGAAGATCTTGCGGCTTTATTGTACAAATCGCTTAGAGAACGCATCATGCCGCTTTCTGATAGCTTGATCGTTTACCCCGCACATGGTGCAGGATCCTCATGTGGAAAGAACATGAGTAGCGAAACAGTGGATACCTTAGGGAATCAAAAGCGAACTAACTATGCTTTGAGAGCGGATATGACCCAGGAAGAATTTGTGAAAGAAGTATTAACTGATATTTTACCTCCACCTCAATACTTTCCATTAAATGCTATGATGAATAAAAATGGCTATGAGAGTTTTGATGATGTAATGCATCGGGGTGATCGGGCATTAAATGTTGAGGAATTCAAAGAATTGATGGAAAATGACGACTATATCGTTTTAGATACTCGTCATGAGTCAGAATATGGAAAAGGACATATCCCGGGTTCATGGTTTATCGGCTTAGATGGTAATTTCGCCATGTGGGTAGGTGTTGTTATTCGTGATATCAAACAAAAAATACTTTTAGTTACTCAAGAAGGAAGAGAAGGAGAAGCCTTATTGAGATTGGCTCGAGTAGGTTATGATAATGCACGGGGTTATTTAGAAGGTGGATTTGAAGCCTGGGCTAAGCATGGAGAACCAACCGAAACAGAAAGACAAATTTCAGCAGAGGTATTTTCAAAATTTCATTGTGAACGAAAGATCACCACCCTTGATGTGAGAAAACCCGGAGAATTTGAAGCGGAAAGAGTGAGCGATGCAATCAGTTTTCCTTTAGATTTTTTGTTTGAACATATTGATGACTTAGATAAGGATAGAACCTATTATTTGCATTGTGCAGGGGGATATCGTTCGATGAGCGCGCTAGCGATCCTTAAAAATCATGGTTTCAAAAACCTGATCAATATTAATGGAGGATTTGATGCCATTAAATTGACCGATGTGCCGCGTACAGCTTATGTATGCCCTAGCACACTTTAATTATTTTATTAATAAAGCCCTTTAAATAAACAAATAATATGTTTAATAATTTAATGGAACGAGAGTTCAGACAAGCAATTGAAGAAGATAAGTCGATCGTTTTGATCGATGTTAGAACAAGTGGAGAACACCGAATGGGACATATCCCAAATTCATTGCATATTGACATGTTTTCGCCCGATCTTTCTCAAAAAATAGCAGCGCTGGATAAGGACAAAAATTACTTTCTCTATTGTCGCTCAGGAGCGCGCAGCGCAAACGTTTGCAGTATGATGGCACAGAAGGGTTTTCCAAAAGTAACGAACCTCTTTGGGGGCTTATTCGATTGGCGTGGCGAGATAGTCACATTGGTTTAGCAAAATTTATTATATATTTCTCGCCACTCAAATACCTAAAAACGAGAAGATATGATACAAGATTTACTTTATGGTCCCTGGCCTTGGTATTACACCGGTCCCGCCATTGCTTTAGTTTATTTCGCTTTATACTTGGTTGGTCGAAGATTCGGTGTTTCCGGAACTTTAAAAACAACTTGTTCCATGTTAGGAGCAGGAAAAGTGAGCGAATATTTTAATTTTAATTGGCGAGATGAGATTTGGAATTTGGTTTTTGCTGTCGGATTAGTCCTTGGTGGCTATTTAGGGGGTATCACCTTTCCAAATGAAGTTCCTGTAGATCTGTCTGCTTCAACTATAAGTTCTCTTGAAGGTCTGGGTCTGACTTCCTATACGGAAACAATGATCCCCACTGAACTATTTTCATGGGAAGCCTTATTCACTTTAAAAGGATTGATATTTATTGTAGTTGGAGGGTTTTTTGTTGGATTTGGGGCTCGTTATGCGGATGGTTGTACTTCGGGGCACGCTATTAGCGGATTGGCTAACCTTGAATTTTCTTCCCTTGTGGCTGTTGTTGGGTTTTTTATCGGTGGAATGATCGTAACCTACTTTGTAGTCCCATTTATATTAACCCTTTAACCTTAGAAAGATGAAAAATTTAAGACTACTTATTATAGGAATCGCTTTCGGATTCATTTTGACTAAAGGTGAAGTGATCTCATGGTTCAGAATTTATGAAATGTTTCGTTTTGAATCCTTTCACATGTATGGAATTATTGGCTCGGCAGTCATACTGAGTTTCATATTTAATCAGTTGATGAAAAGAACGAAAATGAAGGATATTGATGGTAAACCTATTAATATTCCGACTTTTTACAGTGGAACGAAACGCTACTTGATCGGAGGTATCTTTTTTGGATTAGGCTGGGCATTGACCGGTGCGTGTCCGGGTCCGATGTATACTCTGATAGGAAATGGTGCAGTAGTGATTGTAGTAGCTGTTATAAGCGCTTTATTAGGTGCTTTTGTTTATGGATTAACACAAAAAAAATTACCACATTAATTTAATGACCCTATAAATGCAAAAACGAATTTATTTATTTTCTCTTTTAGTTTCTTTATTCTTTCTTTCCTGTCAGGCAAATGAAACTACGCCAACAAATGCTGCCAATACGGTTATTCAGAATCAGAAAACGATCGCAGTATCGCTTTCTAATAGTGATTGGGTTAGCAAAATGACAGAGAATCCGGGGATGATACTGGATGTAAGAACGCCTGGTGAATTCGATCAGGGCTATATTGAAGGTGCAAAATTAGTAGATGTAAGTGATGCTTCTTTTTTAGAGAATTTGTCAAACTTATCTGTCGATAGGTCTACTCCGATCTACTTATATTGCCGATCTGGTAGCAGAAGTAAGAAAGCGATGGCGATACTGAAAAACGATGGCTATACCGAAATTTATGAGATGAATGACGGGATCATGGGATGGCAAAATGAAGGTTTACCTATTGTAAAATAATGAAGATGATGAATATTTCGATGATCCGTATTATCCGAATTGCGCTAGGGATCTTTTTTCTCTTTTCTGCCTATGGCGAAAGAAGCTGGGGGATCGGAATTTTAGGCTCTGTGCTGTTAATTCAGGGAATATTAAATGTAGGTTGTGGTTTTGGAGCAAAATCTTGCGGACCTGCTAAGGGATCTAAGTATAATACTGATTTTGATCCGGATAAGTCCTTTCGAAGACTAAAGCTTTAGCTGAATAATCGAATTCATATTTTAATATTTTGAATCGAATGGTGTACAAAAGTTTATTATTTATATTTATAATTATTTCTATAGTATCATGTGATACTAATGTTAAAGATAATAATAAAAGTGATATTTTCGTTTTAACAGATCTTGAAAAAGAACAATACCTAGCAAAGGGAAAGGAGATCATTGTTAAAACCGGTGAAACACTCACAAAAGAATTAAAAGCTAAAATAAGTGAAGGCGGAATTGAAACGGCCATCAACTATTGTAACGTTGCTGCTTTGCCATTAACCGATTCTATTGCGAACTTATATGCTGTTAAAGTTCGCAGAGTAAGCGATAAGATCAGAAATCCGGCAAATACTCCTGATTCCCTCGAAAGCCTTGTCATTTCCGATTATAAAACGAGTTTAAGCCTGGAAGAGCCTTTACAAGCCAAGCTGGTAAATGAGAATGGGAGTATTCGTTTTATGGCGCCGATTATCCTGAATGATCTTTGTTTAAAATGCCATGGAACTCCAAATGAAAATATTTCATCAACTGATAGGGATTTTATTTTAAAGGCCTATCCCCAGGACCAAGCCATCGATTATAAAGTAGGCGAATTAAGAGGGATCTGGAGTGTAACTTTTAGCGAATAATGAAGCTAAATGAAGTATTAAAATCGAAGCATTTCGTGCTGATCGATTTTCAATCGGATGATTGCCCGCCCTGTAAATTAATTCGAAGTGAACTTGAAAAAGTAAGCGAGCAATTAGGTGACGACCTCAAGGTTTTTTTGGTAGATCAAAAAGAACAAATGGAAGTATTTAAAGCTTTTAATGTGCAGTCCTTACCCCATTTGAAATTATTTAAAAATGGACGACCTTTATGGTCATATACCGGATTAATTTCGAGTGAAGAGATTCTTGAGGAGATAAATAAAAGAAAATAAAATGGCAAGTTTTAGTGAATTGATCAATGCTGAGAAACCTGTTTTAATTGATTTTTCGGCCGAATGGTGCGGTCCCTGTAAAGCGATGGCCCCAATATTAAAAGAACTTTCGGGCATGATGGGTGAACGCATTAGAATCTTAAAAGTAGATGTAGATAAGAACCCAAAAGTGGCCTCAAATTATCAGATTCAGGGAGTTCCTACATTGATCTTATTCAAAAACGGTCAGATCTTGTGGCGTCAGTCAGGCGTGGTTCCGGCAGCTCAACTCCAAAGTATCGTTTCTAAATACTTGTAATAGGAGAGTAAATAAGAGCCTTTAAGCTTAAAATTTAACGAATTATAATCTTTTAAACGCATCCTTTTTCGTAACTTAGGAAGTACTAAAGTTCTTTGATTAATTAATAAAAAGCATCGTTATGAAAACCTTGGAATTAGAGAAAAAAACAGGCGTTTGGATTGATAAACATAAAGCTATCTTTTTATCATTTATCGGAAATGAGTTTAAAATTAAAACCATCGAATCCGAAATCGAAACACGAGAAAGAGTAGATGGCGAAAGCGGTCATATCAGTCGATTTGGGAGTCAATCTGTGAGCCCCGAATCAAAAAAGGAAAACAGACTTAATGAGCAGAAAAAAGTATTTTTAAAAAAAGTCATGGATCAATTAGCGCATTCGGATGAGTTTGTTGTCTTTGGACCGGCGGATATGAAATTGTCTTTAGCCAAGGTCTTAAAAGAAAAGCCACTTTTAAATTCAAAATTAAAAGGCTTAGAAGATGCCGATGACATGACAGAAAATCAAATGTCGGCTTGGGTAAAGACCTATTTTAAAAAATAATTTAAGACAGCAAAGGTGTTAAATTATTGATTCTGAATTATCTTGATGGATGTATGATATTTTTCATATATTTAACCCTAACCGACTGAAGAACAACTAAATTAATAAAACTTAAACCCCTTTTGCTTTTTAAGCAGTACATCATCTTATAAACAGTACATCATCCTTACAATTTAAGTTGTCTTTGGTTTTTGTTGTATTTATCGAAATGCAGCAGGTGTAATAACTAACCTTTTAAAACCAAAACAATGAAAAAGATCTTACGCATTTTACTTTATTTGGTAGGAATGGTATTCCTATTTTTAGTTTTAGGACTTCTCTATATCCAGGTAAAAGGGATTCCAAAATATGATACTGTAAATATAGATTACCACGCTGAACCAAGTCCTGAACGCCTCGAAAGGGGAAAAGTATTAGTGGGTTCACTATGTATTGGATGTCATATTAATCGGGAAGTAGGAAATCTAAGCGGAGGTTTAATGCCGGATGCACCTAAAGAATTTGGAACCATCTATTCTCAAAATATTACAGGAGATCTTAATTATGGGATTGGAGCCTGGTCGGATGCGGAAATAATGTATTTATTACGCACCGGAATCAAAAGAAATGGTTCCTATGCTCCTCCTTATATGGCAAAACTACCCAACTTATCAGACGAAGATATGGCATCAGTTATTGTTTTTCTGAGATCAGATGATCCCTGGGTAGCCGCTAGTCCGATACCGGATAAACCCTGTGAGCCCTCTTTTTTAACTAAAGCACTTTCAAATACCCTTTTTAAACCATTTCCTTTGCCTGAGGGGCCAATTCCAATGCCGGATACTTCAAATACAATTGAATGGGGAAGATATATGGCCTTTAATATGGAGTGCTTTTCCTGCCATTCGGCCGATTTTAAGAGCAATGATTTTCTAAACCCTGAGTTAAGCGCAGGTTATTTTGGCGGAGGAAACAAACCGCTTAACCTCGATGGGGAAGTGATGTATACCCCTAATCTAAGCCCTGATAACGAAACAGGAATAGGTAAATGGACCAAGCAGCAATTTATTAATGCGGTTAAATCGGGAAAAGTAGAAGGACAAGAAGCGCTGAGATATCCTATGAATCCTTATGTGAGATTATCTGATAAGGAAGTGGGAGCTATTTATGATTATCTGCAAACCGTTCCGGCAATTTCGAATAAGGTAACACGAACAGGACTTTAAACTTCTTTTATTACTAAAGTAGGGGCTTTTCGATAAATGCTTTCGTAAATTTACTTTATGAAGAAGGAAGAATTAATTCTTAAAATTAAGCAAAATAGCAAAAGCGTTCAAGATCAGATCTCCTCTTTATCAGAGGAACAATTAAACACAGCAGCAACTGGAAAATGGAGTCCCATAAAGCATCTTGATCATCTTCTTCGGTCGGTTCAGCCTTTGAATAAGGCCCTAAAGATCCCACTACCCGGTTTACGAATTCTTTTTGGTCAGCCCAATAGAGAAAGTCGAAGCTATGATGAACTGGTAGCGAAATACCATCTTACACTTTCGGAAGGAGGAAAAGCCAGCGGGCGCTATATTCCATCTGGCAGATTAGCAAGTGAAAAAGTATTGACTCAATTTAAAGAACAAAATAAACAACTTGCCAAAACGATCGTCAAATGGAAGGAAGAGGACCTGGATCGCTTTTTACTTCCTCATCCTCTTTTAGGTAAATTAACGATTCGTGAAATGATCTATTTTACGATCTACCATATGGAGCATCATTTGAAATTGATGAAGGTTTCTTTGTGATTCCCTATTTTAACTTACTCATGCTGATTTATTAAATAAAGCTTAGACTGTATGTCCCCCTGAGCCTGTCGAAGGGCGTTAAACTACCCTTCGACCCTTCGTCAAGCTCAGGGCTCAGGGGGACATGAAAAGTGAAATTTCTTTTAAAAGCAAGAGTTAGAGTGTGAGGGCCGATAGCTATCGGGAGAAGGTAAAACAGTAACCGTACTCTATTCCTCCCCTTCATGCTGGCCCAAAGCTAAATTCATTCACAGAATGAATTCTTAGCGCTTCGTCCTGCTAACTACTCTTGCTCTAAACTGTTTTATACACCTTCCCCGGTAAGCTCTGTATCAAACCTTTAAACTCCAGATTTAAAAGATGAACCGATGTTTTACTCATCGGTAATTCGATTGCGATGGAGATGGTGTCGATGGTGCATGCTCCTTTAAGATGAAGGTAAGAAAGCACCTTTCTTTCATCCTCATTCAGATCTGTAAACAAGGTAGTTTGGATTGGATCAGCAGGAAGTTTTTCCATCCAATTCATCACTTTTTTAATGTCTTTTCCACCTCTAACCAAGGTTGCTTTTTGGGTATGAATCAAATAATTACAGCCTTCCGACATGCGGGAACCATTATTTCCGGGAACCGCAAAAACATCCCGGTTATAAGATGCAGCAATATCAGCACTGATCATTGAACCTCCTCTTGCACCTGATTCAACCACTAGCGTTGCATCCGAAAAGCCCGCGATGATTCGATTTCTCTTTGGAAAATTTTCCCGATCGGGATTCGAACCGCTCATAAATTCCGTGATCACCCCTCCATTTTCGAACATAAGTTCCAGCGTTTCTTTATGTACCGAAGGGTAGAGTCGATCGAGTCCGTGAGCGACTACCGCCACGGTGGGTAAATTATATTTTAATGCTGCCCGATGGGCATGAATATCGATCCCATAAGCCATTCCACTGATGATACTCAAACGAGTAGAGGCCAATTCTTGAATAATCGATTCACATTGTTTTCTACCATAGTTACTCGCTGTTCTTGTTCCAACTACACTGAGTGCTTTTTTGGGATTCCATTCAATATTGCCTTTTCCGAAG
>Ga0316188_10001231_pt1 | contig 12000 bp, 11 predicted proteins | sample Phiworburrow1_MG_FD_204933 | JGI IMG/M metagenome (GOLD analysis project Ga0316188, IMG submission 204933) | Coastal sediment microbial communities from Maine, United States - Phippsburg worm burrow 1 | ecosystem: Environmental > Aquatic > Marine > Coastal > Sediment | place: USA: Maine... | reverse complement strand
CATCAGCGCCCATGCAAGCGGAACGCCCGTCTGCTTCACCGAGAAGATGAAATTGCGGTGCTGCGGCGGACTGAAACGGAACAACAGATGCCCCGCTGCCGGAAGGTTGATGCTCATCGCGATGCCGATGAATATTGACGTCACCGCCAGGGCGAACACGCTGGAATGAAAACCGACAGCCAGCCCCACCACACAGCAGGCCATGCCGATCTGTGTGGTACGGCAACCGCCGTAACGCGCGACCATCCACGTAAACAGCATGGACCCGAGCATTGCCGCGCCATAGATCAGGCTCATCTGATAGCCGATCAGCGAGGCTTCCACATTCAACGTACGCGCGAGTTCCGGCGCAATGACCGGAAACACTGCAGCCCCCATCGCCCCTGCCACCTGCGCTGCAGTAGTCGCCGCGACAACCGCCACCACGGTGCGCGGGGGATATGCCGTAGCAACGCTCACGCGACCCGCTCCGAACGCGCCGCGATTGCCGCCAGTCCGGCACCGATCAGCGCAACCACGGCCACCAGGCCAAACGTCGTGGTGTAACTGCCGATCCCGCGGTACGCAGCCGCAAACAACGCAGGGCCGGCGAGAATGCCGCCAAATACCCACACCATGATGCCCCCGGTAGCCACGCTGACCAGGCCCGGTGGACTGAGCCGTGCGACCTGCGCATGCATGACGCCGTTCCAACCATAGGACACGATTCCGAATACCAGATAAAACGCCGCCAGCGCCGGCTCGGGCCAGCGTCCCGAAATAAATACGCTGGCACCACAACCTGCTGCAGCGATCACACCACTCACCATCAGCACGAATATGGCCTGACTGCTACGATCCGCAATCCAGCCGAAGGTCAATCGTCCGGTCATGCCCGCAATCTGCACCAGCGAGAGCATTACGCCGGCGGCTACCAGGCTGTATCCGGCTTCCTGCACGAGCAGGTTGACTGTGAATGTGCCGAGACAAAGTTGCACGAAAGAAAAGAAAAACGCCGCGAACGCCAGGTAGCGCAACGTCGGATAACGCCACAGCACGGCGACGCCGGTCAACAGATTGGTGCGCCCTGCCGCATTCACGTCACGATCATCATCCCAGACGCTGCGCCAGCGCTCGAGCATAAGTGCACCCGCCACCGAGTACGCCAGCACCACGAGCAGCGGAATACGCCAGCCCAATGCAACGGTCAGCATCGGTGCCGCCATTGCAACCAGCGCCCAGCCCAGCGGCACCCCGGTCTGCTTGATCGAAAATATCAAATTGCGGTGACGCTGCGGGCCGAAGCGGAACAGCAGATGCGCCGCGCCGGCGGCAGCCAGTGAATTGCTCGCACCGATGCATAACGCTGCCAGCGGCATCAGCCACAATTGTCCGCACAAACCGGCAATCATGCCTGCAGCACACAGCCACAAAGACCACTGCATGGCACGGCAGGCACCCCAACGCAGTACCACGGTGCCGACAACGCTGGAGACCAGCATCGCGGCGCCGAACAATATGCTGATCTGGTAACCAACATACGACGCATCGACGCCCAGCGTCCGCGCCAGATGCGGCGCCATCACCGGAAAAATGGCAATGCCCATCGCCGAGGCGATCTGCGCCGCCATTGTCGCCAGCACCACCACGGCAATTGAGGGGACTGCGGTCACCGCTGGCTACTCCGCTCGGTCTCTGAGAAAAGAATCATCTGTCTTTCATTGGTTACGTGGCGGTGACACGCGCCGCGCTTGTACCAGCAGTGCCAGTGCCACCATCGCCGATACGGACACCAGCAGAAAAGTCTGGCTGTAACTGCCGATGCCGCCGTACGCCGCTGCAAATGCCGCAGGGCCGAACAAAACACCGGCAAACACGAAGAATGTGGTTCCCGCTGCGACCACGCTCGCCATGCCCGGGGGACTGAGCCGCGCTGCTTCTGCATGAAACACCCCGTTCCAGCCTACTGCGGCAGCGCCGATAACAAAAAATAATAAATAAATCAATGGCTTATACCATGTTATATCAAACATTACCAAGGCAAGCGTCGATGCGATCGTTATCAGGCAAATGATCAGCAGCACGCTCAGGCTGCTGCCGAGGCGATCGGCGAGCCAGCCCCAGCAGACACGCGACGCCGACCCGCCGACCTGTACCACTGACAACATCACGCCAGCCTCAACGAGGCCGATCCCCCCCTCCGCCACCAGATAAATCACGGTGAAACTCAACACGCAGCGCTGAATGCCGGAAAAAATCATGGCCACCAGAGAAATCCAGCGCAGGTCGGGCTGGCGCCACACCAGAGGTACACCGCCGAATGCCGCCTGCCTGCCGTGATCAGGGGCACCGCGATCGATGTCCCACAGATTGCGGTAGCGCTGCGTGACCAGCACCAGCGCCAAGATCATCACGCCCACCATCACCAGCGACCAGCGAAATCCGAAATGCACCGCGATCGCGGGCGCCGTGAGCGCCGTTACCACGCCACCAACCGGCACCCCGGTCTGCTTGATCGAAAACATGATGTTGCGCCGTGCGGGCGGCGTATAAGTCACCAGCATGTGCGCCGCCGCCGGATTGATCAGGCCCATGCCAACACCCACGAATGCCGAACCCAGCGCAATCGCCGCCATATGCGGATAGGCAAACAGCGTGAGTCCGGCACCGCAGCAAAGGACAGCCAGTTGCGTAGTGCGCGCCGCGCCGAATCGCAGCACCGCTTTGCCACCGATCATGGTCGCGAACGTCGCCACACCAAAGGTCAGGCTGACCTGATAGCCAATCAGAATCGGACTCACACCCAGTGACTCGGCAAGCTTGGGTGCAATCGTCGGCAACAGGATATTCGACATCGCCACCATCATCTGCGCGAAGGTGGCAACAGACACAACCACCCACGGGCCCGGCATGGCGACAGCTTTGTTCACGACAAATTCTTTGAGGAGGGGGGGGAAATTAAATGAGGGAAGCAGCCGCATTGTCTGGGGTGTGACCGCGAGGCGCAAGACCATCGTTCACCATGCGGTCGCGAAGCCTTGGCAGCGTCTTCAAATACCGCAAGTCCGGGCGCGCGCATTGACATGTCAGACATCGAAAACTAAAATTTCAGCGCAATGAACTCAACCAGCACCAAGACTATCCCGCTGCTCAGCGACCGCGCTTACGACCGGATCAAGCACGACATCATCGGTTGCACGTTCGTCCCCGGCGCCGAGATTTCAGAAGCGCAGCTTTGCGCCCAGTACAAGATCGGCAAAGCGCCGGTACGCATGGCTCTGTCGCGGCTCGCGCATGACGGCCTGGTCCGCGCGATTCCCCGGCGTGGCTACATGGTGACCCCGGTGACGCTGCAGGATATCCAGGACGTGTTCGCACTCAGGCTGCTGCTTGAACCGCCAGCGGCACGACTCGCCGCTGGCCATGTCGATATCAAACGCCTGCGAGTGCTGGACGAGATCTGCCGTGCCGGGTACCAGGCTGCCGAGCCGAAAAGCATCACCCGGTTTCTGGAAGCCAACAAAGCTTTCCATGTGACCATTGCCCAGGCCGCTGGCAATCAGCGACTAACCCACGCGATCGAACAGCTGCTGGACGAGATGACTCGGCTGTTGCACCTCGGACTCGGTTTTCGCAACCGCACACAGGAAATGCAGCATGAGCACCGCACGCTGGTGCGCGCACTGGTACGCGGCGACGGCGCAACCGCGGAACGTATCTGCCAGGAACAGATCGAAGCTGCGCGCGACATGGTGCTCAAAGCCATACTTAAGAGCAGCTCCATCATGAATCTCGCCATAGTAGCGGACGCGCGCTAATGCCCGCCGCACTTCAGCAGCTGGTGCAAAGGCTGGACGCAGCCGTAGCCGCGCCGCAGAAAACCCTGCCAGCCGCAGTGACCGCGGCGCTGGGAGAAGCCATTGCGGCCGGACGCTGGCTCGGCGCCGAGCAGCAGCGCCCCAGCCACGACCGCTACACCCGGCATGTGCTCTACGCCGACCCCCAGGATCGCTACACCGTCGTCGCCATCGCCTGGGGTCACGGCCAGCAAAGCCCGATCCACGCACACCACACCTGGTGCGGCGTCGCGATTTACAGTGGCCAGGTCAACGAAACCTACTATGACATCGACGTGCAAGGGGGCAGGCCCCGGGCACTGAAGACACTGGTCCGGGAGGCCGGCACACTCAGCTTTGATGCCGACCTTGATGGTGCCCACCGCATCACCAACACCGCGGGTGAAGTTGCGGTTTCCATCCACGTTTATGGCGTGGGGGCCGCGCGCATCGCGACCGACGTCAACCGCATTCTGGGTTAGCACTTTTGCGGAGAAAACAGCAGCAGTAATCCTTCATCGAACCACGCACGCTGCGCAACGGCGCGGATCAACTCACATACCCAACGGAGAAACACCATGAAAGCAGTAGTACTCAGGGAGCACGGCGGTCTGGACAAACTGGAATACGTTAAGGATTTTCCGGATCCGGTCGTGTGCGACGCCCACGTGGTGATTCGTGTCAAAGCCACCTCGTTCAACTATCACGACGTGTTCACTGTGCGCGGCATGCCCGGCATCAAGGTGCCGTTTCCGATGATCATCGGTCTCGATCTCGCCGGCGAGATTCTCGAAGTCGGCGCGGGCGTGGCGGGCTGGAAGCCGGGTGACCGCGTGCTGGTCAACCCGCTGAACAAGAAAAAGGGCCTGATGGGTGAAATGATGCACGGTGGCCTGGCCGAGAAATGCCTGGTCGCGGCCGACCAGCTGATCCGCATGCCCGAGGGCGTCAGCTACGAGCAGGCCGCGTCACTACCGGTGGCATACGGCACCGCCCACCGTATGATCATCACGCACAACACGATCAAGAAAGGCGACAAGGTGCTGGTGCTCGGCGCCAGCGGCGGTGTCGGCACCGGATGTGTGCTGCTTGCGAAAATGCTCGGCGCCGAAGTCATTGCCTGCGCCTCCAGCGCGGACAAGATCAAGCGCCTGCAGGATCTGGGTGCCGACCATGTAATCAACTACAAGGAAACCGATTTCTCGAAGTGGGCAATCGAAAAATTCGGCAAGCCGCAGCGGCGAAATTATGAAGGTGGCGTCGACGTGGTCATCAACTTCACCGGCGGTGACACCTGGGGCCCTACCCTGAAATGCGTCAAACGCGGCGGCAAGATTCTCGTCTGCGGCGCCACCGCGGGGTACGACCCCAAGGAGGACCTGCGTTATGTGTGGAGCTTCGAGCTCAACATCATCGGCTCCAACAGCTTCTATGACGACAACCTGAAGGCGCTGATGGACCTGATCCAGGAAGGCAAGATCAAGCCGGTCGTGGATGAGGTACTGCCGCTGGAACGCGCAGCCGAAGGGCTGAAGCTGATCGAGGACCGCGAGGTCTTCGGCAAGGTCATCATCACGCCCTGATCGCAACAGGATGGTCAACTCAATCCCTGAACCCCGGGGCTACCCCGGCAACCTCGGTAGCCCGTTCGTGGTGCATGCACAATTAACGCGCACCGCGCTGGTTGATCTGAGCGATCAGACATCGCCGCATGAACACGGGTTCCGCGACCTCGACGCCACGGCCAACGCGGTCGCGCGTGGCCTCGTTCGCAAGGGGCTGAAGGCAGGCGACCGCATCGGCATCCTTTCACTCAATCGCGCGGAGTTCGTGACGACGCTGCTGGGCGCAATGCGCGCCGGCGTGGTGCCGGTGCCGATCAACATCAAGCTGGCCGCTGAAACGGTGCGCTATATCATCGGCGACGCCGGAGCAAAACTTGTCTTCTGCGAATACGCTTATGCGCACCTGCTGCCGGCAGGCCTGGACGCCGTGCATTACGACAGCACTGACGGCGCATCATTTGCGCAATTTCTGGATCCCGGCGCGTTTGCACCGCTGGAACCAGCGCCCGATACGGTTGCAATCCAGCCGTACACGTCGGGCTCGACCGGGAAACCCAAGGGGGTGCTGCTCACGCATTACGGCCAGAACTGGAGCCGGCTGATTCTGGTGCACACCCGCGGCACCACCGAAAAGGACGTGATCCTCGTCGCCGCGCCGCTTTATCACAAGAACGCGCTGAACGCGATCAAACAGGCCCTCACAGCGGGCGCGACGCTGGTGCTGATGCCACAGTTCAACGTCGAACGTTATATAGCCGCCATCGCCCGCTACCGCTGTACCGTGATTTCAGGCGTGCCGACCATGATTTCCATGGTGCTGGCACGCAAGGACCTGCTGGCTCCTGCAGACACGACGTCGGTGCGTACGGTAATGATGGGCTCCGCGCCGTCGTCACCACAACTGCTGACGGAAATCAGACAATATTTTCCGAATGCCGAACCGCTGGTTGTTTACGGCGTTACCGAAGGCGGGCCGGTACCGCTGGGGCCGCACCCGGAGGGCAAGTCGCGGCCGCCGGGTTCCATCGGCACGCCTTACGCCGGCACCGCTGCGCGGCTGATCAACGGCCCGAACGAAAATGAAGGCGAGCTGGTGCTGAAGAACCCCGGCATCCTGCTCGGTTATCACAACCTGCCGGAGGAAACGGCCAGACGCATACGCGACGGCTGGTACCACACCGGCGATGTCTGCCGCCGCGACACCGAAGGTTTTTATTACTTTGTCGGCCGCACCGACGACATGTTTGTCAGCGGCGGCGAAAACATTTTCCCGATCGAGGTCGAGCAACTCCTCGAAAGACACCCCGCCGTGCATCAGGCCTGCGTCATGCCCTTCGCGCACGAGCTCAAAGGCCAGGTGCCGTACGCGTTCATCGTCCTGCGCGCCGGCGCCGCAGCGACCGAGGATGAAATCAGACAATATGCGCTGGCGCACGGTCCGGTCTACCAGCACCCGCGGCGCGTTTTTTTCCTGCAACAGCTGCCGCTGGCCGGTACCAACAAAATCGATCGTGCACAGCTGCGTGCACTGGCGGCCAGCATGACCGATACCGCGGCAGCGACCGGCGGCGTCTCTTGAGACCAGCGCGTTTATGCCAATAAAACTCACCGACAGCCTGACTATTTCTGTGTTGTTAATTATCACGACACAGCCTTTAATCCATAGCTAATTCCGGAGCCCCTTTCATGACCGACACCAAACCCGCAGCGCCCACGCTGGACCAATTGCAGCAGCTGATCAGCCGCGGCCCCTTTAACCAATGGCTTAATTTCACGTTTCTGAAGGCCGATGCCGACGGGATTGAAGTCAAGGCGACTTGGCGCGAGGAATGGGTGGTCAACCCGGAACGCCGCTACACGCATGGCGGCATACTCGCCGCAATCGTCGACGTCGCTGCCGACTACGCGATCGCCGCAAAACTGGGCCGGCCCGTGCCGACCATCGACATCCGCGTCGATTACCACAAGGCCGCGATGCCGGGAGACCTGACCGCCAAGGCGCGCATCGTGCGCAGCGGCAGTCAGTATTCGACTGCTGAAGCCTATGTTTATGACAAGGACGGCGCCCTGGTTGCCAGTGGCCGCGGCACCTACTTCACCGCCCCGCCGAAATAAACGTCGCCGCGTACACCGTGCCCGACGTAATCGAAAGCCAGATCCACGCCCGCACACCCGCACAGCGGCTGCGGCTGGATCTCGTCCTGCAGCGCTTCGCGCTCGTTGGCGTCATCGTTTTCGTCTGGTGGCTGCTGGCCCTGCGGGTGCCGCATTACATCCTTCCGGGGCCAGCGCGGGTCTGGGGCGCGCTGACGCAGATCTCCGAAAATGGCAACCTGTGGCAGGACCTCGGCATCACGCTCGGACGCGTCGGTACGGGCTTTATACTGGCGACGCTGATCGGCCTGCCGCTCGGCATCATCTTTGGCGCCAGCAAGCGCCTGGGCGAATTCTTCGAGCCCATCATCCCGGTAATGAATACCGTATCGTCCGCGATCTGGGCGACGTTCGCGATCATCTGGTTCGGCGTTTCCAATGCGACCACGGTATTCGTAGTGTTCATGACGGCAATGCCACTGATCATCACCAACGTGTGGCAGGGAACGCGCACGGTCAACGCCGAATTCATCGAACTGGCGCATGTGCTGCGCATGCCCGCGTGGAAGGTGATGACCAAGATCTACCTGCCAACCATCCTGCCCTACTTCTTTTCCGGCGCACGTCTCGCTTTCGGATTCGGCTGGCGCGTTTCGCTGGTGGCCGAGACGCTGGGCTCTTCGAGCGGTGTAGGATACCGGTTGCGGCAGGCCGCTGACCTGATACAGACCGATCAGGTATTTGCATGGACGCTGACCCTGGTGGTGATGATGGCCATGCTCGAAATGGGCGTGTTGCGACCGCTGGAAAATTACCTGTTTCGTTGGAAAAAAGAGGCGGAGAACAAATGAGCGAATCCCGAAAAATTAAGCCCGCGCGGCGGCTGATCGTCGGCATGACCGGTGCGTCCGGTTCCATCTACGGTATCCGCATTCTCGAACGGCTGCGCGCCATCGGCGGCTGGGAAACCCATCTTGTCGTCTCGGATGCCGGAGTGCTCAACGCGTTCCAGGAATACGGCATGGACCGCAAGGGGCTGCACAAGCTCGCCGACGTTACTCACAACGTGCGCGACATCGGCGCCACCATTGCCAGCGGTTCATTTCTGACCGCCGGTATGGTCGTTGCGCCGTGCTCGATGAAAACCCTGGCCGCGATCGCGCACGCCATGGCCGACAACCTGATCACGCGCGCGTCCGATGTCATCCTGAAAGAGCGCCGTCGCCTGGTGCTGATCACGCGCGAAGCACCGCTGAACCTCGCCCACATCCGCAACATGGAGTCCGTGACGCTGATGGGTGGCATAATTTTCCCGCCGGTGCCCGCGTTCTACAGCGGCGGCAAGACCATCGACGATCTGGTCAACCACACCGTAGGCCGCGTGCTCGACCTGTTCGACGTCGAACATGAATCCATCAAACGCTGGGCCGGCGTCACCGGGCCGGAACAGACGGGAGACAAGAAAAGAAAATGAGCAAACCACCATATGCCGATGAAAATTTCCGCGACTTCCTCGACCGCCTGCGCGGCGAAAAGGAACTGGTCGACATCAAACAGCCGGTAGACAGCCGTCACATCGCGACCCTGGTCGACCAGGCCGACAAGGCGCTGCTGTTCCACAACGTCATCGGTTACCAGATGCCGGTGGTTTCCGGAATCATCCGCTCGCAGAAGCGCGCGATCATGTCCATGGGCTGCACCACCTATCCGGAAATCGAGTTCCGTTTGCAGAACGGCATTGAGAATCCAATCCCGCCGAAATACGTCGAGATGACGCCCCTCAAACAGGTAATCAAGACCGGCAAGGACGTCGACCTGTTCAGCCTGCCGATCCCCATGTTCTCGATTTACGACGGCGGCCCGATGATCACCGCCGGCATCACCATTGCCCGCGACCCGGAATTCGGCCTCAACTCCGGCATCTACCGCTTCATGGTCAAGGAAAAAAACCTGACCGGAATCGACATCGTCACGCCGAACAACATGCGCCTTTTCGCGCAGCGCGCGTACGAAGCCGGCCGTCCGTGCCCGATTTCGATTTCGATCGGTAATCATCCGTTTGAAAACCTCGGCTCCGGTTTTCGCGCGCCGCTGGGCACCGACGAAATGGCGATCGCCGGGGGCATCCGCGGTTCAGCCATTGAACTCGCGCAGTGCGAGACCATGGACCTGCCATGCATTGCCGATTCCGAAATCGTGCTTGAAGGTGAAATTCTGCCGACCGGCTGGACCCAACCGGAAGGTCGTTTCGGCGAGTTCACCCGGTTGATGGGCGGACTGCACTGGAACCCGGTGGTACGCATCAATGCCATCACAATGCGCAAAGACGCCATCTACTATGCGCTGCACATGCCCTGGGAAAACACCTGGCTGATGGCGCCAACGCGTTACACCCAGATTCGCCGGGCGCTGAAAACCGCCGGCGTGCAGATCAAGGACATTAACGTCACGCTTGGCGGCTGCGGCATGTGGCACGCCATCGTCTCCATCAGGAAACAGGCCGGTGAAGGCAAGAACGCACTGCTCGCCGCGCTGTCGGTGATGGATCTGAAACACGTGGTCGTGGTCGATGACGACATCGATGTTTTTAACGCGATGGACGTCGAATGGGCCATCGCCACGCGGGTACAGGGTGACAAGGATGTAATCGTGATCCCCGGCAGCCGCGCCAAGCCACTCGACCCCAGCCTGCCGGTCATGCCGCATGGCGTAGTGCCCACGGGCGCCAAAGTCGGCATAGACGCCACCATTTCAGAAGGCATACCGCGCGAACGTTTCGAGCGCATCTCGTATGCCTATACCGATCGCGCCAGAATCGACGATTACTACACCGGCAAGGCCGATCCCGCGCCCAAAGTTGCGACCGGCGACAAAGCCGTCGCCGAACTTGCCGCCAAGATCGTTGCGGTGGTCGAGAAAACACCGAAGTATTATTCCGAACTTGCCGAGCAGTTCGCCGACTATGATTTCCAGACGGTAGCGCGTGCGCTCGGCAAGCTGCATGAAGACGGCAAGCTGTGGCAGGATCCACGCGGCCGCATGTGCCTGCGCGATTCGCAGTTTGCCGCCAGGCCACCGGCCAAGACCTCCTGAGATGAACGACACCGCCACGGCAACGCCGGCCACGGTCGATACCGGTGCGATCGCCGTCAGCGGCGTATCCAAGTGGTTCAAGACGGCCGAAGGCGAGCCGCTGCAGGTGCTGGCGGATATCAACCTGACCATCGCCGCACATTCCATCGTCGCCATCCTCGGCGCTTCGGGCTGCGGCAAGTCGACGCTGCTCAACATCATCTCCGGCATTGTCACGCCCGAGCGCGGCGAAGTCCGCATCAACGGTGTGCGCTCGCGTGATTTCACCGAATGGCGCAGTGTCAGCTACATGTTTCAGGAAGACCGGCTGCTGCCTTGGCGCACGACGTTGCGCAATGTCGAGTTCAGTCTCGAATCGGGCGGCATGCCGCGCGCCGAGCGTGAGGCGCGCGCGCGCGACGCGCTGAATCTGGTCGGACTCGAAGCCTTTGCCGATGCGTTTCCCTATCAGCTCTCCGGCGGCATGCGCAGCCGCGTCGCCCTCGCCCGCAGTCTGGTGCAGGAGCCCTGCATCCTGCTGATGGATGAACCGTTCTCGCGGCTGGATGCGCTGACGCGCGCGCAAATGCATCTCGAGCTGCTGCGCATCCAGCAACTCAAGCGCATGACCATCGTCTTCGTCACCCATGACGTCGAGGAAGCCGTGGTGCTCGCCGACCGTGTGGTGGTGATGGCGCCGCGACCGGGACGCATCCGCGACAGTGTCAACATTGCGCTGACACGCCCCCGCGACGCCACCGAACCCGCCACTGCGCGCCAAGTGCATGATCTTAAATCTTTAATTTAATTTAATTTTTAACAGGAGATCGAGATGAACCTGCTACGCCTGATACCGGCACTGGCCATAGCCGCCGTGCTCTCCGCCCCCGCCCACGCACAGAAAATCAAGGTCGGCTACTGGACCAGCGGATTCAGCCTCGGCTTCGGCACCGTAATGGAACAGATGAAGTTTGCCGAGAAGGAAGGTCTCGACATCGAGTGGGTCAAGTTCGCCGAAGTCAACGGTCCGACCCGCGCGATCGTGCCGCAGACGATAGACCTGGCCTTCGCCGCCCCCTCCACAGCATCGATGAGCATCGCCGCTGACGGCGTACCGGTGAAAATCGTGCTGGCGACCCAGATTGCCGAGGCCCAGATCGTCGTCCCCGCCGGCTCGCCGATCAAGACCATGGCGGATCTCAAGGGCAAGAAAATCGGCATGTCGCCGCCGGGCAGTTCCACCCACGCCATCGTCAGTTCGGTACTGGAGGGCAACTACGGACTGAAGGCAGCAGACTACAGCGTCGTGCCCGGCAATGAAGGCCGCCTCGCCCAGTTCCTGCTGCAGAAGGAGGTCGATGCCGCATCGATCCGTTCGGTGACCATCGCGCAAATGAGCGATGACGTAAAACTGTCCAAACTCGCCAGCGTCGTCGATGAATGGAAAAAGCTGA
>Ga0316188_10001229_pt1 | contig 12011 bp, 8 predicted proteins | sample Phiworburrow1_MG_FD_204933 | JGI IMG/M metagenome (GOLD analysis project Ga0316188, IMG submission 204933) | Coastal sediment microbial communities from Maine, United States - Phippsburg worm burrow 1 | ecosystem: Environmental > Aquatic > Marine > Coastal > Sediment | place: USA: Maine... | reverse complement strand
AGGTTATCCAGACCTTCACGGCCCGCCAACGAAATAGCGCCGAGCGACTCCGGTTCATCGGTTTCGCCGTCACCCAGATAACACCAGACCTTGCGCTGCGAGGTATCGTCCATGCCGCGGTTATGCAGGTACTTGAGAAAGCGTGCCTGGTAAATTGCCATGATCGGACCGAGACCCATCGAAACCGTCGGCAACTGCCAGAAATCCGGCATCAGCCAGGGGTGCGGGTAGGAACTCAGGCCTTTGCCATCGACCTCCTGGCGGAAGCTGTCCATTTGTTCTTCGCTGAGACGGCCTTCCAGGAAAGCCCGCGCGTAAATGCCCGGCGACGAATGGCCTTGTATATAGACCAGGTCGCCGCCGTTCTCGTGGTCGGGGCCACGAAAGAAATGATTGAAACCGACATCGTACAGTGACGCTGCCGATGCATAACTGGCGATATGTCCGCCGAGTTCCCCGCCCCGTTTACCGGCGCGTAAAACCATGGCCAGTGCGTTCCAGCGCGTCAGCGCGCGGATCTTCCGCTCGACTTCGTAATCTCCAGGCAACTTGGCGCTTTGACTCGGTGGAATCGTGTTGACATAGGCGGTGGTCGCATCATACGGCAGGTGACCACCCGAGCGGCGGGTATAGTCTACCAGCAGTTCCAGCAGGTAGTGAGCGCGTTCGGGACCCTCGCGCTCGATAACCGCCTGCATGGACTCCAGCCATTCACTTGATTCTGCAGGATCGGTATCCTGCTTTTGCAAAGACGACTTGTCGTTCATTAACTATGCCTCGTGTTCTTTAAGGTTTCTTCTTTCACGTAATTGCGCTTCCACCACCGCAAAGGCCGTCATGTTGACCACCCGCCGCACGGATGCCGCCGGCGTTAATATATGCGCGGGGTAATCGAGCCCCATCAACATCGGCCCGATCGTTACACCGTCACTGACCTGGCGCGCAAAATTAAGCGTGATGTGCGCAGAATCGAGATTGGGCATGACCAGCAGGTTCGCCGGATGACGTAATCTTGAGTTTGGAAACTCCTGATCCCGGTAATTGTTGGAGAGTGCCATGTCAGCCGACATCTCACCCTCGACCTCGAGTCCGGGCGCCGCCTTGATTATCAACTCGGTCGCAAGCTTCATTTTGCAGGAACTCGCATCGACATGACTACCAAAAGACGAGTGCGACAGCAGCGCGACACGCGGTTCAATACCAAACATACGCACTCTTTCCGCCGCCAACAAAGCTATTTCGGCAATCTCCTCGGCGCTCGGGTCGGGATTGACGTGGGTATCGCAAATAAAGTAAACGCCTTTCTCGGTGGTCAACAGGCTCAGTGCTGCCGCCGTTTTGCGGCCCTGCTGCGAACCCAGCACATCCCTTAAAAAAGCCAGTTTTGAGTCATACCTTCCGACCAGGCCGGTAATCATCGCGTCCGCATCTCCCCGATAGACTGCGATCGCCGCAATTACCGTCGTGCGTGTCCGCAAAATGTCCTTGGCGGCGCTGGGAGAAACACCCTTGCGTTCCGTCAGCTTGTGGAAAGTGGTCCAGTAATCATAGAAACGCGGATCGGATTCCGGGTTGATCAGGTCGAAATCCTTTTCGACAACCAGTCGCAGACCCAGTTTTTTGATACGGTCTTCAATTACCGCCGGACGGCCGATAAGAATCGGTCTGGCGATACCTTCATCCACCACCGACTGCACGGCGCGTAGAACGACTTCCGCCTCACCTTCTGCAAACGCGACACGCTTGGGGTTGCTTTTTGCGGTATCGAAGACCGGCTTCATCACCAGGCCGGTGCGCCACAGGAATTGCGTCAGTTTTTCACGGTAGGCATCCAGGTCCTCTATCGGACGCGTTGCCACACCGCTGTCCATCGCCGCTTTTGCCGTTGCCGGCGCGAGGTGGACCAGCAAACGCGGGTCAAAAGGTTTCGGGATCAGGTAATCGGGCCCGAACCGCAGGGGTTTTCCGCCATACGCCGCGGTGCTGACATCGCTGGCCTCGAGACGCGTGAGTTCCGCAAGCGCCAGCACGCAGGCCATCTGCATTTCCGCATTGATGGTCGTTGCACCAACATCCAGCGCGCCACGGAATATGTACGGAAAGCACAGTACATTATTGACCTGGTTGGGGTAATCCGAACGTCCGGTTGCAATGATCGCATCCGGACGGGCGGCGATGGCAACCTCGGGCATGATTTCCGGTATGGGGTTGGCCAGCGCCATGATGATGGGCTGATCCGCCATGGTTTTGACCATGTCGGCGCTCAGCACACCGGCGGTGGAAACACCGAGAAAAACGTCGGCACCATGCATGGCTTGTGCAAGCGTTCGCTTGTCCGTGTCGCGCGCATAATCCAGCTTTCTTCCGGAAAGCTTCTCACGACCTTTATAGATCACACCGGCGCGATCGATCACCAGGATATTTTCTTTTTTCAAGCCCAGGTTGACGAGCAAATCGAGACAGGCCATACCGGCTGCGCCGGCGCCTGATGCCACGAGTTTCACATTTCCGATTTCTTTGCCGACGATCAACAAGGCGTTGATGGTCGCTGCGGCTGTGATAATGGCCGTACCGTGCTGATCATCGTGAAACACCGGGATCGAAAGGCGTTCCTTGAGTCGGGCTTCCACTTCAAAACACTCCGGAGCCGCGATGTCCTCGAGGTTGATACCGCCAAAGGTCGGTTCCAGGGAGGCGATAATATCGACCAGGCGGTCGGTGTCCTTTTCATTGATCTCGATATCGAAAACATCGATATCAGCAAATTTCTTGAACAGAACCCCCTTGCCTTCCATGACCGGCTTGCTGGCCAGTGGACCGATATCACCGAGACCGAGTACCGCCGTACCATTGGTGATGACTGCAACAAGATTACCGCGCGCAGTCATGTTGCTGACTTCGGAGGGGTCGCTTGCTATGAGCTCACACGGGTAGGCGACGCCCGGCGAATACGCGAGGCCAAGGTCTTCCTGCGTGGTCAACGCCTTGGTGGGTGAGATCCTGATTTTACCGGGCGTCGGGTACCGGTGGTAGTCAATTGCGTTTTGTTTCATTTTGTCATTCATGGAATTCTTCTATATGTGAGTATAGACGCTGCCACCTGGACGAAAACCGAGCGGCAGTTCTATAGGGTGGATTAACTGCTAATGCTGTTCAAGCGAAGAGTCGTAACGACCGGTTGCTGCCAGTCCGTTCATCCGGGCGCGAAACGCCAGCACCTGTTGAGCACTGCCAATATTATTCTTCGTGTCTTTACCCCAAAGCGCAAGCGCAGGCGCCTGCAGGGCACGGCCATAAGAGAAGCTCAGCGGCCAGGGAAAATGACCCAGCCGATTGATCGCATCAAGGTGGGCCGTGGCTTCCTCATCACCCTGCCCACCGGAAAGGAAAACCACACCTGCAACGGTAGCCGGGACCGAATTCAACAGGCATTCGACAGTCGCCTCTGCGACTTCCTGGATATTGACACGCTGCGGGCAGTCCTTGCCCGGGATAACCATACTGGCTTTAAGGATTGAACCACTGAACAATATATTCTGCTCGTACATCTGGTTGTACAGGGTGCGTTGGGTTACTTCCGTGACATCAAAACATTCATCCAGCGTGTGAGTTCCATCCATCAGTACTTCGGGCTCAACGATAGGAACAATGCCGGCTTCCTGGCAGAGGGCGGCATAACGTGCCAGCGCATGGCAGTTCGCCTCGATACAGGCCAGCGTTGGCAGGCCATCACCGATGGTAATGACCGCACGCCACTTGGCAAACCGAGCGCCGAGCCGGTAATACTCTTCAAGACGCTGACGCAGACCATCGAGGCCTTCGGTCACTTTTTCTCCCTCGTGGCCGGCCAGGGGCTGCGCGCCCGTATCCACCTTGATACCGGGAATGATTCCGGCCTCCTGCATCACCTGGACAAAGGGGATACCCTCCGCCGTTGACTGGCGCAGGGTTTCATCGTAGAGAATTGCGCCGCTGATATATTCTCCGAGGCCCGGTGTGGTCAAGAGCATACCGCGATAATCACGGCGGGTTTTTTCAGTGCAGACAACCCCGATGCTTTCAAACCGCTTTTTGCAGGTGCCGTGACTTTCATCAATGGCCAGGATGCCCTTGCCTTCAGCGACCATGGCCTGAGCCGTCTTTATCAATTCCATATTGCTCATAAATTACTCCTTCCGAAACGGTTAAAGGCCCCTATGGGCGAGACCTGCCGGGAAGCTTTCATTTTACTGGCGGTGGAAACGCAAAACCATGTCCCCGGAAGGGTTCACTGTACGCCGCCCTTAATGGGCATTCAACGATGGATTATTCTCAAGGTACCCGTCTTCTCCCACCTGCACCAGGCGCAGCGAATTGGTGCCGCCCTCGTTGTGGGTATGCTGACCCATCGTCAGGATAATGCGGTCACCCACCTTGATACTGCCTTGCTGTAACAGCAAGCGGACGCCTTCGAACAATGAGACTTCGACGTTGGTACTGGGGATGTTATGCGCAACCGGATAGACACCCCGGTATAAAGCCATGCGGCGTAAGCTGTCACGCAGTGGCGACAGGGCAAAAATGGGCACGGAAGAGCGCACCCTCGACAACCATTGCGCGGTTGACCCCGATTCTGTCAAAGCGACAATCGCCTGGACCGAGACATTGGTCGCCATGTACATCGCCGCCATCGCAATGGCCTGATCGATACGTTGAAACTGTACATTTAACTGCTCGGTGGTGAGACGCGTGTCGTTGTATCGCTCGGCACCCAGGCATATCCGGTTCATTGCTTCGACCACGGTTTGGGGATGACGCCCGACTGCGGTTTCTGCAGATAACATCACGGCATCGGTGCCATCGAACACCGAATTGGCAACGTCCAGCACTTCCGCGCGTGTCGGTATGGGGCTTTCCACCATGGACTGCATCATCTGGGTGGCCGTGATGACCAGGCGATTCTGCTCGAGTGACTTGGTGGTAATGAGTTTTTGCAGACCGGGCAGTTCAGCATCGCCGATCTCCACACCCAGATCACCGCGGGCGATCAATATCGCATCCGAAGCAGTGATGATTTCCTCCAGGTTAGTGATGGCCTCGGTGCGCTCAATTTTTGCCACCAGCCTGGCTTCGCTGCCCGCTTCACGCAGACGGCGGCGTGCCTCGTTCATGTCATCTGCATTGCGTGGGAAAGAAACTGCCAGGTAATCGGCACCCATGGCGGCAGCCCGCGGAATATCATCGATATCGTGCTGGGCAATACCCGGCAACGAAAGCCCACCACCCTGTACATTGATACCCTTTCGATTTCCCAGCACACCGCCGGCTTCAATCACGCAGATAATATCCTTCGCCTTGACTTCGGTGACCCGCATGGTCAACAGACCGTCATCCAGCAACAGGAGATCACCGCCTTTAACATCTTCGGCCAGGCCTTTATAGGTAACACCTACCCGGGATTGTGTGCCGGGAGCCGGTTGGTCCGAAGCATCCAGTGTAAAAACATCCCCGGTCTTCAGCTCGACAGAGCCGCCGGCAAACTTTTCAATACGGACCTTCGGCCCGCGAAGGTCGGCCAGTATCGCGACTTCTTTGTTCAGTTCCCGGGCCACTGCCCTGACCTCTGCAGCCCTTGCGGCCTGTTCCTCATGCGTACCATGCGAAAGGTTGATCCGCAATATATCCGCCCCTGCTTTGATGACAGCACGCAGGATCTCGGGGGCATCGGTAGCGGGGCCTAAAGTGGCTATGATCTTGGTACGGCGAATCTGCATTTTTTAACCTTGTTGTTTTCGGAGTTCCGCGATTATAGGCTAAATCATATACACATTTTATTGAAACGATAATCATTACTGGAAAAGCCGTAGCGGACGCTTATCATCAACAAAGAAATACTGCTATTATTCGCTCAGCAGATAATCGAAAATATAAGCGGTAGTTTTTTACAATCAGGAGATTTTAATGTTCACAGTTACAAACGCTTCAAACCTACACCGGCGGTTTAGCCACATGCTTGTATTGGCCCTGGCTGCTTTGTCGATGCTTATGCTCGCCGGTTGCATCTCCAGCGCCAAGGTCTATAACAATGACAAAACGGTTGTTTACAACGGTGCGATGTACAACCTTGCCAATGTAAAGCAGATCAAATCCGATATCAGCGGTAAACTTTCAGACAGCAAGACCGTCGACCTGACAGCCGCTGACCGCAAACAGGTCGAAGCTTATCTCAAGGAATACAATCCGATTTACGTAAGAATGGTGTTCCATTTTGACGACCAGGAAATGCTCTACCGGGCAAGTTCAGTCTCGAAGTGGAGTGAGTACTCAAAAATGAAGAGCAGCTTTGAAAGTGCTGGCAAGAGCATTAGCGGCTTGATGGCTGACAAGAAAAAGCGGCAGATTAAATTGAAGTAATTCCCTTTTGGGACATGTTTCAATCGCGAGGTTTTATGTATTCAATGGCAAATTTTCCGGGAGGAAATGATGGGTAGGTTTTTCAAAGTTGTTGCGTTGCTAATCGCGTTCGCGTTGATGACGGCCTGTGCTTCCGGTCCAACTATCCAGTCAGATTACGACCACAGTGTCGATTTCAGCCAGTACAAAACCTATGGTTTTTACAGCCCCATGGGTATCGAAAACCCGAATTACTCCAGTCTGCTGGGGCAAATGTTTCGTGATGCGATCGATGCGCAAATGCTGCCGCGCGGCTACGTAAAATCCGCTAACCCTGACCTGCTGTTCAATGTTTCGGCGCGTCTGGAAGACAAAACCCGCGTGACAACGATGTCGGATCCGATGATGTATGGTGGCGGCTATTATGGTTACCGTGGTGGTATGTATGCGCCCTGGGGCGGGTACGGTTATGGAACCACCACCCATGTCAGCCAATACACGGAGGGTACGGTCAACATTGACATGGTTGACCCGAAACTGAAACGCATGTTGTGGGAGGGTGTTGCCATCGGCCGGGTACAGGATAAAAACGACAATCTGCGCGAGGACGTCATGAACGCCGTCGCCGAGATGTTCAAGGCTTACCCGTTCCGCGCCGGCCAGTGATTCTGCCTGTTTGAAATGCCCAGGCGGGAGTTTCATCTCCCGTCTTTTTTTCGTCATGATTTCCATGGTTCCTGTCCAGTAGCCGGCTAACCGGCACCCAGCCTGGATATCATTCGCGATAAATATTTGTTATGGTTTAAAGCCCCGCTTTCTTTTGAAAAGCCCAACCTATTGGAGGATACCGGCAATGACGCCAACCCTGTCAAAGTTACTTTCCACCTGTATTGCACTGTTTACACTGGTGGCCTGGTCGCCACTGTTCGCTGCCGACAAACCCAACATCCTGGTTGTTTGGGGCGATGATATCGGCATCTGGAATATTTCGAATAATTCACGCGGCATGATGGGTTATAAAACACCCAATATTGACCGCATCGCCAACGAGGGCATGGGCTTTTCTGACTATTACGGTGAGCAAAGCTGTACCGCGGGCCGCTCTTCATTCATCACGGGTCAAAGCGTATTCCGCACCGGCCTCAGCAAAGTCGGTCTGCCTGGCGCCGAGGAAGGCATGAAGATCGAAGACCCCACCATCGCGGTCATTCTCAAGGATCAGGGTTATGCCACCGGCCAGTTTGGTAAGAACCACCTTGGCGACCAGGATGACATGCTGCCTACCAACCACGGATTTGATGAATTTTTTGGCAACCTTTACCACCTCAACGCAGAGGAAGAGCCGGAAAACGAGGATTACCCTGCCAACCCCGAATTCCGCAAAAGGTTCGGACCACGTGGTGTTATACATTCCTATGCCGATGGCCGTATTGAAGACACCGGCCCTCTGACGAAAAAGCGCATGGAAACCGTGGATGATGAGACCTCTGATGCAGCCATTGATTTTATCGTGCGCCAGGTTAAAGCCGGCAAGCCGTTCTTTGTCTGGTGGAGCGGTACCCGCATGCACTTCCGCACCCACGTAAAGCCTGAATTACGCGGCATCTCCGGCCAGGACGAATATTCCGACGGCATGGTCGAACACGACATGCATATTGGCAAATTTCTCGAGAAGCTGGATGAACTGGGTGTCGCCGACAACACCGTCGTATTTTATTCGACCGACAACGGACCGCATATGAATACCTGGCCCGATGCCGCCATGACACCCTTCCGTGGCGAAAAGAATACCAACTGGGAAGGCGGCTGGCGGGTTCCCGCCTATGTGCGCTGGCCCGGCAAGATCAAGGCAGGCTCCTATACCAATGAAATCGTCCATCACATGGACTGGCTGCCCACGTTTGCGGCCATTGCCGGCAAGGACGATATCAAGGAAGACCTGCTCGATGGTTACCAGTCAAAGGCGATGGACCGGAAGTACAAAATACACCTGGATGGCTACAATATATTGCCCTTGCTGACCGGTGAGTCTGAAAAATCGCCGCGACACGAAATATTCTATTTCTCCGATGATGGCGACCTGACGGCTTTGCGTTACGATGACTGGAAGGTGGTTTTCATGGAGCAACGCGTAGAGGCCACGTTCCAGGCCTGGGCAGAACCTTTCGTACCGCTGCGTGTTCCACTGCTGTTTAATTTGCGGCGCGATCCGTTTGAACGCTCGCAAAAAACCTCCAACACCTATTACGACTGGTTCCTCGACAGACCCTACCTGTTGATGCCGGCTCAAACCTATGTTGCGAAGTTCCTGATGACCTTCAAGGACTATCCACCACGCCAGACTCCGGCCAGTTTTTCACTGGATAAAGTAATGGAGAAACTGACGTCACCAGCGGGTAGCCATTAGTCGATATTTTTTGAGGTATCAATCAGAAGGGGGCGGTAGCGTGCTACCGCCCCTTTTTCGTGGATTATCGATTGATAGTACAATTCAGGCCGGATTGATTATCGCAAGATCCAAAGCGAGTGGAGCTTCATGTTTCCATCCTGATTGTGTTTTATCGTGGAATGACCTGCGGATTTTATGAAATGAAACCACGCGGCCAAACAGCAAAACTAACCTGTGCATTCATGGCGTTGCTGACACTTGCAAGCACTGAAGCCCTGGCCGCGGATACAAACTCTTTTTTTGAGCCGGTTCACTGGACGTATTCATCGATTTTCGGCACGGGCTGGTACAAGGTGGAGGACGCCCGTTCAGTTTTCGTAGCCAGGATTCCCATCAAGCAGACCTTGAGGCAGTCCTCGCTCTCTGAATCCGGAACACGGAAACTGGGCGTCGAGATCAGGTACCCGGTAACGGTAGGGATGCACGAAATTGAAGACATCGGGGGCATCATTAAAGATGATAATTTCGCAACCATGAGTTTAACTCCCGGTGTAGAAGTGGAAATCCCGATCAATCAGAGATGGTACTTGCGGGCACTTGTGCATGCGGGTTGGGGAACGGATTTGAAGAACGAGAATTCGGCATGGATTTATTACACAGGGATCAAAAGCCGCTACATGTTTCCAGCAGAAAAATACCAGTGGTCACTTCTAGGGGGCCTCTATTACGCAGGATACACACCCGATGACGGCAGGTCGGATCATCTTGCTGTTGCCCAACTCGGCGCCGAATTTTCACAACCGTTAAACAAAGCGACGTTTCGCGGAGAACCGGTTGATCTTCACTGGACCTTTATGTATTCATTTCTAGGCCATGAACTTCATTTCAATTTGCCGGATGGTAGCTTTGATCCGATACAGGATCAGATAGAGTTCGGCCTGCAAATGAGCTTGCGTAACCGTCCGTTTAAACTCTGGTTTCTTGATATCAACCGATTTGGCGTGGGTTACCAGTTCAGTTCGAGTGGTCAATTTACCGCCATCACCTTAAGTATGAACTCGTGGTTCAAAAATTAGACTGACTGCGGACTGCGGTCTTTTGTTAATCCCTGATCAGGCTGGCTTCTCGAGCCGTTCCCGGTTTTGCTTTCTCACTTCTGTATGGTGGTGGGGACGCTGGGGTGGGTTCACGCCGTGTCCTGAAGAAAGGTGCTGCATGGCCTCGGCACCCGCACGGATAAAGAATCACAGGCTCAGACGTGGTTGCATCCAGTAATCCGGTGCTTTGCTTTAATTGAGGTCCAGCAATGCCCGTGCAGCAGCTACTTCATAGCGATAGGTATCCATGATTTTCCCCAGCGCAATTTTTACGTCAACTAAAGGGGCCCAGTCCAGTTCCTCACGGGTGTTATCAATATAGGGTACGCGGCTCTTGATATCCTGGTAACCCTTGCCGTAATAATCCGCCGAGGTGACCTCGACAATGTTGACATGACGGGCCTGGGCCTCGTACTCGGGATAGTCAAACGACATCTCCAGCATCAGGCTGGCCAGTTCCTTGATGGAAAGATCATTGGCCGGGTTACCGATATTGTAGATTTTGCCATCGGCAACACCATCCTTATTCTCTATGATTTTCACCAGCGCTGAGATTCCATCCGAGACATCGGTAAAGCTGCGTCGCTGCAAGCCGCCATCTACCAGCTTGATGTCTTCACCACGCGCGATGTGACCGAGGAATTGCGTCACCACCCGTGAACTGCCTTCTTTCTGGGTATGCAGGCTGTCCAGACCGCTGCCGATCCAGTTGAAGGGACGAAACAAGGTGTATTTCAGACCTTCCTGCTGGCCATAGGCGGCAATCACCCGGTCCATCAACTGCTTGGCACAGGAATAAATCCAGCGTGGCTTGGCAATCGGTCCCAGTACGAGGTTGGATTCATAAGGATGGAAGGCTTCGTCTTCACACATGGCATAGACTTCGGAAGTCGATGGAAAAACCACGCGTTTTTTGTATTTTACACAGGCCCTGACGATGGTCAGGTTGGCTTCGAAATCCAGCTCAAAAACACTCAGCGGGTCAGTGACATAGGTCGCCGGTGTGGCGATGGCGACCAACGGCAATATGACATCGCATTTCTTGATGTGGTACTCGATCCACTCACGATTGATGGTGATATCACCTTCGAAGAAATGAAACCGGTCATGGTTCATCTCGTCATCGAGCCGGTCGGAACGCATATCCATGCCATAGACTTCCCAGTCCGTGGTGCCGAGAATTCTGTTGGACAGGTGATGGCCAATGAAGCCGTTAACGCCGAGGATCAAAATTTTCATGATTTTCCTGGTCTTCTAAAGGTTGTAGCGGTGATGTGAGTGTCTCACTTAACCGTTTTGGGCGGTGGTTTTGTATCTTCAGTGCTTGATTTTACACCCTCGTCCGCTTCCAGCACACTCGCGACGCGGAATCGTCTTCTCCTGCGCACCAGGCCGTTGATCCGGCCGATGTATTCACCCAGCACCCCCACCGAGAATAGCAACAGACCCATCAGGAAAATGGTGATACCAAAAAGGGTAAAGACACCTTCGACTTCCGGTCCATAGAAAATGCGGCGATAGGCGAGATAACAAACGAATAACAACGACAGGATCGAAACAACAATGCCGGTAAACGAGATCAACTGCAGCGGCACCGATGAAAAACTCGTCACCAGGTCGAAATTGAGCTGGATCAGCTTGAACAGGGAGTATTTGGACTGCCCGGCTGCGCGCTCCTCGTGTGCAACCGTGATCTCTGTCGGCCGGGCTGCATACAGATAGGCAAGTGCCGGGATAAATGTGCTCGATTCATTGGAGACCACGACTTCCCGGGTTATCTCTTTGCTGTAGCCCCTCAACATGCAGCCCTGGTCGGTCATGCGGATGTTTGTGGTCTTTTCACGCAAGACGTTCATCAGGCGCGAGGCAATATGCCGCCATGCTTTATCGTGCCGCGAGGCCCTGATGGACCCGACGTAATCAAAGCCCTTGTCCATCTCTGCAACGATCGCCGGAATTTCCTCCGGTGGGTTTTGTAAATCCGCATCAAGCGTGATGATAAATTCACCGTGGGCGCGCTCGAACCCGGCAATCAGGGCGGCATGCTGACCGGCGTTTGAGCTCAAAGATACAACCCGCGTCACATCGGGTCTTTTTTCAAACTGTTGCGCCAGGATGGTGGCGGAATTGTCCGCGCTGCCATCGTTCACAAA
>Ga0316188_10001227_pt1 | contig 12015 bp, 12 predicted proteins | sample Phiworburrow1_MG_FD_204933 | JGI IMG/M metagenome (GOLD analysis project Ga0316188, IMG submission 204933) | Coastal sediment microbial communities from Maine, United States - Phippsburg worm burrow 1 | ecosystem: Environmental > Aquatic > Marine > Coastal > Sediment | place: USA: Maine... | reverse complement strand
GTCAACCGGAGAAAGGCGCCGGCCTGAGGCCCCGCTTCGTCGGCGAGGGTGTCGAGTACCCGGTTCCACACCGTGGTCAGGTCGCGCGTCTGCGTGGTCACAGGTGCCCTTCCACTTCTCCCCGAGTTGTCAGCGGTCGGTTGTCCACAACCGAAGATCGCAGGTCAGAGCCTAGATCCACACGTTCATCCACAGGTTGTGGGTGATGCGCGACGACGCCTGGAGGTCGAATGGGCCCGTGGCCCCAGGTTCTGACGACGCGGCCGGACGTTACCGGTCTCCGGGGGTGGCGTCTAGCGGTTGTCCACAACGAGCACCTACCGTAGCGAGGGGTGGGCGGCGTGTCTCCCCCGCCCCCACCTCGGTCTCTGAGACGATGAGGAGTTGTCGCGATATACGCGCCGATCGGGTCCCGTTTGACCTGGCCGGGGGCCTCCGTTGTACCGTAGGTTGTTCTGGGCGTCACCGGCGTCCAGCTGAGTGCGACTGAACGAACCCACTTGTCTTACCCCACCGCCCAGCGGGGGCAGTCCCCGCCTTGCCCGACCCGTTACCACCGGAGCCCCTCGTGTCGAAGCGTACGTTCCAGCCCAACAACCGTCGTCGGGCCAAGACCCACGGCTTCCGACTGCGCATGCGCACCCGCGCTGGTCGCTCGATTCTGTCCTCGCGGCGCCGTAAGGGCCGCGCTCGCCTCGCTGCCTAGCCGGTGCTGCCTGCCGTTCACCGGATGCGACGGAGCGCCGATTTCACTGCTGCCGTCCGCGGCGGCCGTCGTGCGGCCCGTCCAACACTGGTTCTCCACGTGAGGTCGAGGACGGAGTGCCCCGAGCCGCCTCGGGTCGGTCTGATCGTCAGCAAGTCGGTCGGCAACTCAGTGGTCCGGCATCGGGTGGCGCGCCGCATCCGGGCCGTCTGCTCAGCGCAGATCGAGGGCTGGCGCTCGGGTGACCTGGTGGTCGTACGTGCGTTGCCAGGAGCGGCATCTGCGACGTTCGCCGACCTCGAGAGTGATGTTGCGCAGGCCACCAGCCAGTTGCAGGGCAGTGCCGATTCGGTGGGGGCCAGGTCATGAGCGCCCGGCGGATCGCCGTCGCCGTCGCGCTCGCGCCGATCTGGGTCTATCGCCGGGTGATCTCGCCCCTCACCCCGCAGACGTGTCGCTACTACCCCTCGTGCTCGGCGTATGCCGAAGAGGCCTTGAAGTCCCACGGAGTACTGCGCGGATCGTGGTTGGCGCTGCGCCGACTTGCTCGCTGTCACCCGTGGACGCCGGGGGGCGTCGACCACGTTCCCCCGCCCCGAACCCCGCGGAGCAGCGATCTGCCCGCGTCCCCTGTGACAGGAGCGTAGCCCGTGGGTCTGCTTGATCCGCTCTATTGGATCGTCGCCTGGGTCCTGGTGACCTGGCACTCCTTCTGGAGCATCTTCATCCCGCCCGCCAGTGGTGCCGCCTGGGCGCTGTCGATCGTCGGGCTGGTCGTCGTCATCCGGATCCTGTTGATCCCACTCTTCGTCAAGCAGATCAAGGCGCAGCGCGCGCTGCAGATCTTGCAGCCGGAGATCAAGGCGCTCCAGAAGCGGTACAAGGACGATCGCCAGAAGCAGTCCGAAGAGATGATGAAGCTGTACCGCGAGAACGGGACGAACCCCTTCTCGTCGTGCCTGCCGATCCTCCTGCAGATGCCGATCTTCTTTGCCCTCTTCCACGTACTGCGTTTTGGGGTGGCCGAGGACAACCCGATCGGCCCGATGACGCAGCCGCTCGTCGACCAGGCGGCGCAGGCCACCATCTTTGGGGCGCCGATCTCAGCGAGCTTCCTGGGCGCCTCCTCGTACCCGGACGCCACGCTCAACATCCGAATTGTCTCGCTTGTCCTCATTGGTCTGATGACACTCACCACCTTCATCACCCAGAAGCAGCTGCTGGTGAAGGGCATCTCCAACGCAGACTCCAACCCCTTCCTGCAGCAGCAGAAACTGCTGGTGTACGTCTTCCCGCTGATGTTTGCGGTCTTCGGGGTCAACTTCCCGATCGGTGTCCTCATCTACTGGCTGACAACCAACCTTTGGTCGATGGGTCAGCAGTACTACGTCATCCGGAACAATCCTGCGCCGGGGAGCCAAGCGTTCACCGAGTGGGAGGAACGCCAGGCGAAGAAGGCGGCTCGCAAAGCAGAACGCGGCGGCGGGCCCCCCATCGTGGTGGAGGAACAGCCCGAGCCCGAACCAAAAGTGGTCAGAAACCAGCCCAAACGCAAACCCCGGAGCCAACGCAAAGGGCGGGCCAGCGGTAGCGAGACCACCCCGAACCAGGAGGAATCATGACCGAGGCGACTGAGGCAGTAGCCGAGGAGACCGCTCCGGAACCCAGCGACGCCCCGACGCTCGCCCAGCGCCTTGAGCGCGAGGGCGACGTCGCGGCCGACTACATCGAGGAGCTGCTCGACATCGCTGACCTCGATGGCGACATCGACATGGACGTGGAGGGTGAGCGTGCCATGGTCTCGTTGGTCGGCGGTGATGTCGACCACTTGGTCGGTGACGAGGGCGCGGTCGTCGACGCCCTCCAGGAGCTCACCCGCCTCGCTGTGCTGCGTGAGACCGGAGAGCGGAGTCGACTGATGCTGGATGTCGCCGGGTGGCGTCAGGCCAAGCGGACGGCACTCACTGAGGCGGGCACGGCGGCGGCTGAGAAGGCGAAGGACTCTGGAGAGCCGGTCAAGCTCGACCCCATGACGCCGTTCGAACGCAAGATCGTGCATGACGCAGTCGCCGCCGCCGGACTCACCAGCGAGTCTGAAGGTCAAGAGCCGCACCGCTATGTCGTGGTGCAGCCGTCCTGACGGAGGCCCAGGACCGGCACTCACTCCCGATGTTTCACGTGAAACCCCGTGCAGCCCCGGCCTCCGCGGTCGCCGTCTTCGCCGAGGCCACGCCCGAGGCTGAGAGGTTTGCTGGTTGGCTCGCGGGACCGGGCGTCGAGCGAGGCCTGCTGGGACCGCGCGAGGTGGATCGCATCTGGTCGCGGCATGTGCTCAACTGCGCTGTTCTCGATTCCTTCATACCCAGCGGGGCCAGTGTGTGTGATCTGGGCTCCGGCGCCGGCCTGCCGGGGATCGTGGTGGCGCTGCTCCGGCCGGACGTGCGAATGACTCTGCTCGAACCCCTACTGCGTCGGGCGACCTTCCTCGAGGAGGTGGTGGCTGATCTCGGGTTGCCAGAGGTCTCGGTGGTACGCGCTCGGGCCGAGGACTACCGCCGCCAACTCCCTGGCCACGATGCCGTCGTGGCCCGAGCAGTCGCCCCCATCGATCGACTCGCGGGCTGGGCGATGCCGCTGCTGCGGCCCGGAGGCGTGCTGCTGGCCCTGAAAGGATCCACCGCCGAGGACGAAGTTGCCGCCGCTGGCCCGGCCCTCGATAAGGTCGGCGCGGTCGGCCGCGAGGTCGTGACCGTAGAGGTGGAGGGCGACGTGACACAGGTGGTGCGTATCGTCAGAGCCCCAGGCTCGGCAGGGGAGACCAGATGAACGAGGACGAGTCGGCTGCCACGGAGATGATCTACCCCTTGACCACGGCCGACCCTGATGTTTCACGTGAAACAGACGAGCCCGGTGAGCACGACGAGACTCCCATTGCGGCTGCCGCTGCCGCCGCGGCCCGGATACGTGGAGGTCGCACGGAAGAGTGGCCGCGTCCGCCCTCCACCAGGGTGCTGACCGTGGCCAATCAGAAGGGCGGGGTCGGGAAGACGACGACCACCGTCAACACCGCAGCGGCACTGGCGTTGCATGGGCTCCGGGTCCTGGTGATCGATCTGGACCCCCAGGGGAACGCGTCGACAGCGCTCGCGGTTCCTCACCATGCTGGGGAACGAAGCGTCTACGAGGTGCTCGTCGAGGGGGAGCCCCTCAGATCGGCGATTCACGAGGTGGAGGCGGTGCCTGGGCTCGCGTGCGTGCCGGCGACGATTGACCTGGCAGGTGCTGAAATCGAGCTGGTGTCGCTGGTGGCCCGGGAGAGTCGGCTTCAACGCGCCCTGAGCGTCTTTCTGAACGAGGAAGAGGGGCACGGGCAGCGTTACGACTACGTCTTCATCGACTGCCCTCCCTCCCTGGGCCTGCTGACGATCAACGCCTTCGTGGCGGCCCAGGAAGTCTTCATTCCCATCCAGTGCGAGTACTACGCCCTGGAGGGTCTGGGTCAGCTGATCCGCAATGTCGAGCTGATCCAGGCGCACCTCAATCCCGACCTGGCCGTCTCGACGATCCTGCTGACGATGTACGACGGTCGGACGCGTCTGGCGGCCCAGGTCGCTGAGGAAGTCCGGCGGCACTTCGGCGATGTCGTACTCGCCACGGCGATTCCGCGGTCAGTTCGCGTGTCGGAGGCGCCGAGCTACAGCCAGACGGTCTTGACTTACGATCCCGGCAGTAGTGGGGCGCTCTCGTACGTGGAGGCGGCTCGCGAAATGGCCCATCGGGCCACGAGTGCAGAAGGCGGTGCCTCGCAATGACCGACAAGAAGCGCGGACTCGGACGCGGGCTGGGCGCCCTGATCCCAAGCGCACCAGGTACCCGCACGGGTGTTGAGTCAGCAGGGAGTGGCTCGCAGATCGTGGCGGACGCCCTGCTCACCCCATCGGCGTCACGTAGCGACGCCGCCGAGATCGAGATCCTGCACACACCCGATCCCAGCGATCATCCCGTGGCGCACTATGCCGAGATTCCGGTCGACCGCATCACGCCCAACCCGCGTCAGCCACGTCAGGTGTTTGACGAGGACTCACTCGCCGAGCTGGTCTTCTCGCTCGGTGAGGTGGGCCTGCTGCAGCCCATCGTGGTGCGCCCGCTTGGGGCTGAGCACTTTGAGCTGGTGGCCGGCGAGCGTCGTTGGCGAGCCGCCCAGCAGGCGGGCTTCACCACCATCCCGGCCATCGTGCGCGAGACCGGTGACGACGCCCTGCTTCGTGACGCGCTGCTCGAGAACTTGCACAGGGCGCAGCTGAACCCCTTGGAGGAGGCCGCCGCCTACGGCCAGCTGCTCAGTGACTTCGGCTGTACTCAGGAAGAGCTGGCCCAGCGGATCGGCCGGTCCAGGCCACAGGTGTCGAACACCCTGCGGCTGCTGCGCCTCCCCATCGGCGTGCAGCGCCGGGTGGCTGCCGGCGTGCTGTCGGCCGGCCACGCACGGGCCCTGCTGGGGCTGGACAGCGCTGACGACCAGGAGCGGCTGGCGGGGAAGATCGTCGCAGAGGGTCTTTCGGTGCGCACGGTCGAAGAGCTCGTGGCCGTCGGTGACATCGGCGACGAGGACAAAACACCACGAAAACGGATAAAAGGGCCATACAATCCCGCTTTGGCTGACCTGGCGGCTGCCCTGTCGGACGCCCTGGAGACCCGCGTGACCGTCGACCTCGGGCGTACGAAGGGCAAACTCACCATCACCTTTGCCTCCGTCGACGACCTGGAGCGGATCATTGACGTCATTGCTCCGCAGACGGCTCAGGCGCTGCGTGGCGACTCATGACGCGCCGGACGATCGCTGCGGTTGCCATCGGTTTCGGGTTGGGGGCGCTCGCTGCGTTTGTGGTCTCGTTGGTGAGACGTCCGCGATCGATCGACGCCACCGGATACCAGCCGCCCACCCCGGCACCGGGGCCCGACGCCGCGTAGGCGTCGCGTGCTCGGGATCTAGCTCACAGCGGTCGGCACCTGGATGACACTCGGACGCAGGTCGGTGGTGGGCTGGTAGAGCTGTTGCAGCGCGGCGAGCACCGCGGCCGCGATCGTGTCGCGCAAGGAGGGATCGGCCAGGCGGGCGGCATCGCCGGGATGGGTCAGGTACCCGACGTCGATCCGCACCGCTGGCATGCGCGTGCGTTGCAGGATGTCCCAGGTCTTGGCGTCAGAGCGGCCGTCGAGCAGATCGGTGCGGGCCACGATCTCGCGCTGGACGAGATCAGCGAAGGCCTCGCCGATGACCGAGTGCGTCGAGGTCGCGCCGCCGCTGCCGTAGTAGAAGGTGGCCACGCCCTGAGCATGGGGGCTGTCGTGCCCGTCGGTGTGCAGCGAAATCACGAGGTCGGCGTCGACATCGTTGGCGAACGCTGCCCGCTCAGGCTCGGTCAAGGTGGGGGCGTCGCTGCTGGTGCCCCTGGTGAGGAACGCCGTCACCCCGACGGCACCGAGACGCCCCTCGATCCGCGCTGCGATGTCGGCAACGATGTCGGCCTCGGCGAGCCCGCCTGCGCAGACGCCCCGATCGGGGCCTCCGTGGCCTGGGTCGATGACGATGACCTTGCCGGCCAGGCCGGGGCCTCGGTGATGCAGGCGCTCGGCCTCGCGGATGCGCTGCGGCTCGCCTCCGACGACGGTACGGGCGAGTCGGTCCAAGGAGCGAAAGGTGACCGGCCCGCAGAGTCCGTCAGTGGGTATGCCCAGATTGCGCTGAAGCTCTTTGAGTCCGCGTTCGGTGTCGGGACCGAAGATGCCGTCGATGCGACCGGGATCGAAGCCGAGATCGAGGAGGCGCTCCTGGAGGGCCGTGACGTCGTCACCGTGCTGCATGTGGCGCGTCCCGTAGCGAAGGACCCGGTCGCCTAGACCCCACCGCGCCCCGTCGAGTCGGCGCCAGGTCGATGGCCCGACCACGCCGTCGGAGATGAGCCCGCGTTGCTGCTGGAAGGCGCGAACGGCCGACTCAATGCGCGTGTCGAAGACGGCGTCCCAGTCGTCGTCGGGTCGATCCGCCAGTTCGCTGGACAACAGACCCAGCAGCCACAGGTGGTTGCGGATCTGTGTGACAGCCGGGCCGTGGTCGCCGATCCGGTAGGTCTGTTGCGTCACGAGACCTCCGGCTCACTCGGTCGCTGGCTAGACGTGGTCGACTCAGGGTAACCCTGCGAAGCCGCGACCCTAGCGCGACCGGGCCGGATCGGGCCGCAGCAGGCGAGCCGGTGGCCTGCCTAGATGAAGTCGGCGAGGTCAGAGAGCAGCGACTGCTTCGGCTTGGCGCCGACAATGATCTTGACGACCTCGCCGCCCTGGTAGACCGCGAGGGTGGGGATGGAGGTGACCCCGGCCATGGCCGCTGCCTGTGGGTTCTCATCGACGTTGAGCTTGGCGATGGTCAGCTTCTCGGCGTGCTCGGCGGCGATCTCTTCCAGGATGGGCGCCACCATGCGGCACGGCCCACACCACTCGGCCCAGTAGTCGACAAGCACTGGCTTGTCGCTCTTGATGACGTCGGCGTCGAAACTGGCGTCGGTCACGACAATCGTGGACTGGCCCATGGTGGTCTCCCTGCGGTCGATGGTGGAAGTCAGGCGGTGGCGTCGGCGAGCGGGCGCTCGCTTGCGAGTGCGGCATCCTCGAGCGCTGCAAGGTGACGCTCGGCGTCAAGAGCAGCCGCACAGCCGCTGCCGGCAGCGGTGATGGCTTGCCGGTACGTGTGGTCGACGAGGTCTCCGCAGGCGAAGACCCCAGGGATGTTGGTCAGTGTCGAACGTCCCTGCACGAGCACATAACCCTCACCGTCGAGCTCGATCTGTCCTTGCACGAGCTCGCTGCGCGGGTCGTGTCCGATGGCGACGAAGAGGCCGGTGACGTCGATGTCTCGCTCTTCCCCCGTGGTGGTGTCGCGCAGACGCAGGCCGGACACCTTGTCGTCGCCGAGGACGTCGGCCACCTGGCTGTTCCAGGCGAACTGGATCTTGTCGTTGGCGATGGCTCGGTCAGCCATGATCTTGCTGGCGCGAAGCTCGTCACGGCGGTGAACGACCGTGACCGAGTCAGCGAACTTGGTGAGGAAGGTGGCCTCTTCAAGCGCTGAGTCGCCGCCACCGACCACCGCGATGTCCTGCCCGCGGAAGAAGAACCCGTCGCAGGTGGCACACCACGAGACGCCGCGTCCCGACAGTCGCTTCTCATTGTCGAGGCCGAGCTCGCGATACCCCGAACCCATGGCGAGGATGACGGACTTTGCCTGGTGCGTGGCACCTGAGCCGACAGTGACCTGCTTGACTTCTCCGGCCAGGTCGACGGAGACGACGTCGTCGCTGACGATCTCGGCGCCGAACCGGACCGCCTGCTGTCGCATCTCTTCCATCAGGGCCGGGCCCATGATGCCCTCAGCGAAGCCAGGGTAGTTCTCGACCTCGGTCGTGTTCATCAGCGCGCCGCCCGCAGTGACCGACCCCTCGAACATCAGGGGAGCCAGGTTCGCGCGCGCGGTGTAGATAGCCGCAGTGAAGCCGGCGGGACCGGATCCGATGATGATGACGTCGCGGATCTCGCTCACCGCTGTGCTCCCTTACGTGTGACGGAGGTCTGACGAACGGCCGATGGGGTGGTGCCGTCCCTGGCCTCAACCGAGTCTAGGGGCGCAGACATTCCCGTCCCGCTGTCGGGTGAGGGGTTGAGCACTCTCAGCGGGCGACGGTCGCGAAGTAGAAAAGGGGGTCGTCAGGCCCCGCGCAGTCAGGATCAATGACCCACACCTCCGCCGAGCTGGGGTCGGCAGCGGGGAGCACGATCACAGCAGCTGGCTCGCCCCGCCACGTACCGATGTCGATGGCGAGTGGCTGGACGCCGGGCACCTTCAGGTACCCCTCAAGGCACGCCTGCGCCGCCGCCGGATCGGTGGCCATGGCGGCGACCGAGGCCTTGCCACCCGGAGTCTGCCCGTCCTTGGGGGTCGTGCTGCTGGTCGGGGACGGCGACCCGGTGGCCAGGTCAGCGCCAGAGGACTCGTCCACCTCGAGTGTGGAGCGTGACGCCACCAGCTGGGTCACCTGAGTGTCGAGGGCCTCTTCCTGGTACTTGGTGCCGGACGTGGTGGCGGTGTACGCGGCCATCGGCACGGTCGCGCCCCCGCTCTCGGAGGTGGCCGACGGTCCAGCATCGGCCACCGTGGTGGCGTCGTCACCGGAACCGCTCAGGATGTTCACCCCGATGGCGCCGACGAGGGCCACGCCCGCGGCTCCGGCGACCAGGCCGATCCCGGGCCGGGTCCAGCGACGCTTATGGCCGGCGTCCAGGGGCACGACGGTGGCTGAGCCGACCGGCGTTGTCACGGGCTCGGCCTCGAGCGTGGCCGACAGCGAGTGCCAGACGTCGTCGGGCATGGGCTCGGGCGGCAGGTGGAGCAGCGCGTTGGCGAGCTCGGTGAAGTCGGCGTGCAGCTCGGCACATGGGGTGCAATGGGTGAGGTGCTGCTCGGCGTGCGCTGCTGACGCGTCGTCGAGGAGCCCGAGGTCGAGATCGGCGAGCACCTCAGCGGTGAGGTGGTCGGAGTCCGGGTGCACCGGGTCGTGGTGCTGACTCATTGTTCGGCTCCGGGGGGTTGCTGGTCGGTCTGGGGCGAAGAGGGGTCTTCGTCCTGTACTGGGACGTCGTCGGACGGCGGCCGGTTCCGCAGGTGCCCGAGCAGCGGCACGAGCTTGGCCCGCCCCCTGGCACATCTGCTCTTGACCGTGCCGGTGGGGATCTCGAGCAGCTGGGCCGTCTCGTCGACCGAGTACCCCTCGACGTCGACGAGGATCAGGGCGGCGCGTTGGTCGTCGGGCAGGGTCCTGAGGGCCCGGTCGATCTCCCAGGCGAGTTCGCGGCGTCCGAGTGGATCGCTCGGCTCGACCGGGTGGGCGCTGTCATGTTCGGGGAGCGGAACGGTGGGCCGGGCCTTCGCCCTCCGCATCCGGTCGAGGCAGGCGTTGACGACGATGCGGTGCAGCCATGTGGTGACCTGCGCGTCTCCGCGGTACGAATCGGCCGAGCGATGGGCTTTGAGTAGGGCGTCCTGCAGTGCGTCGGCGGCCTCCTCCGGCTCGCCTGTCGTGCGAAGCGCCACGGCCCATAGCCGGTCGCGGTGTCGGCGCACCAACGTCGCGAAGGCGGTGGGGTCTCCCGCGACGTGAGCAGTCAGCAGCTCGTCGTCAGGTCGCGGGTCTTCCGGAGTCACGGGGGCAGCGTATTCATGTCGGTCGCCGAATCGTGGGCGCCCTGCCGGGGAGCCTCAGGACAGCACCGCGACTTCCGCAACCCCGCCTTGGTATCCGTCGCCCGCAGGTGGCAGCGCCGTGAACCAGATCAGGACCCGGTTGGTCATCACCGCTGGTGAGAAGCGCAGGCTGACGAGGTCGCTGGCTCCGCGCACGCTCGCGAGCTTGCGATAGCCGGCCAATGGCTGCTCTGGGTCGGGCTCCTTCGGTGGCGCCCCCTTGGGATCGGTACGCGGACGCGCCACCCACACCTGAAGATCGCTGCCGCGTCCAACCAATCGCAGCTCGACCCCGCTGACCGGCTGGTCACCGATCTTGAGCTTGAGCCCGACCCCTTGCTTGAGGCCACCGAGGTCGCGGCTGGCGTAGGTGACGGTCGTCCACGCGGTGGAGGGATCGCCGTCGATGGCCAGCTTGGTGTCGGCGTCGTTCTCACTGTTGTCGCCGAGGGGATCGAAGACCGTCGCCCGCCGCACGGGCAGGGGGCCGCTCTCGCCGTTTCCGGTGTCGGGGGGTGATGCGGTGGGCGAAGCACTCGCATCCGTACCGGAGGGCTCGTCGGGCCGGTCAGCCCTCTGCCAGAACTGCCAAGCCACCAGGACTGCGCCGAGCGAGAACAGCATCAGGACGACGACAAGGCCCAACCAGCGCCAGGCCGCATTGGGTGCTGCCGCGGTTTCGGTGTGATCGACCTCCGGCGAGGCGATCTCGTCGAGGGCATCGGCAATGGCGGCCGGGGACTCCAGAGGGTCTGGCACGTCGGGCTGGAGCGCGCGCCAGGCCACGTCGTCGAGGTCGTCAGGGACACCTGCCCGCACCTGCCGAGGACGTGCCACCAGTCCAGCCACGACCGGGGCACCAGGGAGCCCGGCGCACGCGTACCCGGGCCACTTGGCGGTCAGTGCGGCGTAGAGCAGCGCGCCGACCCGCCACGCATCGACCTGCTCGGCATCGTCGCCGGGGTCCACGCCTTCAAGGGCCGCACGGACGCCGATGCCCACGACGACCACCCCGTGCTCGGTGATCAGGACATCGCGGGGGTCCAGCACCAGGTGGTGCAGTCCCTCCTCCGTCGCAGCGGCGAGGGCGTCGGCCACCGCCTTGACGATTCCTCTCGCCTCGTCGCCTTCGAGGGGAGCGATGGCGAGCTGTTCACTGAGCGGCGATCCCGCGAGCCACCGGGTGACGACGAAGACCCGTCCTTCGTCTTCAGCGGTGTCGATCACCCGGAGGAGCCCCGGGTGCTCGACAGAGGCGGCGCGTAGGGCGGCCCGATGGACCGCGGCGGAATGCGGGTGTCCGGCGTCCAGCAGGAGGACGCCCACGGGTCGATCGAGGACGATGTCGTGACCGTGCCAGAGAGTTCGTCCACGGCCACGCGCCACCTCGGACTCGAGGTCGTAGCGGCCTGCCAGGCGTTCCATTGGGACGAAAGTACTGCCTGTCGGGTGTGACGTCAGAGACCAGGACGTCCGACGCCGAACAAACCTTCGTGATACACCGGAACGACGCGTACGACGTCACCGGTCCTGGGCGCGTGGACCATCTGACCGTTGCCGATGTACATCGCGATGTGATGAATCGTGCCGGCGTCTGTCTGGTCGTAGGCGTACACCAGCAGATCACCCGGCTGCATGTCGTCGACGGGCACGGGAGTCGTTGCCGACCATTGGTCGCTCGAGACCCGGGGCAGCACCAGGCCGGCCTGCAAGTAGGACCACTGGATGAGCCCGCTGCAGTCGAACGTGGAGGGGCCGGTGTCGCCCCACACGTAGGGAGAACCCAGCTTGCTGAGCGCAGCCGCGATAGCCGCCCCGGCGTAGGGGGTTGGACCCTCGGGCACCGGACCGGTCCAAGGAACAGCCGTGGTCGAGACCTGCCTCTCGGCCCGCCGCTCCATCGCCTTCATGAGATCGGCAACCCGTACGTCGGCCGCGACGACGAGGGCACGTTGGTCGGCGACGAGAGAGCGGGCCTGTTCGGCGAGCGCCCTGGCCCTGGCTGACAGCTGCG
>Ga0316188_10001226_pt1 | contig 12016 bp, 11 predicted proteins | sample Phiworburrow1_MG_FD_204933 | JGI IMG/M metagenome (GOLD analysis project Ga0316188, IMG submission 204933) | Coastal sediment microbial communities from Maine, United States - Phippsburg worm burrow 1 | ecosystem: Environmental > Aquatic > Marine > Coastal > Sediment | place: USA: Maine... | reverse complement strand
TTGAAGTATTGGGGCTCAATTACAAATATCTTAATGCTCTTGGAGATGCAGATGTTGCAAAACCCGTAAAATTATTAGAACAAAAAGTTGCTGCTTTTGATATTAAAAGTTTAGATGGCTATGAAGATGAAGAACAAGATTATTATGTGTATTTTAAGATTCCGGTAGGGAAAATTTTAGCAGTATATGATGGCAGTGGTGAAATCATTCGAACATCAGAAAGGTTTAAAGATATTAGATTACCATTAGCTGTGTCCAATGCTATTGTAGAAAAATATCCAGGATGGACGATTGAAGGTGATATTTATGTGGTAAATTATAGGAAAGATGAAGAAATAATAAAATCCTATAAACTTTTTATACAAAACGGTGAAAAGCATGAAAGGGTTAAGACGGATGAAAACGGAAATTTTCTATAAAAATCATGAACTATAAACAAAGGGGTTCTGTCATTTGTCAAAATTTGCACTACTTATTGTGAACTCAATGGAAATGGTAAAAAAACAGCAAATAAAGTTATATCCATTCATGGGAAGTTTTATCCTTCTTTCGATTTAGATATGCGTTATTTCATTGCGGGCTACTTCCAAAAATCAAGTGGCAAATCTGAAAATGTTTTCCATTTAACACCAACATTAAGTTACAAATTTTGAATTAATAATGAACAACAACTAAAATAAAAAACAATGAAAAATGTATCAACAACCATTAGTATACTGCTAGGTCTTACGCTAATAGCTTTCGGGCTAAACAAATTTTTTACTTTTATGCCCGTAGTAGAATTGTCGGCTCCAGGATTGGAATTTATGGGCGCATTTGTAAAAGTAGGTTATGGAATGACTATTGTAGCAATAGTTGAGATTGTAACAGGTATTCTTATTGCAACTAATAAATACAGAGCTTTAGCATTGGTTATCTTATTTCCAGTTATGCTAAACGCCTTATTATTTCATGTGTTTTTAGATCCTGAAAACATACTTCCTGCAGTATTGGTAGTAGGAATGAATCTTTTTTTAATGTACGCGAGCAGAGAGAAATACGCGCCGCTTTTCCATGCATAATTAATATAAAATAGCAACAACCAGTAAAACCTTCAACTTCATTTGTTGAAGGTTTTTTTAATGCATCAAATCAGAAATACCACTTGCTATGGGATCAATGGAACTTACACAGACTTTGAGATACTGCTTGATATTTATTTAGATCCTTTTTTGGGTATTTTAGTTTTTCAATTTGAATAATGTTTAAAATGGTTGAAGATAATATGAAAGTTTAAACAACCATAACATCTATTCCTAATTCAGTTAATATACTTTTTGTTTTTTCGTCAATTCCGCTATCTGTAATTATTTGGTCAACATCATCCAGTCCGCAAATTCTTCCGAACCCTTTTCTGCCAAATTTTGAAGAATCGGCTAAAACAATAATTTTATGGGCTGCTTTTATCATTTCTTTATTTAAGGAAGCTTCCATTAAGTTTGTTGTTGTAAGACCATATTCTAGATCTATACCGTCCACACCTAAAAATAATTTAGTAAAAGTAAATTCGGCAAGCATTTTTTCACTGATAGGTCCAATTACCGATGATGAGCTCCGTCTAACAATTCCTCCTAATTGAATTACATCAATGTTTGGATTTTCCGATAAAATTAAGGCTGTATTTAATGATGCAGTTAAGACTGTAAGTCCTTCAACAGGTTTTAAATTTCTGGCAAATTCTATAACGGACGTTCCAGATGCAATAATAATACTATCGTTAGGTTCTAAAATTAGCCCTGCTGCAATGGCAATCCTTATTTTTTCTTTAGTATGAATTTTCTCCTTAACATTTACATGGTTCTCTATAGTGTAAGGATTGGATGGAATTGCTCTTCCATGGGAACGGAAAAGTAATTTTTTTTCTTCTAAAGCTTTAAGGTCTTTTCTAATAGTTACTAATGATACATCAAACTCTTGGCTTAAATCAGCTACCTCAACAAAGCCATTTTTTTCAAGCTTTTTTAAAATTAGTTTATGGCGTTCGGCTATATTTAAAAGCATATTAAAGTGTTTTGTTAAACAAATATACATCATTGCTAATTTATTTCGAAAGATTTCGAAATAAACTTTATTTATTTTAAATCAAAACATTGGTGGGTTTAAAATTCTTTTAAAATAATTATTAAGCAGCGAAAAATCAGACACTTGGGTTTCTGTTTTGTGAATAGAAACAAATAGAAACAATGATAAATGTCATTGTTTTGGAAAAAAAATATAAAAAAACTTTCGAAGCCTTTCGAAATGTTATAATTTTACATATCGATAAGAAAAAAACTATTGATTTAAATTATTTGAGATATGAAAAGAAGTGAGATGATTGATCAAATCAGTGATAATTCAAAAGAATTTGATTTTATAATAATTGGAGGTGGTGCAACAGGAATTGGAATTGCATTAGAGGCATCTGCAAGGGGTTATTCAGTAGTTTTATTGGAGAAATCAGATTTCACAAAATCTACTTCTAGTAAAAGTACAAAACTTGTACATGGAGGCGTTCGATATTTAGCACAAGGAGATCTAGGATTGGTAAGGGAGGCTGTAATTGAAAGAGGGTTACTAACTCAAAATGCTCCACACTTAGTAAAGGATCAGACATTTATAATCCCTACACACGGATTATATGATGAGCTTCAATACACAGTTGGGTTAACTTTATATGATTTGTTAGCTGGAAAATATAGTTTAGGGAGATCTAAAAGAATTTCAAAAGCAAAAACATTAAGTCGAATTTCAACTATAAACCCAAAAAAAATATCAGCTGGTGTTGTTTATCATGATGGACAATTTGACGATTCTCGTTTAGCCATTAATACGCTCCAATCTTCTGTTCAAATGGGGGCAATTGTAATTAACTACTGTTCAGTATCAGGGTTGTTAAAAGATAACAATGGTAAAGTTTCAGGAGTGAAATTTATTGATGTAGAAGAAAATAAAGAATATGAAATAAAAGGAAAGCAAATTGTAAATGCTACTGGTGTGTTTGCAGATGATATTTTAAAAATGGATTCTCCGAATGCTGAAAAAACTATTGCGCCAAGTCAAGGTGTTCATTTAGTATTAGATAAATCGTTTTTACCAGATAATGATGCAATTATGATTCCTAAAACGGATGATGGAAGAGTGTTGTTTTTAGTGCCTTGGCACAATAGAGTTGTTGTTGGTACTACTGATACACCAATTGAAAAGGAATCTTTAGAGCCTATTGCTTTGGAACAAGAAATTGAATTTATTTTAAAAACGGCAGCACGTTATTTAACAAAAGCACCTATACGTAGTGATGTGTTAAGTGTATTTGCAGGATTAAGACCTTTGGCTGCTTCAAAAGGAAAAGGAAAGAAAACGAAAGAAATATCTAGAAGCCATAAAATATTCACTTCTAAATCAGGGTTACTTACCATGGTTGGTGGTAAATGGACAACTTTTAGAAAAATGGGTGAGGATTTAGTGGATAAGACAGAAAAATTGAATAATTGGTCACATATTCCAACAAAAACAAAGCATTTAAAAATTCATGGATATAAAGAAAATGTTGATTACAGCAATCCTTTATACTATTATGGCTCTGATGAAGAAGCAATTTTGGAATTGGCCAAAGAAGATGGGATGAGCGATTTTGTGAGTACATCTTTAGAAGTTGTAAACGCACAAGTTGTATGGGCTGTGAAACATGAAATGGCACGTACTGTAGAAGATTTTTTAGCACGTAGAACACGATGTCAGCTTTTAGATGCTAGAGAAAGTATTAAAATGGCGCCACAAGTTGCTGAAATTATGGCAGCTGAATTAGGAGAAGATGCAGCTTGGCAAGCAAAGCAAATAGATGACTATGCACAAGTAACCTCAAATTATATTTTATAAATATTTCCGATAATTGAATAACCAAAATAACCAAATATATAATGAAAACCAAATTAATTTTAGCCTTAGATCAAGGAACCACGTCTTCCAGAGCGATTTTATTTAATCACAATGGAGAAATTGTAAGAGTATCTCAAAAGCCTTTTGAGCAAATTTTCCCAAAACCGGGATGGGTAGAACACAATCCAAATGAAATTTGGTCTTCGCAAATATCTGTTGCGGCAGAAGTTGTTGCGCAAGAAGGTATTTCAGGTGAGGGAATTGCTGCAATTGGAATTACAAATCAAAGAGAAACTACAATTGTGTGGGATCGCGAAACTAGCGAGCCAATTTACAATGCTATTGTATGGCAAGATAGAAGAACGGCTAAATACTGTGATGAATTAAAGGCAGAAGGTCATATAGATATGATTAAAAAGAAAACAGGTTTGGTATTAGATGCCTATTTTTCTGCAACTAAATTAAAATGGATTCTTGACAATGTTGAAGGCGCAAGAGAAAAAGCTGAAGCAGGTAAATTATGCTTTGGAACTGTTGATACTTGGCTGGTTTGGAAACTAACAAGAGGTAATATGTTTATTACTGATGTTTCAAATGCAAGCAGAACAATGTTATTAAACATTCACACTTTAGAGTGGGATGAAGAATTATTAAAGTTATTTAACATACCAAGAGCTATTTTACCAACAGTAAAAGAAAGTAGTGAGATTTATGGAACAACTGCTACAACGCTATTTTCAACAAAAATTCCTATTGCAGGTATTGCGGGTGACCAACAAGCTGCTTTATTCGGACAAATGTGTACCAAGCCAGGAATGGTAAAAAACACATACGGAACAGGATGTTTCTTATTAATGAATACTGGAGATAAAGCAGTGTATTCCAACAATAATTTACTAACAACAATTGGTTGGAAAATTAATGGAAAAACGACCTATGCTTTAGAAGGAAGCGTATTTGTTGGTGGTGCAGCTATTCAATGGTTACGTGATGGTGCAAAAATGGTTAAAACAGCTCCAGGTATCAATCATTTAGCAGAAACGGTTGAAGATAATGGAGGTGTTTATTTTGTGCCTGCAATGACAGGTTTAGGAGCTCCTTACTGGGATCAATATGCGCGTGGTGTTATTATGGGAATTACGCGCGGTACAACAGATGCTCATATTTCTCGCGCAACATTAGAAGGTATAGCTTTTCAAGTGTATGATATTGTGAAAGCTATGGAAGCTGATGCAGGTGAAAAAAGTATTGAGTTAAGAGTTGATGGTGGTGCAGCAGCAAGTGATTTGTTAATGCAAATTCAATCAGATTTATTTGGATTTAAAATTATTCGTCCAAAAACATTAGAAACAACTGCTTTAGGAGCGGCTTATTTAGCTGGTTTAGCGGTAGGTTATTGGGATAGTGTTGATGATATTCAATCTCAATGGATAGTTGACAAAGAATTCTATCCAAAATTAGAGAAAGAGAAAGTTGTAAACATGTTGCATTACTGGCATAAAGCTGTGAAATGCGCTCAAAACTGGATCGAAGATTAATAAATTATTTAAAAAAGTATAAAAAATTAAATTATGTCAATTTTAGTAGCAGAAATATTAGGTACAATGTTGCTTATCTTATTAGGTAATGGAGTGGTAGCAAATGTTGTATTAAAAGATACAAAAGGAAACGGTTCTGGTTGGATTGTAATTACAACAGGTTGGGCTTTAGCAGTATTTGTAGGAGTAGTGGTTGCGGGCCCATATAGTGGAGCGCATCTAAATCCAGCAGTGACTATTGCATTAGCCACAGCGGGAAAATTATCTTGGAGTTTAGTTCCTGAGTATATAGCAGGAGAAATGATTGGCGCTATGTTAGGAGCGTTTTTAGTATGGTTGTTTTATAGAGATCATTTTAATGCAACTGAAGATGAGGGTGGAAAATTAGCTTGTTTTAGTACAGGACCAGCTATTAAAAACACTTTTTCAAACTTAATAAGTGAAATCATAGGAACTTTTGTTTTAGTATTTGTAATATTTTATTTGGCCGGACCAAGTCTTGATATTATTGGAGGTGTAGATGCAAGAGCAATAATAGGTTTAGGTTCAATTGGAGCAGTACCTGTTGCATTTCTTGTTTGGGTAATTGGTTTATCATTAGGTGGTACAACTGGTTATGCTATCAATCCAGCACGTGATTTAGGACCAAGAATTATGCACGCACTTTTACCTGTAAAAGGTAAAAGTGATTGGGGATACGCTTGGATTCCAGTTGCAGGTCCTATTATTGGATGTGTAATTGCAGCTCTTTTATATGTTGCCTTAGTTTAAAAAATAATTTATAAAATATTCAAATTAGAATAATGAAAAAAATAATATTAGGAGTATTGGTCGCGGTTTTATCAGTACAAATGGGTATGGCTCAAGAAGCTGAATTGAAAGATAGCCCAGTTGATTTTACAGTAAGTTTACAATCCAATCATTTATGGAGAGGTCTGGTAATTACAGACAAACCTATGTTCTCTGTTCAAACAATTTTTACTGTAAATAAATCTAAAAGTTTGACTGCAGGTTTTTGGGGAGGTATGGCTTTATCAAATGAAAGTGATGGAACATATTATAAAGAAATAAACTATTATGTACAATATGCTGCAAATGGTTTTTCTATAGGATTGTGGGATTTATTTAATACTAGAGGCGTGCAAAATCCTGATATTTGGGATTACTCAAAACAAACGACTGGTCACTTATTAGATTTAAGAACTTCATATAATTTTGGAGAAAAGTTTCCTTTAACTTTAGAAGCGGATGTTCTTTTGTACGGAAGCGGAGATTCTCAATATACAAATGGTGAATTTGAGCAACGTTATTCTACATATGTGCAAATTGCATATCCTTTAATTCAAGGAGCTAAAGTTGATTTAAACACTTTCGTTGGAGCTGGTTTTTCGTTTAATGGAGATACTCACTTATATGGTGATGGAGAAGAAAATTTTGATATTGTTAATGTTGGTTTAACGGCTTCAAAAGTATTGGAAGTTTCAACTTTAAGAATTCCTGTTTCAGCAACTACAATGTGGAATCCTTCAACTAAAATAGCAAGAGTTCAGTTTACAGTAAAGCTGTTCTAATAACAAAAATAAAATTTAATTACACTTAATATTTTATTGTCATTAAACCCATAATTTAGATTTTAATAATCAATTATGGGTTTTCTTTTTTTAAAACGAGCATATTATTCTGTGATTTTATGCATTAAAATGTTTGGAATTAGGAGATTTGGAAAAGTAGAATTTAAATTATATAAGATCAATTATTTACGTTCCTTGTTTCAGTCTTTAGAGGAAGCGCAAACAAAGCGTTACAAGAAATTGTAGCGTTTTTTTTTAGGTTAAACATAGTTTAAACAAATTATGACTTTCCTAAATTTAGATAGTATTAACTTTTAAGTGATGTTTATATAAATTAATTTTTATTAGCATTGAGAAAACAAGAATTTAGAATGTGAATAAAGGGAAAATTCCCCCTTAAAAAAAGGAGATTAAAACCCTGATGTTATTGATGTTGTTTGGGTATTTTTATAAACTCCTAAAATTGTTTTAGGACAAAAACCACTAAACATTTAACATCATGAAAATAGTTTTAAGAGGTACCTGTTTATTGTTAGGTTTTATAATTTTTGTAACCGTATTATTAATAGTTATAGACATCTTACTTTATTAATTGCCAACTTCATATATTTTTGGTTGTTAAAACCAAATACGATACAAAAAAATTCGGTTTTTTAGTACTTAATGTTTAATTTTAAAAAGTATTAAAAGTCATGTTAATTACTCTTATAACAGTAGGTTAATTTCTTTTCAATTACAAAAACAATAGCTAATCTAACATTTCTTATTATGAAAAAAATATGTATAGCATTAGACACGAGTCCTTCTGCAGAAAATATTGCTGAATTGGGTTACAGTTATGCCAAAGCATTAAATGCAGAAGTTACGCTTGTTCATGTTGTTAATGATGTTTCATACTACACCATGAATTACGACCCAATTATGGGTTATGCGGGATTTTTAACATCAAATACCTTAGAATTGGTTGAAGGTTTAAAGAAAGAATCTGAAAATTTTTTAGCATCATCAGCAAAACATTTAAAAGATGATACAATTAAAACCAAAGTTTTAGAAGGAAATTCAGCCGATGCTATTCTGGAATTTGCATCAACTTGGAACGCCGATTTAATTGTAATGGGAACCCATAGCAGAAGTGGATTTGCAAATTTATTAATGGGAAGTATTGCAGTTGAAGTGGTAAAACACGCTGAAATTCCAATTTTAATTATTCCTACAAAAGACAAATAAAACACATTGTAAATTGCAGTTTGTTTGGCTCCATAGTTCAAGGGATAGAATAAAAGTTTCCTAAACTTTAGATTCAGGTTCGAGTCCTGGTGGAGCTACATTTTACAAAAAAAATAATTTATTTTTTTTGTAATTTAGACAAAAAGATAGCGGAATGACATTTGAGTTTAAAAACATTATAAAAAACTTTCAACAAGCAAATAAAGAAGGTTTAAAAGCAGTGGTGGCTACTTTGGTTGCTTTAAACGGCTCATCCTACAGAAAACCTGGAGTGCGCATGCTTATTTTAGAAGATAACACCATGGTTGGTGCTGTAAGTGGAGGATGTGTTGAAAAAGAAATTTTACGACAAGCTGCATCGGTTTTTAAAACTGGTGAAGTAAAAATAATGACTTATGACGGTCGATATCGATTGGGTTGTGAAGGCACTCTTTTTATTTTAATAGAGCCATTCAATCCAAATGATGCATTTATATCAGCATTTGAAAAATCGGTTGAAGAACGAAAATCGTTTCAAATTAAATCTTTTTACACAAAAGAAGAAGGAGTAAACAACCAAATGGGTTCGTATATTTCATTTGACAATAAACAATGGATGGCTTTTTTGAATACTTCAAAAATGGAAGAAAAAGAACAAACCTCATTGTTGCAATTTGAACAAAATTTAAAACCTTGTTTTAGGCTGGTGATTGTGGGCGCCGAGCACGATGCCGTGCAATTGAGCCTATTTGCTTCTCAATTGGGCTGGGAAGTAGTTGTCATTGCCAGTGCTGCCAATCAACAAACAATTCAGGATTTTCCTGGCGCTATAGCATTGATTCAGGCAGATCCTAACTTATTGAAAATAAACTGGGTAAATCAACAAACCGCCATTGTGTTTATGACGCATAGTTACGCAAAGGATTTACAATATTTATTGGCTTTTAAAGAGAATACTGCAGGTTATATGGGTTTGTTAGGGCCTTTTAACCGTCGTGAAAAAATAATCAACGACTTTATAGAACATTATCCAGAAGTTGAAACTGCATTTTTGGATAAAATATACGGCCCAACAGGTTTAAATATTGGTGCCGAAACCGCTCAGGAAATTGCGATTTCTATTTGTGCTGAAATTTTATCGGTAATTCGAGTACAAAAACCCGATTTTTTAAAAAATAAAACAACTTCAATTCATTCTTAAAAATGAGTTGAATGAGATTTTTAATGGCTGAGACTTAAATGAGCTATCGGCTATAAATTTTTTGAATAGCTGTAACTACTATTGCAGTTGACCATCCAAGCATAATAACACCATTGGCAGCTTCGAAAGCACCTAGTAACTTATCTGCATCGTTTAAAAGAATATCGTCATAACCAAGAGTTTTATAGGTAACCAATGCAAAGTATAATGATTCTTCAAAACTTTGGAAAGAACCAATAATTAAATATGTAAATGCCCATATAGTAGCTTCTATAAGAGTTGCCATCTGGTAATTAAAACAACAGAATTAATGTAAATAACAGTTTTAAAGGAGGCTTTAATGTTGTTTTTCTTTTGGCTTATAGACAATACCATTTTTGTAGTGAAAGCATGAATAAAACTTGTTAGGATGATTAAAACAAAACCGATAAAAATATTATTCAACATTTATGTTATCTTTTAAATGAGTTGTATGAAATAGTAATTGTTAAATTATAAAAATAATGAAATTAATCTTGCAATGGTATATTAAAGTCTATGAATAAAATTAATTTTACGTCATTTTTATAATTTTATATCATTTCAATTTCCATATGTAAGAATTGGGTTTTAATTAAAATAAATTAATTATTCCTCATCATAAACCATTTCAACATCATCAATAATTAGTGTACTTCCTATAGCTCCGGCAAAATTAGCACCATCAAAACTTGACGATGCAACAAAAGTAATATGCGTAGGCAATACAAATTGTGCAGAATCTGAACTTACATAGATGCCATCAACAGGTTTCATGTAATCTGGAAATGAACTATCTAACTCTCCATAATTAAAAGGTATTTCAACAGTATTTAACTCTGAAATACCATCGCTGCTTCTTAACCAAGCAGTACTCAATCTTTGTATTTTTCCGCTAAATCTCACTTCTAATAAAGCATAAATATCCAACATATCTGGATAAGACAATACATTTCCATTTTTATCTTTATTCACATCACCTGGTGAGAATTTATATTTCAATTTTAATTTAGACGGTCTTCCAACAAATGGAATTCCAAAATGAATAGCTGCTTGTGGGTTCGAAGGATCAATTTTATCTGAATCAAATTTACCAGTAAATATTGAACCTGCCGAAATTGGCGCACCAAAAGTTCCTGCTATTTTACCATTGTCTAAAGTTTCTAATTTAGAAGCATAATTTCCACTTCCTAGATCAAAAGGAGTTGTAGCTAATTTATTTAAAATTTGAGTGCCTGGATTTCCCGTTCCCCAAACTGTAGTGTTGGCATCACCTCCTGGCTCATAATAACCTGAAGCCGTTTTATACCATAAATTTAAATTGTAATTATCTATTTGAGGTGTTACGGAAGCTACAAATGAAGTAACTGTCCAGTGATACACACTACCATCTTCTGCAACAATTTGAATTTGAGCAGGTTCATTTAAATCTAAAATATCTCCAATATTTTTATTTGATGTTGCAAATGATGATAACTCTAGACTTTGAATGGTGATAGTTGATAAATCTACCCCTCCAGGAATTTCAATTTCTACTGAGAAATTTTCAGTATCTATCACCGCATTTTTTGCCTGATTACTTACAACTAGATCTTTAATATTACCAAAGCTTGAGTACCCAAAATAACCTTCTTTTACACAAGAAGATACTGTAATAACCAACAATAGAATTAGTATTTTTTTAATCATAATTTATTTTTTACGCATTTTTGAACCAAAATAATAACCCAACCCAAGATGTAGCGAAAAAACATCAATACTTAGGTCTACTTTTTGTGTAACTTGCCTTGAGGGAGCTTCATTGTTTTCAGTCAACTCAGAAACAGTTAATTCATATCCCAAAACATCTAACTGAATTTCAAAACAGAAGTTTTCCATCACAAAAAAAGTAACTCCCGGACTAATACCAAGTCTTAAATTATAATCTGAGGCATAACTTTTATCGACTTCATCAATATTTTTAATATTTCTAATTACTGTATTTCCTTTCCCGTAGGTCAACCCTAATTGAGCAAAAAAGCTAAATCTTTCGTTTTTTGTTAAAGGAATAGAAGAACGAAAATTTGGTGTAATTTCAAAGCCTCTCGTAATGCTGTTTGAGTATAAGGAATCGGGCGATTTAAATGTATTGCCATTAAATTTTTTCTCAAAATATTCTAAATCAAGACCAACCATTGCATAATCTCCTAAATAATAGCCACCTTTTAAAGAAATATTAAAATTTACGCGATCACCATCAAGTACTTTTTCAATCAAATAATCGGTGTTTTCAATATTTTTACTATCAAGTGAAAATGCCAATCCTAGATAAACATTTCTTTTTGCAAATGGACTAAAATCTTGATTATAATAAGTAGATAATAGTTCATAGGGCGAAGGCTTTTCTTCATTTTGAGCAAATAAACTTAATGAATAAAACGTTATAATTGAACAAATTAAAAATAATTGGTATTTCATAGATTTTAATTTAAAAACCATACCACTTATTTGATTTTAAAAAGTGATTTAATCTTTTTCGTTAAACAAAATTACCGATTAAAATTATTCTAATCGACAATCAAAAATATTCATTATATTTTTACTGA
>Ga0316188_10001225_pt1 | contig 12017 bp, 10 predicted proteins | sample Phiworburrow1_MG_FD_204933 | JGI IMG/M metagenome (GOLD analysis project Ga0316188, IMG submission 204933) | Coastal sediment microbial communities from Maine, United States - Phippsburg worm burrow 1 | ecosystem: Environmental > Aquatic > Marine > Coastal > Sediment | place: USA: Maine... | reverse complement strand
CTCGACAACCTTTTAAAATTGGTGACCGTGTTCAAATTGGTGAAAATAAAGGGGATGTGATCGATATTCGCTTATTTCAATTTACGATCAATGAAATTGGAAATTGGGTAGAGGCGGATCAAAGTACAGGAAGAATCATTCATATTCCTAATGGAATTGTTTTTACAACTACGCAGGCAAACTATTCTCAAGGTTTTAGTCATATTTGGAATGAAATGAATATTACGATCACATTTGAAAGTGACTGGAAATTAGCAAAATCAATTTTATCTGAAATAATAGAAGAACATAGTACCCATTTGACGGAAAGTGCAAAAACCAGTCTGATGGAAGTGTCTAAGAAATTCATGATCTATTATAATGTTCTCACACCGATCGTATATACAAGCATTAAGGATTCAGGCGTTTGCTTATATATGCGATTTCTAGTGGATCCTAAAAAAAGAAGATCTACTGAAAATCTAATTTGGGAAACTATTTTAATTCAATTTGAAAAACATGATTCGATTCAGTTTGCTTATCCAACGCAAAGGATCTTGGTAGATAAAACAGATAGTAAATAAATTTACTTTAATTGGAATTGATCAAATTTCCGGACCCTGTTATAGAAGAAGTGATTAGCGGTGTTCCGGTGTAGTAAATATTTCCGCTTCCGCTAATAAATGCTTCTAAAGTATTGCTGGCATTGATCTCACAACTACCTGATCCGGGCAATGAAACAGTACAGACTTCTGATAATAAGCCAAAGGCATGATAATTTCCGGAACCTGAAAGGTTTATATTTTGATTTTTCACGAGTCCAATTAAATCGATATCACCGCTGCTTGTAAGTCCGATGTTTAGAAAATTATCGACAATAATGGAGTCATAGGAACTGATATATCCTGTTCCATTATTAAATATACTTAAAGTAGCTAATGAATCAACTCGATTTAATAGTTGAATATTCCCGGCAGAGTTATTCCTGATCTCATCAATACTAGGAGATGTGATTTGAATCGTTAACTGGTAGTCACTATAACATCCATCAAGCAATTCAACGATCCATATCCCATTATCAAAGGTGTATGATAGCTGGTCAATGATATTTTGCTGTCCCGAGGCTATTACTTTTTGTTCACTGCCTTTCTTGTAAGTGATATTAAAGCTTCCTCGCAAATTAAAACCATTAAAGTGGTCAAGAGTCAATTCCTGTGAAACAATAGGACCACTACCGTGAATGCAGGTATCTTTTGCGCAACCCGCACTTAAAATGATACTTATAAGAAGCAGCATTTTATATATTCTCTGAATGAATTTCATGCATTCATTATACGAAAATGATTTAATAAAGGTTTTGATTATTCGATTACCAACTCCATCCAAAAGAAGCTCCAAATACGTAATCCGTTTCCTTTCCTATTTCTGCCGGACGGTTATCATAATTAAGTGAGAAATTTAATCCGATATAAAAATCCAGTGGAAGATCATATTTTGTATTTAGCGTGTAATCGACGCGAAGACGACCGGCCTCCGTCAAACTGGGAAAAACATAGACATTAGACAATAGACTGAAATCGCTAATATTAAAAAGGTTGATCTCACTTCCAATATAGGCTTCAAAACTTTGGCGATCCGGAGTGTCATTCGAAAAGTTTTCTAAGTTGGTATTACCACCGGCACTAAATCCCCAATAAAGTTTATTGTTTTTAATTGGAAAATATCCTGCTCCAAGTCTGCCATTAGTCCTAAGCGTTATTGCCTGCTCTGTATTTGAAAGAAAATCAGCAGCAACGGCTAAATACCAATTTTTGGGTAGTAAAAAACGGTATTCCAAACCAGCATCAGTTCGCTTAATATCCTCTATCTCGGCTTGGGTAGAATTTAAATTATTTAAATACAGATCTAATGACCATTTTTCAGCGAGATATCCGGCGCTTAGATTTAAGCTAAATTGAGTAAAATTATTCGTTTTGGTCAAATTTAATCCTAGGCCTATCGAAGCATAAAAGTTACTTAAAAAATCCTTTCCATATTTATTCAAATAAATAATTGAATCCATATGGATGTTGTACTTACCTTCATCTCCAAGGATGTTTACGATATCAGGAGAAGTGCTTTCAATACGCCCGGTATATAATTTCCCGCCCACTACATTTATTATGAATATCTGTTCAGTATAAATTTCCTTTATCCCTTCCCATTCGATCTTAAAATCGGAATCACTATAATCTGTTTCGATAACGACTACACTTCTATTCATCGACTTTATCTCGCCGATAATTACATTGTTGTTATTTAGTATTAATGAATCGCTTTGAGCTGAGCTATTCATCGCGAATAAAAAGACTACGAATAATCCAAAGATTCGATTTGAATACATTTTTTTTAAATTTAAAGTTCTTTGATTTTATATTTTAGGTATTCAACCAACGCCAAAATTTACCTAATAATGATTTAGGTTTTGGCTTACTTTCTTTGATGACCTCAGATTCCTGGATCTTTATTTTTTTTGTAGGTTTTTTCTTTTCAACCTTAGAAGTAGGTTTTAACAGCTGAATTTTTTCGTAGTGTTTTCGCTGCTTTTCCTTCTGATATTTTTCGTCAGCACGCTTTCTCTTTAAATAATCCTTATCATCAACTTCTTTTTTTTCTTCGAAGCTTAAATGTTTTTTAACTAAAGGAGGATGGATTCGATTTTTTACTTCAGGATTATTTGGGCTTTCAGTTTTTTTCTTTTGAAGTTGTGCTCTTCTTTGTTCTTTTTCTTCTTTTTCTTCTTTTCGTTGCTTTTTAACTTCCTGCTTATCATACATCACTCCATCGATCTCGATCATTTCCGGTGGAGGAGGAGGAGGTAGTTCAATTTTCCCGATCACTTTTAGTCCATCCAGTTTTTGAGCACTTGCTTTAATAGTTTCTATTTCAATTTCTTCGGTCTTTTCTAAAACTATTTCAATCTCTTTTTCAGGTTTTATTATTTTTTCTTTCTTCTCTGAAACTTTTTCTGCTTTTTTTACAGGAGCTTCTTTTTTAGACTCAGCTGGAGTTTCTTTTTCTGATTTAGGTGTGGTTTTACTAACCGCTTCCGAAAAATGAGAGATAATCAGATCAACATATTGATCTTCTACTTTCGAATTTAAATGACTATTCATTTTTACTTTCAGATCCTTGTCTAAATATTCAATAATATCAGTCGGTTTGACATTAATTTTTCTCGATAATTGACCTAAACGCATAAGATTAAAACTTTTCGAATACAAATATATAATTCCCATTCATTGAACAAAGCCATTATCCATTTCATTACTAAATGATTGCTGTGAATTTTAAGTATTTTTACTTAAAGCGATTGTCTTTAAAAGCTAAATTCAATTCCCGAAAGTCTAATTTCCCTTCCACTTCCTTTAAATAGTCAAGAACGATGAGGCCCTTTTCCAATTGCTTTTGTTCACTTTTCGGTTTTCCGATTACATAAAGCAAACTTCTTCTTTTTCCGGGTGTTAATGCATTGAATAATAATGCACCTTCAGGATCCTGATAAAGTAGTTCTTCGAATGTAGGGGGGAGAGGCATTCCATATTCGCTTTCATCTTTTTTAAGTGAGATTTCTACTTTGTCTCCAACATCAAGATCCAAATCCTTTCGTAATTCTTTATTTAAGTTTATATAATAATTTCCTTTTCCATCAGGAATGAGACCACAACTAAATTCTTTTTGATTATTTATGGAACATAACATCCGACGGTCTTTTCCAATTAAATACTCAACACTTTCTTTTAAAATGGTTATTCTATAGTCCCAAAGGAGTGTGGAACTAATTTTTTCAACGATACTTTCCATTTTAACAAGGCTCACTTTATCTTCCTTAGACATGGGAACAAGTTAATTATTTTCCATTTTAATAGATCGAATTCATAACTCATTAATTTAAAATCACATTATAGGTTTATCATTTAAAAGAGTAAATATTCTATCTCATTATATGTACATTTACTTCAAATTATATATAAAAAATCTACTTTTTTTAATAAAAAAGTGAATAGAAAACTTTATTAATATGATAAATTGGAATGGAGTCTTCCCCGCAGTAACAACAAAGTTTAATGATGATGACAGTTTGGATATTCCGGCTTTTGTTAAAAATATTCTTATACAGAAAGAAGCCGGCGTTAATGGGATCATTCTAGGTGGAACACTCGGAGAAGCAAGTACATTAGAAGTAGCTGAAAAGGATCTTTTATTAGTAGAAGCTCTAAAAGCGGTTAATGGAAAAATACCGGTTATCATGAATGTTGCGGAACAAAGTACAAAAGGAGCGATCATAGCTGCTAAAAAGGCAGCAGACCTCGGAGCAAATGGATTGATGATGCTTCCTCCAATGCGCTATGCTGCAAGCGATCGGGAAACGGTTGTTTATTTCAAAGCAGTTGCAAATGCTACCTCTCTTCCAATTATGGTCTATAATAATCCGGTCGATTATAAAACACTGGTTAGCCTGGATATGTTCGAAGAACTTGCTGAATGCGATACGATTCAATCTGTTAAAGAATCAACTCGTGATCTTTCAAATGTTACCCGAATGTTTAATCGATTTGGAGAACGATTTAAAATCCTAGGTGGAGTAGATACTCTTGCCTTAGAAAGTTTATCGATGGGAGCCCATGGGTGGGTTGCAGGTTTGGTTTGTGCCTTCCCGAAAGAGACCGTTGCGATCTATCGTCTGGAAAAAGCAGGAAGACACAAGGAAGCATTAGAAATTTACAGATGGTTTTTGCCTTTACTCGAACTGGATATCAATGCGCGTTTAGTTCAAAATATTAAACTTGCAGAACTTGCAAATGGAATAGGAACTGAAAATGTAAGGCCTCCCAGGTTACCATTAATAGGAGAGGAGCGAAAGCATGTATTGAATATTATTAATCAGGGCTTGGCTACGCGGCCTATTTTGCCTGACTACTTATCATTATAATTTAAATCAAATGATCCAAAGCGCTAATTTTATTGGTTTTTCCAAATCTTCAGAAAGTGAAATTAAAATAACAAGCTTTAACGCTAAAACGCATGAAGCACTTCCAAACTCGTTTTTTGTTGCGACAGAAAATGAATTGAACAAAGCCCTTAGTAAAGCAAAAAATGCTTTTCCGATATTTTCTAATTTAAAGATGAGCAATAGAGCTGAATTTTTAGAACAGATCGCTGTGGAAATAGAAGCTTTAGGAGATAAATTGATAGAACAGGCGGTATTAGAGTCCGGTTTACCAGAAGCCAGATTTATTGGTGAGCGGGGAAGAACGACCGGACAGCTGCGCTTATTTGCAAAGGTATTAAGAGATGGGAATTGGGTGGAAGCAAGTATAGATACTCCTAAACCGGATCGGTCACCCCTTCCAAAACCGGATATAAGGCAAGCTCTCACCGCTATAGGACCTATTGCAATATTTACTGCCAGTAATTTTCCCCTTGCATTTTCAACAGCAGGCGGAGATACTGCTTCTGCTTTTGCTGCAGGTTGCCCTGTTATTATAAAAGCACATGAATCACATCTTGGAGTAAACGCCCTGGTTTCATCTGCAATAACGAAAGCAGCTTTAAAAACAGGCATGCCTGATGGAGTATTTTCTTCTTTAAATGGAGATGCTTATAAAACGGGTAGTCAGTTGGTTATGCACCCGGATACAAGAGGTGTTGCATTTACAGGTTCTTTTAATGGAGGTAAAGCACTCTATGATTTGGCTCAAAAAAGAAAAGATCCTATTCCTGTATTTGCAGAAATGGGGAGTATCAATCCCGTTATCTTTTTGCCATCAAAATTAGAAAAAGAATGTGATCAACTTACTTCAATGTATGCCACTTCGATTACTATGGGAGTTGGTCAATTTTGCACTAACCCGGGGCTTTTGATCTCTGTTAAATCTGAGAAACTTGAAGAATTTAAATCAAAGCTTTCAGGAAAATTAAATGCTTTACCCATGCATACTATGCTTAATCAGGGAATAGCATCCAATTTCAAAAAGTTAAGAATTGAAATGCTAAAACAAGATGGCGTTAATACTTATTCTTCGAAAGATACCTTAGTCCCAACGCTGGCTTTCGTTTCAGGTGTAGATTTTATTAAAAATCCTGATCTACATAAGGAAGTTTTTGGTCCCTATTCATTATTGGTAGAATGTGCCGATAAAACAGAGCTTCTGGAAGTTATCGATAAATTAGAAGGTCAGCTTACCGGAACGGTGATCGCTGATGCTGTAGATATTGAAAATTATAAAGAATTGTTTCCAAAGCTTCAGGATAAAGTTGGAAGGTTAATCTTTAATTCTACACCAACCGGTGTGGAAGTATGTTATTCAATGCATCATGGAGGACCTTATCCGGCAACAACTGATTCGCGTTTTACCAGTGTAGGCACGAATGCAATTAGGCGTTTTGTTCGTCCGATCTGTTTTCAGAATGCGCCCCAGGAATTATTGCCTGATAGTTTAAAAGATTCCAATCCGCTAGGAATTTTTAGGCTTATCGATGGAGTACTTAGTAAAAAAGAGATCTAAGCATGGCCAGATATACTTTTTCGTGCATCGATGCGCATACTTGCGGAAATCCTGTGCGCCTGGTTAAAGAAGGAGGTCCTGAACTCATTGGAAAGAGTATTTTTGAAAAGAGACAGCATTTTCTGGAAGAATACGACTGGATCAGGAAAGGATTGATGTTCGAACCCAGAGGGCATGATATGATGTCGGGCAGTATTCTTTATCCACCTGACAACCCTGAGAATGATATTGCGGTATTATATATCGAAACCAGCGGCTGTTTACCGATGTGCGGACATGGGACCATTGGCACCGTCACTATTGCTATTGAAGAAGGGATAATCACTCCAAAAATACCCGGAAAATTAAGATTAGAAACACCTGCCGGTTTGATTCAGGTTGAATATAAAACCGAAGGATCAAGAGTGAGTTCCGTTAAATTAAGCAATGTAGCAAGTTATCTTGCCGCCGAAAATCTGCAAGTGGATTGTCCGGATCTTGGAACATTGATCGTTGATGTAGCTTATGGCGGGAATTACTATGCGATTGTGGATCCTCAAAAGAATTTTAAAGGATTGGAGCATTATACTACAGCACAAATTATCCCCTGGAGCAGAGCTATTCGAAAAGAGATGAACATGCGTTATCAATTTGAGCATCCTGAGAATCCATTAATTGGTGGACTCAGTCATGTAATGTGGACGGGTAAGACAATGGATCCTACTTCAACTGCCCGCAATGCTGTTTTTTATGGGGATAAGGCGATCGATCGTTCACCCTGTGGAACAGGAACTTCAGCTCGGATGGCTCAATGGCATGCAAAAGGAAAATTAAAGCCGGGCGAGGATTTTATTCATGAAAGCATTATCGGCTCAAAATTTATTGGAAGAATTGAAGCTTTGTCAAGGGTGGGATCGTTTGATGCCATTTTACCAAGTATTGAAGGTTGGGCAAGAATAATGGGATATAATAAAATAATAATAGATGATGAAGATCCCTTTAAAGAGGGTTTTTCGGTTTTATAATATGAAAAGAGCAATTATTATAGGAAGTGGAGCTGTTGGTCTTTGTACCGCTTATTTTCTACAAAAAGAAGGAGTTAAAGTTCAAGTCATCAGCGCATCCAAAAAGGGAGATTCAGAGGGTTGCTCTTATGGAAATGCAGGAATGATCGTTCCAAGTCATCTTATTCCTTTAGCCGCTCCGGGAGTTATTAAAAAAGGAATTAAGTGGCTGTTGGATCCACGAAGTCCTTTATACATAAAACCCCGCTTCGACAGTGATTTAATATCATGGATATGGAAATTCATTCTTTCATCAAATAGCAATAATGTGACGATTGGGGCTCCTTTATTAGTGGAAATGAATCAAGCCAGCCGTGATTTATTTAAAGAGATCTCAGAATCTGAAGGTTTAGATTATAAGTATAGTAGAGGTGGTTTGATGATGTTGTATAAAACAAGTCGTTATCAGGAAGAAGAAGAACACCTGGCATTAAAAGCAAAAGCATTTGGCCTGGATGTGGAAGTATTAAATGCAAAAGAAATCCGCGATCATGAAGATCAACTCCAAGCAGATGTTTTAGGGGCTGTCTGGTATAAAAGTGATGCCCATATTATCCCGCACAAATTCATGGAGCAGATGATCGAATTACTTGAGAAAAAAGGAGTTCAATTTAATTTTAATTGTAAAGTAGATTCTTTTATAAAGGAAAATGGAAGGATTGGAGGCATTAAAACGAAGGAGGGTGTTTTTGAAGCAGATGAATACATTGTATGTGCAGGCAGTTGGTCACAAGAAATCGCAAAAGATTTAGCTATTTCAATACCAATACAAGGAGGGAAGGGCTATCATCTTCATATAAAAGATGTTCCACTTCAGTTAAAAACGCCATCAATATTGTGTGAAGTAAAAGTAGCCATGACCCCGATGCAAGGTGATTTGAGAGTTTCCGGGACGATGGAATTCAGTGGACTCAATGTCGCGATCAACGATAAAAGAGTGGAAGGGATCAAGGATAGTGTCGGAAAATATTTCAATCGATTTGATCCGAATTATTTTGAAGGGTTAAAGCCATGGGCAGGATTGAGGCCGGTTTCTCCGGATACTCTTCCTTATATTGGTAGAAGTAAGTCGTATTCGAATTTAAGTTTTAATACAGGTCATGCTATGTTAGGATTGAGTTTAGCGCCGATAAGCGGGAAATTACTTAGTGATCTGCTCTTAAAAGGTAAAACGATGATGAATATCGATCGATTGGATCCTGAAAGATTTAACTGATTGTATCCGGGCTTTTCACTTTCTTTTTAAGTTCTTATATTACTCCATAATTTAGAATTTATGAAAAAACCGATTGTTTTAGCTGTTCTGATTACTCTACTTTCTCTTGTAGCATATTCATTTATGGGGAATAAAAAAACAGTTAGTCAATCTATCGAATCTCTTTATGATATTGAGATTAATTCTTTATCAGGGCAGCCGATAAATCTGCATGAATTTAAAGGAAAAAAAATATTATTCGTTAATGTCGCTTCAGAATGTGGGTTTACTCCACAATATGAAGATCTGCAAAAGCTTTATGAGAATTACAAGGAAAAACTGGTGGTGATCGGAATCCCATGTAACCAATTTGGTGAACAGGAGCCGGGAAATGCTGATGAAATAAGCACTTTTTGTCAGCTTATTTATGGAGTTACTTTTCTTATAACTGAGAAAGTGGATGTAAAAGGAGATCATCAGCATCCACTTTATGTCTGGCTTACGGAAAAGAATAAAAATGGAGTTAAAAATTCAAGCGTAAAATGGAATTTTCAAAAGTATCTGGTTGATGAAAATGGACAATTGATAGATTATTTTCTTTCCATTACAGAACCTCTCGATACCAAGATCACCGAACTGCTTTAATTTAAAGCTATATAACGAGACTATTGTTAAGCATATTTATATACTAAATACATTCATTCATGAGTTCAAAAATTGAAACGCTAAGTGGGTACTTCCATGATTATCAGAAAAGCATTGTAAATCCCCATCGTTTTTGGTCTAGAATCGCTGAGAATTTTCATTGGAGGGAAAAATGGACGAAGGTAGTGGAACATGATTTCAAAAACCTTTCGATCAAGTGGTTCATTAATGGTAAACTAAATATCACTGAAAATATATTTGAGAAAAATCTTTTTATCCTTGGAGATAGACCGGCAATTATTTGGGAAGCAAATGATCCAAATGAAAAGGGAGTTACCCTTAGTTATCGAGAATTATTTGTGGAGGTATGTAAATTCTCGAATGTTCTTTTAAAGCATGGGATTAAAAAAGGGGATCGCATCATTCTTTATATGCCAATGATTCCTGAGGCTGCAATTGCGATGTTGGCCTGTGCCAGAATAGGAGCCATCCATTCTATCGTTTTTGCCGGTTTTTCCGCCCAGTCATTAGCTGAGCGAATTAATGATTGTGAAGCAAAAATGGTATTGACCTCTGATGGGAATTTTCGAGGTCCTAAAGTCATTCCAGTCAAAAATGTTGTAGATGAAGCACTAAAACAGTGTCGTTCTGTAAATAAGGTAATTGTAGTTAAAAGAACAAAGACTGAAGTTACCATGAAAGCGGATCAGGATCTTTGGTGGCATGAGGAGGTTTCAGAAATAAGCGATGTAAATATTGCAGAAACAATGGATTCTGAAGATCTTTTGTTTATTCTTTATACTTCCGGATCAACAGGGAAACCGAAGGGAGTAGTGCATACCACCGGAGGTTATATGGTATATACGAAATATACATTCGAAAACGTATTTCAATATTCTCAGGGAGATGTGTATTGGTGTACAGCCGATATTGGATGGATCACGGGTCATTCCTATATTATATATGGACCTCTCTTAGCCGGAGCTACTACTTTAATGTTTGAGGGTGTTCCAACCTATCCGGATGCAGGTCGCTTTTGGGAAATTGTAGATAAGTATAAAGTGAATCAATTTTATACTGCTCCCACAGCGATTCGAGCACTTCAAACCCATGGTATTGAACCGGTTTTAAAACATTCCTTGGCGAGTTTAAAAGTACTTGGAAGTGTTGGAGAGCCCATAAATGAAGAAGCGTGGCATTGGTATCATGATCATATTGGAAAGGGGCGCTGTCCCATTGTAGATACCTGGTGGCAAACCGAAACCGGTGGAATAATGCTTTCTCCAATCGCAGGAGTTACTCCAACTAAACCGGCCTATGCAACCCTACCAATGCCGGGAATTTTACCCGTAATTCTCGATAATGATGGAGTTGAATTGATTGGAAATAGCGTTGAAGGAAATTTATGTATTCAATTTCCCTGGCCTTCAATGATCCGAACTATCTATGGGGATCATAAACGCTGTTATGAAACGTATTTTTCTCAATTCCCCGGCTATTATTTTACCGGAGATGGCGTAAAAAGGGATGAAGATGGATATTACAGGATACTGGGTAGAGTAGATGATGTGATCAATGTTTCCGGACATCGATTAGGAACAGCGGAAGTTGAAAATTCGATAAATGAACATCCGCTAGTCGTAGAATCAGCAGTGGTTGGATTTGCTCATGATATTAAAGGACAGGGGATCTATGCTTATGTTATTTGCGATATGACAAATCGATCAGAAGCAAGTTTAAATATGGAAATCCGTGATATGGTTAGTAATATGATCGGGCCGTTTGCAAAACCAGATATCATTCAATTTGTTCCGGATCTTCCGAAAACACGGTCCGGAAAAATAATGCGTAGGATATTGAGGAAAATTGCAGAAAATGATACGAGCAACCTGGGAGACACTTCTACATTATTGAACCCAGAAGTGGTAGAGATCATCATTGGATTATCTAAAAAGCAATAAGGCATATTCTATAAAAGAATACCTTAAATAGGGTATTGCTTTAATAGCATTTGAAACTTAGGTTTGTCTTTCATTTAGAATTATTCTAAATAAGATGATCGTAAATAAAGAGAATTACAAATCCGAATTAATTCCTTTTCCTAATATAGGGGAATTGGCCTCTTGTAACGGTATTACTTTTGCAAAAAAGACAAAGAAAAAATGTTGCAAAAGCTATAAGAAAGGAAAGCTATGTAAACGCTGTCCTAATCATATCGCCTGATCTTTAACATGTTCATTTCGAGTGAGTAACTTATTGTAGCCTGGATCAGAGCTTGCAATTAATCACTTATCTTTATTGTATTGTATTCAAAATCATATAAAATGAAGGTATTGCTTATTGTATCAAGAGTCCTTGGATTTATAGTGGCTTTCTTTTTCCTATTTATTGCAACAAGTGAAATTATTGATAAAGCACTCCAGGGTGAACTAATTAAAGGATTTAACCTTAAAAATTACCTCTTTTTTGAGATCGTCTTTCTTTCGAGTATAGCCTATGTTTTATCATGGCGACATGAAGGTTTGGGTGGACTGATCATGACGATTTGCGGTGTAGCGATCAGTTATTTCAGTGATTGGAAATTAGGTGTTCCTTTCTTTATTATTG
>Ga0316188_10001223_pt1 | contig 12038 bp, 9 predicted proteins | sample Phiworburrow1_MG_FD_204933 | JGI IMG/M metagenome (GOLD analysis project Ga0316188, IMG submission 204933) | Coastal sediment microbial communities from Maine, United States - Phippsburg worm burrow 1 | ecosystem: Environmental > Aquatic > Marine > Coastal > Sediment | place: USA: Maine... | reverse complement strand
ACCAGCTGAAGCTGACGATCGACAACGTGAATCTTCCTGCCGGCGACGTCGCAAGCCTGATGGGGAACCTCCGATACCGCCTCGGGCCTCGCATCGAGTCCTCCGGCATGCGGCTGGACTGGAGAGTCGACGCGTTGGCGCCGATCGACCGCCTGGACGGGCTGGCCATGCGTCAGCTCATGTTCATCCTGTTCGAGGCGATCTCCAACGCGCTGCAGCATTCGCGCGCCAGCGAACTGCGGGTCGAGGCCGGCGAGGCCGACGGGGGGATCAGGGTGCAGGTCATCGACAACGGCGTCGGCTTCGATGTGGCCTCGTCGTGGGACAGAAGTCTGCTCACCATGAAGGGCCGAGCCGAGCGCATCGGCGCACAGTTCGATATTCAGAGTGCTGCGGGGGGGACCACGGTCTGGGTCGTCATCCCGCGGGAGCTGGCGACCGGTTAGAGACCGAAGGACGCACTGCGCAGGCGCATCGGCAGTGCGGCGTCCCGCGACCATCGCCCGCCCGAGGGGTCCGGGCGCCGGCGCTAGCGGGTCCTTCTTTCCGCGTGCCGTTTGTATCGCCTGATGTCGTTGGACACCAGTTCGATGATCTCGGAGGCGGCGTCGATGATCTGGCCCGCCTCGAATCCGGCCGCGGCCAGGTCACGGAAGAACGACTTGGCGAGCAGCTTCGCGACGCGCGCCGGCGGCACCGTGCCGTCCGTCAGACGGGCGACGACCGCCTTCTCCTCGCGGGCGAGGGTCATGTGGGCGACCCGCGACCGAATCAGCGTCTGCAGCCGCTCGACCTGGATGAACTTTGCGATCAGCGTCGCGACGATGTCGGCGAGTTTCTGGTCGGACGCGTCGAAGGCCGGAGAGCCGAGGCGGCTCGACAGGTTCATCACGCCGATGGCCTGCTTTCCGATCGCGATCGGCGTGCAGATGAAACTGTCCCCCAGCGTGTCGAGCCGCCTGGCCAGCGGCGCAAGCTCCGACGACCGAATGTCCGTGATGAGCAGCGATGCGCCGCGCGCCAGGACCCGGCCCGCGATCGAGTCGCCTTGTCCGGGCGCGTCGTTCCAGGCCGACGTGGGAAGCTCTTCGGTGGAGCACCAGAGCTTCAGGCGCGGCGCGTCCCGTTCGCCGTCGGAAAGCAGCATGATCGAGCATGCCGCCGCGTCGGTGACCGAGGCCGCCAGTGCGACGAGCTCCTTGAGGTCGGCCCGCAGGTCTTCATTGGCCCTTACGAAGACCGCCAGGTCGTGCAGACGGCCGAGCGCGTCCTGGCTCACGCGTCGAGTCATCCGTCGGTCTTCCTCGCCACCAGCGCGTTCTTCTCGAAGACCGCGCGGCCATCTGTTTCACTTCCCCGCACCGTCGCGCGCCTTCCGACGCAGGCGTCAGCTGCTCGCGCGCCACGAATGCCGTGGCACGTAACCGAACAACCGCTGCGCCTTGTCGTTCGACTGCAGCGTTTCGAACTCGCCGACCTCACGGGTGAGCGGCACGCCCGGAAAGCATTCCGTCATCAGTTCGCGGCTCGGCCGCTCCATCACCGTGTCGGCCGCGGCGATGATGCAGTGGTCCGCGCCCTCGTGCCTGGAATCGAGCGCGAGCCGGCACGCCCGCGCGACGTCGCGGCTGTCGATGTAGCTCCACAGGTTCCACTTCCGGATGCCCGGGTCTTTCTGCCAGCCCGCGAACATGCCGTATTCGTGCGGCTCGATGATGTTGGAGATGCGCAGCCCGATGAAGGACGTGCCCGGATTCCAGCGGTGCATCTGGCGCGCCATCTCTTCGGACAGACCCTTGGCGAGCGCGTAGCCGTTCTCCGGCAGCATCGGATGCTCTTCGGTGATCGGCGCGAACGCGGGCGCCTCGCGCGTGAACGGCAGGCCGAACAGCGTCTCGCTCGAGGCCCACACCACCTGTCTCACGCCCAGCAGCATCGCCGCGCTGAACACGTTGTAGGTCGTCATCAGGTTGTTCTGGAAGGTCGTCACATCGGGCGCGAGTCCCGGCGCCGGGATGCCGGCCAGGTGCACGACCGCGTCGGCCAGCTCGAACGGACGCCGCCGCTCCACGGTGCCGGCGGCGCGGCGCAGCGCGTCGACCGCCTGCCCCATGTCGTTCAGGTCGGCCTTCAGGAAGTGACACAACGGTTCCGGGGGCGGCACCAGGTCGACGTTGACCACGCGATATCCGTGTTCGATCAGCTCGCGCACCGCGGCGCGCCCCGCCTTGCCGCTGCCACCCGTGACTACGACCCCTTTCATCGGTTCCCTCCGCTCAGACCCTGTTTCCGGAAAACCCGCTCGCCAGGACATCCTTCGCAGCATACCGCGCGCTGCTGGCGCGGCGCCCGCACCGTCCCCTCACCACCGCCTTGGTACCGCCGCGGTCACCGCCGCCGTAGTGATACCGTCGAAGGTCGCGCGATCAACGATTTCGGGGCGCCCGCATGGAATACACGAACGACGTCGAAAGGCGTCTCACCGAGCTGGAGATCAAGGCGAGCCTCGCCGAGGACCTGCTCGACACGCTGAACACGCTGGTCGCGCGGCAGCAGGAGACCATCGAGACGATGGTCCGGGAGATCTCCCGGCTGCGGCAGCAGCAAACGCCGCCCGCGGACGGCTCGCCGCCGAACCCGGGCGGCGAGCGACCGCCGCACTACTGATCCCGCTCAGGCGTCGATGTTCCTCGCCACCAGCGCGTTCTGCTCGATGAACGCGCGCCTCGGCTCCACGTCGTCACCCATCAGCGTGGTGAAGATCTGGTCGGCCGCGATCGCGTCGTCGATCTGCACCTTGAGCAGCGTGCGCGCGGTCGGATCCACCGTGGTCTCCCAGAGCTGCGAGGCGTTCATCTCGCCCAGCCCCTTGTAGCGCTGGCGCTGCACGCCGCGTTCGGCTTCGATGAGCAGCCAGCGGATCGCGCCGCGGAAGTCGGCCACCGACTGGCTGCGCTGCCGTTCACCGTCACCGCGCCGGATCTCGCCGCCCGCGCTCACCAGCCCCGCGACGGTGCGCGAGCACTCGACGAGCGCGGCATAGTCCGCCGACAGCAGAAAGTCGGGGTCGATCACCGTCGTCTTCACGTTGCCGTGGTGCTTGCGCTCGATGACGAGCATCCACTCCTCTTCCTTCTCGTCGAAGCGGGTGCGCACCAGCGGCGTGACGTCCTGCTGCGTGGCCCGGACCAGCCGCGACATCGCCGCGCCGAGTTCACGCCCCGAGGCCGCCGCCGCCGCTTCACTCGACAAGTCGAGCTCGCAGCCTTCGAGCACCGCACGCAGCGCGTCGGCGTCGATGATGCGCGACAGCCGGTCGACCACCGCTTCGGCGACCAGGTAGCGGCGCGCGAGTTCGCCGAGCGCGTCGCCGGCGATCGGTTCCGCGCCCGCCGACGGCACCAGCAACGCGCCTTCCAGCGCGAGCCGGAGCATGTACTGGTTCAGTTCGTGGTCGTCCTTCAGGTAGCGCTCGTCCTTGCCGTGCTTGACCTTGTAGAGCGGAGGCTGCGCGATGTAGACGTAGCCGCGCTCGATCAGCTCGGGCATCTGCCGGTAGAACAGCGTCAGCAGCAGCGTGCGGATGTGGCTGCCGTCGACGTCGGCGTCGGTCATGATGATGATGCGGTGGTAGCGCACCTTCGAGGCGTCGAGCTCGGGCCCGATGCCGGTGCCCAGCGCGGTGATCAGCGTGGCGATCTGCTCGGACGAGATCAGTTTGTCGAAGCGCGCCTTCTCGACGTTGAGCACCTTGCCGCGCAGCGGCAGCACCGCCTGGAACTTGCGGTCGCGCCCCTGCTTGGCCGAGCCGCCGGCCGAGTCACCCTCGACGATGAAGATCTCGCACAGCGCCGGGTCTTTCTCCTGGCAGTCGGCGAGCTTGCCGGGCAGGCCCACGCCGTCGAGCAGTCCCTTGCGCCGGGTCATCTCGCGCGCCTTGCGCGCCGCGTCGCGCGCGCGCGCCGCATCGACGATCTTGCCGCAGATGATCTTCGCGTCGTTCGGCTTCTCTAGCAGGAACTCCTCGAGCGCCTTGGCCACCAGGTCCTCGACCGGGCCGCGCACCTCCGAGGACACCAGCTTGTCCTTGGTCTGCGAACTGAACTTGGGTTCGGGAACCTTCACGCTCAGCACGCAGGTCAGGCCCTCGCGCATGTCGTCGCCGGTGGTCTCGACCTTGGCCTTCTTGGCGAACTCGTGCTCCTCGATGTAGCGGTTGATCACCCGCGTCATCGCCTGCCGAAGTCCGGTCAGGTGGGTGCCGCCGTCGCGCTGCGGAATGTTGTTGGTGAAGCAGAGCACCTGCTCGTTGTAGCCGTCGTTCCACTGCATCGCGACGTCCACGCCGATCGCCAGCCCCCCCTCGGTGTCCTTGCTGCCGGTGGCGTGAAACACGGTCGGGTGCATCGAGCTCTTCGTGCGGTTGATGTACTCGACGAAGCCCTTGACGCCGCCGGCGAAGGCGAAGTCCTCCTCCTTGCCCTGGCGCTGGTCGACGAGCTTGATGCGCACGCCGTTGTTCAGGAACGAGAGCTCGCGCAGCCGCTTCGCGAGGATCTCGTAGTGGTATTCGACGTGTCCGAAGATCGCCTCGTCGGCGAGGAAGTGCACCTCGGTTCCCCGCTTCTCGGTGGTGCCGGTCACGCGGATCGGCGAGCACAGCACCTTGTCGCCGGCCTTGTGCCCGTTGGACGCGACGCCCTCGGGAATCGTCAGCTCGACCACTTCGCGGTCCTGCGGAAAGCCGCCGTGAAACTCCATGAAGTGGACCTTGCCGTCGCGCTTGATCGTCAGCCGCAGCCACTTCGACAGCGCGCAGACGCAGGACACGCCCACGCCGTGCAGCCCGCCGGACACCTTGTAGCTGTTCTGGTCGAACTTTCCGCCGGCGTGCAGCTCGGTCATCACGATCTCGGCGGCACTGCGCTTCGGATCGTGCTTGTCGTCCCACTTGATGCCGGTGGGAATGCCGCGGCCGTTGTCGGTGACCGAGATCGAGTTGTCGGTGTGGATGGTGACGACGATCTCGTCGCAATGCTGGGCCAGCGACTCGTCGATCGCGTTGTCGACCACCTCGAACACCAGGTGGTGCAGTCCGGTGCCGTCGGAAGTGTCGCCGATGTACATGCCGGGCCGCTTGCGCACGGCCTCGAGGCCTTCGAGGATCTGGATGGAGGAGGAATCGTAGTTCTGTTCGGACATTCAGGGAGCCTCTAGATTCGCATCGGCATCACGACGTAGCTGAAGGTCGTGTCGCCCGGCACGGTGAGCAACGCGCTGGTGTTCGCGTCGCCGAACTCGATCTGGACCTTCTCGGTCTTCAGGTTGCCGAGCACGTCCTGCAGGTAGCCGACGTTGAAGCCGATCTCGATCGCTTCCGAGTCGTAGTCGACCTCGAGTTCCTCGACCGCCTCTTCCTGCTCGGCGTTGCTGGTCTGGATCTTCAGCAGCCCGGGCGCCAGCGTCAGCCGCACGCCGCGAAACTTGTCCGAGGTCAGGATCGACGCGCGCCCCAGCGAAGACGCCAGCGCTTCGCGGCTCACGACCATCGCCCGCTTGTAGCCGCTGGGGATCACCCGCTGATAGTCGGGGAACTTGCCCTCGACCAGCTTGCTGACCATCTCGACGTCGCCGAAGCGCAGGCGCACCTGGTTGGCCGCCACGTCGATCTGCACCGGGTCGTCGGAATCCGCCAGCAGGCGCTGCAGCTCGAGCACGGTCTTGCGCGGAACGATCACCTCGTTGCGTGCGAGCGGCTCGCCGTCGAGTTCCGCCTGGCAGTAGGCGAGCCGGTGCCCGTCGGTGGCCACCACGCGCAGCAGCTTGCCGTCGGTGACCATCAGCAGCCCGTTCAGGTAGTAGCGGATGTCCTGCTGCGCCATCGCGAAGTGGACCATCTGGAACAGGTGCTTGAGCTGCTTCTGCGCAATCGTGAACGACGCGGAGAAATGATCGTTGACCGCGACCGTCGGGAATTCCTCGGCGCCCAGCGTCTGCAGCGCGAAGCGACTCTTGCCCGCCTGGATCGTCGCCTTCTTGTTCGTCACCGAGATCGAGACTTCCGGGCCCTCGGGGAGCGCGCGCAGGATGTCGATCAGTTTGCGCGCCGACACCGTGGTGGCGCCGACGTCCTTGCCCGCGCCCAGCGACGCGGTGGTCTGGATCTGGATCTCGACGTCGGTGGCGAGGAACGACACCGCGTCGCCTTCCTTGCGCAGGAGCACGTTGGCCAGGATCGGCAGCGTGTGCCGGCGTTCGACGATTCCGGCGACCGTCGACAGCGGTTTGAGGATCGCGTCGCGGGAAGCTCTTATAAACTGCATTTCTCCTTATCTCCTCTTGGTGTTGTTCATGAGCACCGGGTCCTCAGGTGGATAAGCGGCGCAAAGCAAGCAGGGGCGCGGCGTTCGCGGCAACGGTATCGGGTGGACAACCGCGAACCGGTGCTGTGGGTAAATCCTGGCGGAATTCGACGGACCGCGTGGCGGGCAGCTTATCCACAATTCGGTGCATGGTCGTGCGCGGGTTATCCACAGGCGTCATCCTCGCAGGGTCTGCTCGAGTACGTGGATCTGGTGGTTCAGGTCGGCGTCGTGCTGACGGTGCTCGGTGATCTTGCGCATCGCGTGCAGCACGGTGGTGTGGTCGCGACCGCCGAAGGCCTCGCCGATCTCCGGCAGGCTCTTCTGGGTGAGGTCCTTGGCAAGGTACATCGCGATCTGCCGCGGCAGGACGATGTGCGCGTGCCGCCGCTTGCTGTACATGTCGGCGACCTTGATCTTGAAGAAGTCCGCCACCGTCTTCTGGATGAACTCGACGGACACCTGCCGGCGATTGAGCGCGAGCAGGTCCTCGAGCGCTTCCTTGGCGAGGTCCAGCGACACCGGCTTCTCGCGAAAGCCCGCGTAGGCGACCACCCGAAGCAGCGCGCCCTCGAGCTCGCGCACGTTCGAGCGCAGGTGCTTGGCGATGAAGAAGGCGACATCCTCGGGCAGCTGCGCGCCCTGCTGCTCGGCTTTCTTGAGCAGGATCGCGACCCGCATCTCCAGTTCGGGCGGCTCGATCGCGACGATCAGGCCCGAGTCGAAGCGCGAGATCAGGCGCTCCTCCAGGCCCGAGATCTCCTTGGGATACGTGTCGCAGGTGATGATGATCTGCTTGCGCGCCGCGTACAGCGCGTCGAACGTATAGAAGAACTCTTCCTGGGTGCGCGGCTTGCCCGACAGGAACTGGATGTCGTCGATCAGCAGCAGGTCGAGCGACTGGTAGTACTGCTTGAGGTCCTCCGAGGTCTTGCGCTGGATGGCGCGGACCATTTCGTCGAAGTATTCCTGCGCGTGGATGTAGCGCACCTTGGACGCCGGATTGCGCTCGACGAAGGCGTTGCCGACCGCGTGGATCAGGTGGGTCTTGCCCAGGCCGACGCCGCCGTACAGGAAGAGCGGGTTGTAGCTGCCGGGCTTCTCGACGACCTGCAGTGCGGTGGCCCTGGCCATCTGGTTGGCCTTGCCGGTGACGAAGTTCTCGAAGGTCAGGTCGCCCCGCAGGCGGCTGCGATCGCTCGCGGCGCTGGCCGCGGGCCTGCCGTTCAGCGGTTCCGCACCCGGCGAGCCGCCCGCAGCCTCCTGCGCCGCACTGGCGAGCGCCGGAAACCTTGCGCTGACCCGCGGCGCGACTTCGCCCTCGGCGCGCTGGGGCTGGGAGACCTCGAACACGACCCGGGTCTCCGGTCCGATCTCCTTGCCGGCCAGCTGGGCGATCCGCTCGCCGAACTGGGTCTTCACCCAGTTCAACTTGAACTGGTTCGGAACGCCGATACGGAGCAGGCGCTCACTCTCGTCGTAACCCAGGTAAACCAGCGGTTTTATCCAGGTCTTGAAGAGTTGTGCGGGAACCTCGGATTCCAGTTGCGTCGCACAGGCTAGCCAGCGGTCTTGCATCGGGTCGATGGGATGGCGGTGTATAGAGACGAAAACAGCGAAATTGTCGATTGCGCCATCCGGTGGAAAACTCGGGTTGACGAGCCCCGTATTGTAGCGCGGGAGACGGAGTTTTCCACAGGCACAGGATTGACGCGGATGGCCGGATCGGTTGTAATCGAGGGCTTTTCTCGAGAATCGAAATGAAACGAACCTATCAACCTTCCGTCGTGCGTCGCAAGCGCACCCACGGTTTTCTGGTCCGGATGAAGACGCGAGGCGGTCGTGCGGTGATCCGCGCGCGTCGCGCCAAGGGCCGCAAGCGGCTCGGCGTCTGAGCTCGCGGGTCGCCCGACAACGGCGACCCACGCGGCTCCAGTCACCGGGAACCGGGGACCCTCCGTGGCCCGGCAGCGTGTCGATCCGGTCTTCGCGGCGCTCGCGCGTCGCAGGCCGACGGTGACCAGCGCGCACTTCGGGCTGTCGTACGAGATGATCGACCCGAGCCAGGCGACGCAGGCACCAACGGACCAGGTGGCCGAACCGGCGACGAACGAACCCGCACGCGAGGCGGCTGGCGAAACTGCGCCCGGCGTGGTGCCGGCGCAGTGTCCAGGCCCGGCGCGAACCCGACTCGGCTTTTCCGTGCCCAAGCGGCAATTGGCCCGCGCGGTGGACCGCAACGCACTCAAGCGCGTGGCGCGCGAGGCGTGGCGTCACGCGCGATGGGGTAGCATCCGACCTCCTGGCGCCGCGATGCTCAAGCTGCGCCGGGCCGACGGTCAGTGGAAGTCGACGCCGCGAGGCGCGCTGAAGAAGGCGTGGCGCGTCGAGCTCGACGAACTGTTCGGCCGGCTCGTCGCGAGGGTGCGCACCGACCGGCGTGTCGCGACGACCCCGTTGCCGCGCGTCGAGCGCGGACCCGCATCGCCCGAGGCACCGAAGGTGACGCCGCCCTCCAAACCGAATTGAAACAGCCCGTGACCCACGACCAGTCAGACAGCCCACAGAAGCCCGCGACATCGGCGGGCGGGTCGGCGGTCGCGTCGGGGGGGCGTGTCGCGGCATGGCTGCGGCGGGCGATGGTCGCGTTGCTGCTCGCGCCGCTGCGCTTCTACGTGTATGCGATCAGCCCGATGCTCCCGCCACGTTGCCGCTTTCACCCGACCTGTTCGGCGTATGCCGTCGAGGCGCTGCGCCGGCACGGCCCGCTGTCGGGAAGCTGGCTCGCCTTCAGCCGGGTATGCCGCTGCCATCCGTTTTCGGAAGGCGGCGTCGACCTGGTGCCCGAAACCTATTCGCTGAAACCGCGCGGGGGCCGCTGGCCCGCCGCGTTGCGCGGCGACCCTCCTGCACGATCGGACTGATCCCATGCAAATGCAACGCACCATCCTCTGGATCGTCTTCTCGATGTCGCTGCTGTTCCTGTGGGACGGCTGGCAGCGCTATAACGGCAGGCCGAGCATGTTCGGCGGCCCGTCGACCGCTCAGAGCGATGCGAAGTCGGCGCCCGGTGCGAACGGCGCTGCCGCGGGCGGCGCGGGACAACTCCCCGCCAAGGCCGACGCGAGCATTCCCACCGCTCCCGCGGGCGCAGCGGGCGCACCCGCGCCGGCGGCAGGTGCCGCGGCCGGCGCGGTACCCGGCGGCGCGGCAGCGCAGGCCGCGCCCGCCGCCGAGATGGTGCAGCTGCGCAGCGACGTGCTCGCGCTGGACATCGACCTGGTCGGCGCGCAGGTGATGCGCGCCGAACTGCTCAAGCACAAGGCGTCGGAGGAAGCCTCGCACGGAGCCGGCGGCAACGTCGTGCTGCTGCACGACCTGCCGGGTCAGGTCTATACCGCGCAAAGCGGCCTGGTCGGCGCACCGCAGGGCTCGAACTTCCCGACGCACAAGACGCCCTTCACCGTCGTCGAAGCGCCGCACGCGATGGACGGAGGCGGGGTTCAGATGAAGCTCGCGGCCGAAAGCGGCGGCCTGAAGCTCGTGCGCACCTACACGCTCGCGCCCGGCTCCTACGTCCTGTCGGTCTCGGACGAGGTGACGAACACCGGCGACACCACGCTGAAGCCCACGCTCTACCTGCAGCTCACGCGTGACGGCAACAAGCCGCCGGGCGAGTCCCGGTTCTACAACACCTACACCGGGCCGGTGATCTACACCGAAGAGCAGAAATTCCAGAAGGTGGCCTTCGACAAGATCGAGAAAGGCGGCGCAGAGCACGCGAAGGGCGCCGCAGACGGTTGGGCAGGCGTGATCCAGCACTATTTCGTGTCGGCCTGGATCCCCAGCGACAAGGCGCAGCGCGAGTTCTTCACCCGCAAGATCGCCGACAACCTCTACGCGGTGGGCGCGCTGCAGCCGCTGGGCGAGGTCGCCCCGAAGGCGAGCGTCACCGCGGACACCCGGCTGCTGATCGCCCCGCAGGACCAGCGCATGCTCGTGAAGATCGCGCCGGGGCTGGACCTGACGGTCGACTACGGCTGGCTCACCGTGATCGCCAAGCCGATCTTCTGGCTGCTGCAGTACCTGCACGGCATGGTGGGCAACTGGGGCTGGGCGATCGTGCTGCTCACCATCGTGATCAAGACCGCGTTCTTCCCGCTGCAGGCGGCGAGCTACAAGTCGATGGCGCGGATGAAGGCGGTGACGCCGCGGCTGACCGCGCTGCGCGAGCGCTACGGCTCGGATCGCGTGAAGATGAACCAGGCGATGATGGAGCTGTACAAGGAAGAGAAGATCAACCCGCTCGGCGGCTGCCTGCCGATCGTGGTGCAGATCCCCGTGTTCATCGCGCTCTACTGGGTGCTGCTCGCGTCGGTCGAGATGCGCAACGCGCCGTGGACCGGCTGGATCCACGACCTGGCCACGCCCGACCCCTACTATGTCCTGCCGCTGATCATGGCGGCCACGATGTTCCTGCAGACCAAGCTGAACCCGACGCCGCCCGATCCGGTGCAGGCCAAGGTGATGATGGTGATGCCGATCGTGTTCTCGGTGATGTTCTTCTTCTTCCCGTCGGGCCTGGTGCTCTACTGGCTGGTCAACAACGTCTACTCGATCACGCAGCAGTACTACATCACGCGGATGATGGGGAACAAGACCAAGGGCGGCTCGAAGAAGCGCTGAGCGCGGGCCGGCGGCGGAGCACGCCCGGCGGCAACCAGGCGCGGCGACAAGCAGGCCCGGCGGTAAGCGGGCCCGGCGGCGCGCCCGCTGTCCAGCGGATATCCAGCGGTTTTCCCCGGGCATTCCCGCCGTTTTCCCGCGGTTTCCCAGCGGGCTTTCCACGGGTTGTCCACGCTGAAATCCGCCTCGCGTCCACACGATATCCCCAGCTTGTACCGGCGGTTCTTCCGGCCTGTTCCCGGGTTCTTCACCGCGTTTTCCCCTGCGATCCACGGCCTGCTACATTGAAACCGTGCGCCTGCCCGACGACTCTCCGATTGCCGCAGTAGCGACCGCCCCGGGCCGGGGCGGGATCGGCGTCGTGCGCGTTTCCGGGGCGGACCTGGCGCCGGTCATCGTCGCCGTGCTCGGCGCGCAACGCGCGGCGCGGCTCGCGCCACGCGTGGCCAGCTACGGCCCCTTCCTCGCCGACGACGCGAGCGAGATCGACCGCGGGATCGCGATCCACTTTCCGGCACCGCACTCCTACACCGGCGAGGACGTGCTCGAGCTGCAGGGCCACGGCGGCCCGGTCGTCATGCAGATGCTGCTGCGCCGGGTGTTGCAGGCGGGCGCGAGCCTCGGCGTGCGACTGGCCGAGCCGGGCGAATTCACGCAGCGCGCCTACCTGAACGACAAGCTCGATCTCGCGCAGGCCGAGGCGGTGGCCGACCTGATCGACGCGAGCACCGAGCAGGCCGCGCGCTCGGCGACCCGCTCGCTGGCCGGCGAGTTCTCGAATGCGATCCACGCGCTGGTCGAGCGGGTGATCCACCTGCGGATGCTGGTCGAGGCGACGCTCGATTTCCCCGAAGAGGAGATCGACTTCCTGCGGCGCGCCGACGCGCTCGGCCAGCTCGCCACGATCCGCGCCGCGCTGGACGCGACACTGGCGACCGCACGGCAGGGCGCGCTGCTGCGCGAGGGACTGAACGTGGTGCTGGTCGGTCG
>Ga0316188_10001222_pt1 | contig 12043 bp, 11 predicted proteins | sample Phiworburrow1_MG_FD_204933 | JGI IMG/M metagenome (GOLD analysis project Ga0316188, IMG submission 204933) | Coastal sediment microbial communities from Maine, United States - Phippsburg worm burrow 1 | ecosystem: Environmental > Aquatic > Marine > Coastal > Sediment | place: USA: Maine... | reverse complement strand
GCACCGGGTTCGTGGTGGGTCAGGGTGTACGCCAGCGTGACACTGCCAAGGGGCTGCCGGCACACCACCTCGAACAGGGTGCCGGCGCCGATGGGGCCGCCGCTGAGCTTGCGCGCGGAGATGACGGTGCTGTCCCACTGCTCGGTGGTGCGAAAGTCGGCCACGTAGGCGAAGGCCTCGGCGACCGGCCGGTTTACGTCAATTTTCTCGTGCAGTGTGATCATGGTGCTCAATTCCCGGTTGTGTCGATAACCTGTTTACGCAGCCCGGTCTCGGATGGCTCACTCTGCCCGTGCTATTGGCAGCATTTGACAAAACTGCAGTGAGCCAGCATCGTTCCCACACGCGGGTTTGATACTGTCAGCACCCGTTAAATATAGCAGTTGCAGGGGATTTCAGATGATCGGCAAGTTGGTGAGCACAACCGTGGTGACTCTGGCAGTTATGGCCCCGGGGCCGGCAGTGGCCGAAAAACCTCGCGGCGCGGTCCGCTGCGCCGATCTGCAATGGTCGGCGCAGGTGCTGGCGGTGAATCCGGATATAGCCCTGGCCTGCCAGGGGGTGTACGAAAAAGATGGCATCCTGTATGCGAAAGCGACCATCGAGGTGGTGAAGGTTGTGGGCAATACCCTGCGCTTTCGCACCCGGCTTACCGACGGCAGCCTGGGCAAGCGCCGCAGCGTGACACTGGACAGCCAATGGCGGGTCAATATCGGCGGCCGCGAGTACCGGCTCACCGACCTGGTCGAGGGCCAGCAACTCGACATTTTCCTGCCCCAGGACCGCTTCGCGCTCAGTGTCATCGGCAGTAATGACAGCAAAACCAAGGACATAGAGCCGGCGGCAGACTGAGCGGTTCAGTCTTCCTCTACCCACACCCTGCGCAGGGGCTCGCCGAAGTCATCGTAGATAATCTTGCGCCTCGGCTGGGGCAGCCGGCTGCGCTTGCGGACCGGGCGCCGTCGCAGGTTCAGCATCCGCCTGGCGTCTATGGCCGCAACCACTTCCGGTACCGGTGTGCGCGGCAGCGGCGGCTCGGTGAACAGCCTGCGGTTCAGGAACAGCGGGGGGTCGCCCGGATCTTTGCCGCTGACGCCGCGCGGAACGCTTTCCACCTCGCCGCCCCGGTTCAGGAACCGCTCGACTTCCAGCTGCAGCTCCGCCCTCACGTCCGCTTTTGATACAGGTTTTTTCAAGATAACCTGCTCCAGGTCCGGTTGCCCAAACGGCGTAGTATAACGCCGCTTCGCAACAATTACAGAGCGGGCGCCGGAACCGCGACGATTCCCCTGCGCAGGCGAGCGCCCGGGCCGGTTTCCTGCAACCGTATCTGCCCATCCTCGATATCGATACCCAGGCTCGCGAAGATGGCGGCAAAGGGCGGAACCGCAGTGGAGTTGGCGACTTCGTCATACAGGATGCTGAACAGCACCACACGGTTCAGCTGATCCAGTCGCGCCACGATCTCCGGTACCGGGAGGCGCTCCTCGGCGCAGCACTGGTTGAGCCGTTCCAGCGCCTTGTCGAGGCTCAGCTTGCCACCGGACTGGAGTCTCAGGCGGGTGTCGGCGGCCAGGAAATACCAGGCCCCGCTCCAGTAGACACGCATGAAGCCGCCGTCCTCCCGCAGCCTGTCACTGACCGCCTGCAGGGCCTGGCCATCGAATTGGGTTTCCGCGAGGCCTCGCTGGAAGCCGTTGTACAGCCGCTGCCACATTTCGCGCTCGCTGATCAGCCCGGCCCTGGCCTGCAGGATGTTCTGGTAGTAACTCGCCAGGCCCTCGCTGAACCAGGCGTCACCCGAACCCTGGTAGGGAATCAGCAGGTGGGCGAGTTCGTGATAGCTGGTCCAGGCCCGCTGTAACTCGTCCGCCGAGGCAAAGGCCGCGGTAAAAAACTCGACCCTGGTGATATCTTCGCGCCGCACCTGCGCCCAGGGGATAGGCTCGGAGGAGCTGGCGGCGGTGGGTGCGATGCTTATCTGCCAGTGCCGGGTGGGCCAGTGGCCGTAGACCCCGCCCAGGGCCGCCGCAATGTAGTCGACCCACTGCATCAGGTTGTCGCGCATCGCGGGCTTGAACTGGTTGCTGATAAGCACTTCAAGCTGGCGCCCGTCCTGGACGCGCAGGTAGCGCGTTGTTTCATCCGCTGTCGTCGCCGGCGATGCCAGGGACGCCGGGGACAGCAGCGCGATAAGCAGCAGGGCGCTGGCGCTGTGTTTCAAACCGTTCAGGACCCGTTTGCCCCGGGCCGGCCCGACCCGCCGAACCCGGCGAGTTCCGCCATCCGGGAGAACAGCTCGAACACGTCGGTCGTCGCTGCATCGCCCTTGAATTCGCGGTAGAGCGAATCGACGTTGACGGCGATGCGCTCCGGGTCCGACCAGGCTGAATATTCGCGCAATTCGATGTCCCTGGCCGCTTCAAAGGCGTCCATACCGGCATCAAACCGCGACCTGGCCTGGTCGCGGACATACTCCAGGTATTGCCGCACCCCCGCCACGCCCTTCTTGTCGGTTACCGGGCCATGGCCGGGGACGATATGTTCCACATCCATAGCCTCGATCAGTCGGCAGGCCTTGATCCAGTTGGCGACGGGTCCCTGCCACATGATTGGCGTGCCTTCGATGAACAGTATGTCCCCGGTGAAGACCGTTCGGTCCCTGGGCGAATGCACCAGCACGTCGCCCCGGGTGTGGGCCGGGCCTACTTCGATCAGGTGCACCGGTTTGTCGCCAACGCGCAGGTCGAGGTGGCCGTCGAAAGTGCTGTTAGGCGGGGTGTGGGTGATGCCCGTGAACTTGAACTGCCCGAAGCAGTGCAGGAAATACTCTCCCACCTTGCCCATGGTGCCGGCCATCTCCATGATGGCCGCCATGGCCTGGGGCGGGAGTTCATTCATCTCCGCCGCGGAGGCGGATGAGGCGATGATGCGGGCTCCTGCCACCAGTTCATTGCCGTGGCAGTGATCGCCATTGGCGTGGGTGTTGACCAGGGTGTCGATGGTTCCTGCGCGGGGCTCCGCACGCCGCATCGCCCGCAGCATCTCGTCGGTGAGGGCCAGGTCGTACAGGGTATCAACCAACAGGGATTCCTCCCCGTCGGCGATCAGGCCCGCGTTGCTCCAGCCCCAGGTTCCCCGGGGTGCCAGCCAGGCGTAGGCGCCATCCGCCAACTCCCGCAATCCGTGTCCGGCCATCGTTGCCATAATACTGCTCCGCGCGATATACCCGGGCCAATATTACGCACATTTACCCGTGAATACATGGGCAAGGTTTTCTCCCGGGTTCACAATCTGTTTTAATACCGGTCCCGATATCGCTGGAAGCTAAGCATGAACGCCATTCGCTCAACGCTGGTTTTTACCTGGCTCGTGCTGTCGCTGATCCCCTGTGGAATCGCCCTGCTTATCGCTTCCGTGTTTCTCGATGACAAAAAGGTCTGGTGGTGGTTCGCAGTGCCCTGGCTCAAGGGAGTGGTGGAAGCGGCGCGCCTGATCGGCGGGGTGAAGTACCGGCTGCAGGGCGTCGAAAACCTGCCCGCTGCCAGTGACATGCGGCGCGTGATCCTGTGCCCGAAGCACCAGTCCACCTGGGAAACATTTTTCTTTCCCAGCATGACCTCGCACCCCCTGGCTTACGTGTTCAAGAAAGAGCTGTTGCGGATACCGTTTTTTGGCTGGAGTATCGGTGCGCTCAACATGATCCATATCGACCGCAGCAAGGGCAAGGAGGCCTGGAACAAGGTCGCGGAGCAGGGCAGGGTGCTGATGGACCAGGGCAAGTGGATGATCATGTTTCCCGAGGGCACCCGCACCGAGCGCGGCGGCAAGGGCAGTTACAAGGCGGGGGCCACGCGCCTGGCTGTCGCCACCGGTGCCTGTGTCATTCCCATCGCGGTCACTTCGGGGCGCTGCTGGCCGCGGCGATCGTTTTCCTTTATCCCCGGGGTAATCGATGTCTCGATCGGCCGGCCGGTGAGTGCCCAGGGCCGGGAGCCGGGGGAGCTGATGGACGAGATAGAGCAATGGATCGAGGCCGAAATGCATCGCCTGGACCCGGATGCATACCCAAAACCCAACGCAGGAGTATGACTATGTCCGCAGGAAAAATTGGCTGCCTGGTGCTTTATGCAGTGCTTGCAGCGGTGGCTGTTACCCAGGCCGGCAGTGCGGCCGCCACGGTGGCCGTGTGGACCCTGGCCGCATTCGCCGTGGCTCACCTGGTCGAGTTGGCCTTATATTTCAAGCTGTGCCGGCAGGCCGGCGGATCACTGCCCGGACACCTGTTGCAGGTTTTTTTATTCGGCTACCTCCACATGGTGGAAATGAAGGCGGCGGTCCAGCCCAAATAACCCGTTTCATACAAAACAAAGGCGCGATATCTATGGCTATACAGACACGGTTCGTTGAATACAAGCATGACAATCTCACCCTGGAAGGTTTCCTCGCCTGGGATGACTCCCTGGCCGGGCCGAGGCCGGCGGTTGCAATCAGCCACACCTGGGCGGGGCGCACGACATTTGAAGAGGGCAAGGCGATCGCGCTGGCGCAGCAGGGCTACGTGGGTTTCGCCATCGATATGTATGGCAAGGGTGTGCGCGGCAGTTCCGTGGAGGAAAACACCGCGCTGATGATGCCGCTGATGCAGGATCGCGAGCGGTTGCAGCAGCGCATCGGCAAGGCGATAGTGGCCCTGCGGGAGCAGGCGGAAGTCGATCCCGCAAAGGTCGCCGCCATCGGCTTCTGTTTCGGCGGGCTGTGCGTGCTGGATCTTGCGCGCACCGGCAGCGACGTCAAGGGCGTCGCCAGTTTCCACGGCCTGTTCGCGGCTCCGGGCAACACCGCGGGAAATAAAATCACGGCCCGGGTGCTCTGCCTGCACGGCTACGACGACCCCATGGTGCAGCCCCAGGCAATGCTGGACCTGGCCACGGAACTTACCGCGGCCGGGGCTGACTGGCAGATACACGCCTATGGCCATACAGTGCACGCCTTCACCAACCCGGAGGCGAACGACCCCGCGCTGGGTGCAGCCTACAACGAGGCCGCTGATCGCCGCTCCTGGATGGCGCTGGAGGATTTCCTGGCGGAAATTTTCAGCTGATACCGGTCCCGGTCAGGGAACCAGCACCGCAGCCCCGTTGAAACGGCCCTGGCGCAGGTCGTCCAGGGCTTCATTTGCCCGCTCCAGCGGGTAGGGGTGGACGGTAGTGGTCACCGGTATGGCGGCGGCCAGAGGCAGGAATTCGAGGCCGTCGCGGCGGGTGAGGTTGGCCACCGAGCATATCTCCCGTTCTCCCCAGAGCAGGTCGTAGGAAAACGCCGGAATTTCCGACATGTGGATGCCCGCGCACACCACGCGACCGCCCTTGCGCACAGCGGCCAGGGCCAGGGGCACCAGCTCTCCTTCCGGGGCGAAGATGATCGCGCCGTCCAGCGCCTCTGGCGGTGCCTGCTGCGAGTCCCCGGCCCAGGCGGCGCCCAGCTCCAGGGCAAAGGCCTGCGCCGTGACATCTCCCGGGCGGGTGAATGCGTACAGGCGCTGCCCCCGGTGCCGGGCCACCTGGGCCAGGATGTGGGCCGCGGCACCGAAGCCGTAGAGGCCGATGGTGCCGGCGGCTTCGACCAGCCGATAGGCGCGGTAGCCGATAAGTCCCGCGCAGAGCAGGGGCGCGGCCTGCAGGTCATCGTAACGCTCGGGCAGCTCGAAACAGTAGGCGGCATCGGCGACGGTGTATTCGGCGAAACCGCCGTTGATCTGGTAGCCGGTATAGCGCGCCGCGTCGCACAGGTTTTCCCTGTCGTGCCGGCAATACCAGCAGCTGCCACAGCTGCCGCCCAGCCAGGGCACCCCCACCCGCTGGCCGCGGGAGTAGCCGGTGACACCGGGTCCGAGCGCCTCGACCTGCCCGACGATCTGGTGGCCGGGAACCAGGGGCAGGGCGGGTTCGGTCAGTTCGCCGTCCACCACGTGCAGGTCTGTCCTGCATATCCCGCAGGCGGTTACCTTCAACAGCAGTTGTCCCGCGGCAGGCCGGGGTTTGGGCAGCTCCTGCAGCTGCAACGCCTGTCCCGGCGCTGTCAGCACCATCGCGCGCACGCCCTATGTCTCCAGCGCCTGGCTGATGCTGCGGCAGAACGTTTCCAGGATCTGGACCCGGGCATAGGGTTTGTCGTTGCCCGCCACCAGCGTCCAGGGTGCGTGGCGGGTGCTGGTGTGGCTGACCATCTGGTCGACCGCCAGCTCGTATTCATGCCATTTCTCGCGGTTACGCCAGTCATCCTCGGTGAGCTTGTGTTGCTTGTGCGCGGTATTCTGGCGCGACATGAAGCGTTTTTCCTGTTCTTCCTTGCTGATGTGTATCCAGAATTTGAGCAAGATTATGCCGTGCTCTACCAGCTGCCGCTCAAAGCGGTTGATCTCGCTGTAGGCGCGCTGCCATTCCGCGGGGGTGGCGTATTGTTCGACCCGCTCCACCAGCACCCGCCCGTACCAGGAGCGGTCGTAGAAGGTGCAGCGACCATCCCGTTGCAACTGCCGCCAGAAGCGCCAGAGATAGTGGTGGGCGCTCTCCTCGTCGGTGGGTGCGGCGAACTGGACCAGGCGGAACAGGCGCGGGTCGATGGCCCGGGTGACCCGCCTTATCGCAGAGCCCTTGCCGGCCGCGTCCCAGCCCTCGAACACCGCCACCACCGAGCGTTTCTGCTGGTAGGCCAGCCAGCCCAGGTCCCGCAGTTGCGCCTGGTAATTACCCAGCCGGGTCTCGTAGTCGTCCTTCTTCAGGGAAAGGCCCAGGTCGACGCTGTCGAGCACCGTCGGTTGTGGCCCGGTAATGAGTTCCGTGGTGGGAATATGTGGCAGTACCGCGGAGGGTTGCCTGCCCGCGCGGTACAGCATGGCCTCGAGCACCAGCTCCCCCGCGGTTATATCGCGATAGTACGCGTCTTCGGCTTCCAGTAACTGCCAGGGACTGTGGCTGGAGTCGGTGGCCAGGATCAGCTGCTCCGAGACTTCCAGCGTGCGGTTGTACTTGCCGCGCAGCTCGTAGGGTATATCCGAGCCCCGGGGATTGGTCTTGCGGTGGGGGGAGTCATCCCGCAGGCGCGCCTGCTGGGTATCGTGGCTGATATGCAGCCAGAGCTTGATGACCAGGGCGCCGTCGTCAGTCAGCATGCGCTCGAAGGACTCGATCTGCTTGCAGTAGAGCGCGAATTCCTCGGCCCCCATTTTGTCGTCTACCGCGGCCTGGGCCGGACGGGTATACCAGGAGCCCAGGAAGATCCCGATCTGCCCCTTGCCCGGCAGGCTGCGCCAGAAGCGCCAGAAAAAAGGGCGGGATTCCTCCTCGTCGGAGTGCTCCCAGAAGGTATTGGTTTCAATCCAGCGGGGGTCCATCCATTCGTTCAGCTGCTGCACCAGCGAGCCCTTGCCGGCGCCGTCCAGTCCGGCCACCACGATAATAACCGGGTAGTCCTGCTCGGCCAGGTCGAGCTGCGCCTGCAGCAGGCGCTCCCGCAGTTTTTGCTGCAACTCGTTGAAGTCGCCGGACTTGATCTGCTTTCCCACTTCAAGTGTTTCGAACATGGCCTTCCCGCATCCATTGCACCGGCCTACTTTAGCGTATTTTTGCCGGCTTCATCAGACTATAATCGGGATCTGTACCCTCCGGAGTAAAGTCATGGGTTTTTACGACCAACGCGTCCTGCCGCATGTGATCAATTGCGCCTGTGGCACCGGGCCGATAATGAAGCAACGCGAGAAAGTGGTTCCGCTGGCAACAGGGGTTGTGCTGGAGATCGGGATCGGTACCGGCCGCAACCTGCCTTACTACGACCCGGAGAAAGTCGAGCGTGTGATCGGCCTGGATCCCTCCCGGAGGTCCTGGCAACTGGCCGCGGATCGCGCCGCACACGTCGATTTCGATGTTGAGTTTATCGGCCTGCCCGGGGAGCAGATACCCCTGGAGGATGCCAGTGTCGACACTGTGATGGTGACCTACGCCCTGTGCACGATCCCCGATCCGGTAACCGCGTTGCACGGCATGGGCCGGGTCCTGCGCCCCGGAGGCAGACTCATCTTCTGTGAGCACGGCAAGGCGCCGGATGCGGGTGTGTGCAAGTGGCAGGACCGCCTCAACGGCGCCTGGCGGAGTGTTCTCGGCGGCTGCAACCTGAACCGGGATATCCCGTCTCTGGTGGCCGCCGGCGGTTTTCGTATCACCGCTATGGACAGCATGTACCTGCCGGGCACTCCTAGGTTTGCCGGGTACAATGTCTGGGGCCAGGCGCAAAAAGCCTGAACCCGAAATCCTGTTGTATGCCCTGACCATGCGCCGCCTCTGCCGTTTGTGCCTGTTCCTCTGGCTCGGCTGGTCGTCGCTTGCGGCAGCCGCCAGGCCGGTACTCGAGTATGAGCTGGCGGGACTCGAGGGCGACCTGCTGAAAAATGCCCAGGCGCTGCTGGGCGATCCACCTGACACACCGCAGGAGCGGGCGAATTTCCTGGCGACGGCCGAGGAGCGGGTCGAGATCAGCCTTAAAGCGCTGGGTTACTACAATCCCGCCATCAAGACCACGCTGCAACGGACAGAACCGGTTTGGCGCCTGCAAATCACCGTGGCGGCGGGCGATCCGGTGCTGATCGGTGAGATCAGCATACAGCTCAATGGAGACGCCGCCTCGGATGAGGCGTTCCAGGCACTGCTGAAGAAGGCCCCCTTCGGCGAGGGAGATGTTTTCAACCACGGCGATTACGAGCGTTTCAAAAACCAGCTGTTGACGCTCGGCCAGGAGCGGGGGTATTTCGATGCCCGTTTCACCCGGAGCAAGGTCAAGATCAACGTCGTCAGCGACCAGGCCGATATTTTCCTGCACTACGATTCGGGGCAGCGGTTCCGCTTCGGGGAGGTAGACTACAGCGCCACCAAGGTTGCCCCCGAGTTGCTGGCGAAACTGCAACCGATCAGGCGCGGCGAGTATTTCGACCAGGCGCGCCTCCTGTTTTTCCAGGGCCAGCTGCAGCGCTCAGGTTATTTTTCCGGCGTACTCATCACGCCCCGCTTCGAAGAGGCCAGGGACTACACGGTGCCATTATCAGTGACCCTTCATGCCGCCCGCCGGCACAGTTTTGACGTGGGTGTCGGCTACAGCACCGATACCCAGGAGCGGGTGTCACTGGTGTGGCGCACACCGCTGCTGAACCGCTATGGGCACAGCCAGCAGACCCGCATCTCCTGGTCGCGGGTGAATCCCAGCGGCCAGTTCACCTATTCCATTCCCCTGTCGCATCCCCTGAATGACGTGCTGCATTTATCGGCCAGGGTGGAGAACGACAAGTACGGTGATATCGACAGTCGCGAGAAAGAGCTGGGCGCGTTGCGGGAAATCCGCAAGGGCAAGTGGGTGTACAGTTTCTCCGGTCGCGAGCTGGAGGAATCCTGGGAGCTGAAAAACACCAAGTTCGACAACAATTACCTGCTGCCGGGCTTCGCCATTTCGCGCAGTGATCGCACCGGATCCCTGGTGGATCCCAGCAGCGGCTTCAGCCAGTTCTACAAGCTGGAGGGGGGCAGTGCCGATGTCGGCTCCGATATCGACCTGCTCCGGGCCACCGTGAATTTCAGCTATGTCGTCACCCCTGTGCCCGGTCATCGCGTTGTCGCGCGCATGGCGCTCGGCGCCGTGTTTCTCTCCGATGACGACAGGGTAAACCTGGCCCCGTCGCTCAGTTTCTTCGCCGGGGGCTCCCAGAGTATTCGCGCGTACGGCTACCAGTCCATCGGCAACGAAATTGACGTCCTGCGCGACGATGGCAGCAAACAGACCCTGGTGATCGGCGGCGACAGGCTGGCGACCGCAACGCTCGAATACCAGTACTATTTCACCCCCACCTGGCGCGGCGCCCTGTTCGTGGACGCCGGCGACGCCTTCGACTCCACCGATTTCAATCTCAATGTCGGCCCGGGCTTCGGCATTCACTACGTGTCCCCGGTGGGTGCGGTACGGCTGGAATTCGCCAACAGCGTGAGCGATCCGGACCCATCCTGGCGCATGGTGCTGAACATAGGGGCGGAGTTTTGAGCCGGGTGCTGTGGCGGCTTGTCGCCTGGGGCCTGCTGCTGCCCCTGTTCGGGCTGCTGTTTCTGCCACTGAGCGAATGGGGCAGCAAGCAGTTGCTGGACAACGTCGGGAGGATGCTGCCCATCGAGATAGAGTACGGTGGCGGCAGGCTTGCCGGGGAGCTGCGGCTCAAGCACGTCGGCTGGGGCGACGATGACCTGAGACTGGATCTGCAGGACGTGGTGATCGAGCTGTCGCCGGTCTGCTTGTGGCACAGCCGGATATGTTTTGAGCAATTGTCTGCCCGGCAACTGGATTTGACGATCCTGCCGGGTCCGGCCGAGGCGGCTGCGGGGCCGGGTGCTGTGGCAGGTGACGATACGCTGTTTGCGTTTCCGGTGCCGCTGGAGGCGGCGCACCTGCAGCTCGATTCACTGCGTGTTGCATGGCAGGGCGGCGAATGGCGCCAGGGTGAGATAGAGGGCGCCGTGAGGATAAGCGGCTCCATGATAAAGGTGACAGGCGCAAGGTTGCAGGGGGCATCACTGTCGCTGAGTGACGCCGCAGAATCGAGCGGGCCGGTCCAGCTTCCCGAGATCGACCTGCCGCTGCAACTGGCGGTAGACGAACTGGTGCTGGTAGCCGGCACCTGGGACCTGTACGGCGCGCCAGGTGAGCTGGATTCGCTGCGGCTCAGCGGCAGCTGGTCGCGCAAGGCGCTGCGGCTGGACGCGCTGCAGCTCAGGGCTGCGGCCCTGGGCCAGTGGGAAGCGCACGGCAGCATCGACTTCTCCGGCCAGTGGCCGCTGGCGCTGACGGTCAACGGCGTAGTGCCGGATCTGCCGGGCTGGCCGACCGTGCTTGACCGGGGAATTACCCTGGATGCGGGCGGTGACCTGGCAGCCCTCTCGGTGCAGGCACAGGCTGGCGGTCGCGTGACACTGGCCGTCAAGGGATCGCTCAACACGCTGTCCCCGGAGCTGCCGTTCAGCCTCGTCGCGGATGCCGACTGGGCGCGGCCCCTGGCATTGTCAGAGCTTGCCGAAATGCCTGAATCCCTTGCCGCGGCAACAGCGTCGGCACCGCTGAAGCTGACCGCGAACGGCTCCCTGGACGACCAGGCGTTCCAGCTGGAGACGACTGTCAGCGGCCTCGGTTACGAATCCCTGGCACTGCGCCTGGCCGGCAGCCATGAGCCGGGGCGGGTGGTACTGGAAGACATGCGCCTGGGTGATGCCGGCGGCGACAATACGCTTTGGGGTACTGGAGCACTCGACTATGCCGGTCAAACCCACTGGTCGGCGGTGCTCGAGACCAGCGGCCTCGACCTGTTGCCCCTGAGTCAATACGGCGCCGGTCGCGTCGATGGCCAGGTGCAGCTGCGGGGTGATGTCGCCGCAGGGGAGTGGGCAGTTTCACTGTTGGGAGCTGACCTGCGCGGTACGCTGAATAACCTGCCCGTCCGGCTGAAGGGCTATGCCGGTATCGACAGCAGGCTGCAGCTTCAGCCTACCGAGTTGCGCGCCGAGCTGAATGGCACCCGCCTGCTGTTGCAGTCCGCCAGCGACGCGTCCGGGCCCGCTCGCCTGGCCGTTGAATTGGCGGACCTTGGTCTGTGGCTGCCGGGCAGTCACGGCAGCCTCTCACTGCAGGCCTCCCTGATGCCGGGCTGGCAGGACTTCAGCGCCACCGGAACCTTGCGCGAGCTCGATTGGCAGGACCTTAAAGTGGGCAGCGGCACGCTTGCCGGCGCTTACCACCCCGGCCGGGGCGACGAATTCAGGCTGGATGTGAACCTCGCCGATCTCGCCCTGGGAGGGATGGAACTGGACACCGCACAGCTGCTGGCCAGTGGTAACGCAGCCGCGCAGAAAGCATCCCTGCGCAGTCACGGAGATGTGAGTGGCCAGCTGGATCTCGCCGGGAAAACCGGGGCCGGCGGCCTCTGGAGCGGCGAACTGGCCGCCACCACACTGCAGACCAG
>Ga0316188_10001221_pt1 | contig 12043 bp, 12 predicted proteins | sample Phiworburrow1_MG_FD_204933 | JGI IMG/M metagenome (GOLD analysis project Ga0316188, IMG submission 204933) | Coastal sediment microbial communities from Maine, United States - Phippsburg worm burrow 1 | ecosystem: Environmental > Aquatic > Marine > Coastal > Sediment | place: USA: Maine... | reverse complement strand
ACTTCCGTAGGACTGGCCCCGGGATACCCCACAAAAATATCGGCCATGGGAACATCAATCTGAGGTTCTTCTTCCCTGGGAATTAAAAAGGAACTGTATACCCCAATGATCATAAAAACTATCATCAAAAGCACAGTTAGTTTTGATCCTATAAACGACTTTGCAATTTTCCCTGCTAAACCTTCTTTCATATTATTTTTATTGTCTTTTGTACTTTTTTACTACCGGAGTGATCATTAAAGCTATTCCAGATTTATTTTATGGAAATATTGGCCCCATTGTATAATTTTCCTTCGGACGAAATGATAAAACTTTCATCTGCTGCCAAGCCCGATAACACCTCCACCTTATCGCCGTAGGTCCGTCCTAAACGAAGCCATCTCAGGAGGGCGGTATTCCCCTCACTTACTGTATATACCCCTGATAACTGCCCCTTATGTACAACGGCCTCGAGAGGTATTAGTGCTGCTTTTGAATCATTGGTTGCTTCAAAAGGAAATTTGACGGTGGCATACATCCCTGATAAAACTGATGTATTTGTATCTTTTAATACCACTTTTACATGGTACTGTCCGCCAGTATTTTTGGATGAACTACTTACTTCAATTACTTCTCCTGTGACATTTTCATTTAAGGAATTTATGCTCACGATTACTTCCATCCCCTGTTTAACTTTTGTTATTTCAGATTCGGAAACCAAAGTGAGTACCTGGTATTTTCCAGGGGCTTCAACTTCAAGAAGAGGCATCCCCGGATTAGCCATATCTCCCGGATTTATAAATTTATTGGTAACTACTCCATCAAAAGGAGCACGAAGGTCTGAATAGGAAAATTGGGCATTTACTTCATTCTTCATTTGTCTGGCTGCTTCCAGTCTGGCCTCTGCCATGGTATATTGTGAAGTTATATCATCCAGTTCCTTTTGTGTTGCGCTATTTTCCTCAAATAATACGGTAAATCTTTTGAGGTCTTTGGCCGCATTGTTATAGGACGCTGTAGCTTCTGTAATTCCGGCATTTACCTGTGCAAGTTTTGCAGACAGATCCATATCGTTAATACTCAATAAAAGTTGCCCTTTTTTAACCTTATCCCCTATCGTGACATATATTTTATCCACCTGACCCATAATCCGGGTACTTAAGTTGGCACTTTTGACGGCTTCTATCTTTCCGCTAGTGGAAATCATGGCCGACCCATCAATCTCGGCACCCATACTCACTTTTACGGGAATAACGGCTGCATTAATTTGCTGCTCTTTTTTATCCTTATTACCACAACTCCAGCTAAGAAGTATCAATAGTATGATATAAACTTTTTGCATATCTCGGTTTCTAATGTTCATTATTTATAAATTATTCTTTAGTTAAAAATTCTACGTAGGCTACAGCGGAATTATGCTGAAAAATGGTAAAATAATATTCCAGTTGTTTCTGAGCATACTGCGTTTCCGCCAGGAGCAGATCGGTCGTTTTTTCCAGTCCCTGGGCAAAACGATTGCTGCGAATTCTAAGCGCTTCCCTTGATTGATTTAATGCCTGTGAGGTTAACTCCAGATTATTTTTAGTGTCCTGAAGCATGCGCCTGGCCTTGTTGAGCTCTACCTGGCTTTGAGATTTGTATTGCTCTAATTCCAATTTGGATTTTTCAAATTCTGCCTTACTTTTATGAGCTTTTCCAAAACGTTTGGTACCATTGAGGACATCCCATCTCAATTCTGCCCCAAATAGGTATCCATTGGCACTTCCCTGAAACACCTGGTCATCATGCAGTTCGTAGGACCCGAAAGCATTCAGCTTTGGTAAAAAACTCATTTTGTCTGCTCTGTACATTTGATAATAGGCTTCTTTGGCAGATTCCATGGCCAAAATATCCTTTCTGTTCTCTGAGACATTCTCCATGGTAAAATCGTTTGGAAAAACCTTTAGCGAATCCACAGGTATCATTACCTGATAAGTGGAGTCGTTCATCATAACCGACAAATAATTGGAAGCATTGTAAATATTGCTTTTTGCATATTGCAGTTGGTTATTAATTTCAGTCAGTCGCACTTCTACCGCCAACACATCAGATTTTTGAAGGTATCCCTGTTTGAAGCTGTTGTCGGCAAGTCTTTTATTTTCTGCTGCAGCCTCTTTTGTTTTTTCTAAAACCTCAACTGTTTTGTATGCCAGCTGTAATTGCATATAGGCCTTTTCAACTTCAAGCATCAGATAATCCCGTGTTCGCCCCGATTGATATTCAGAAGCTGTAAGTTTAGCTTTTGCAGCTTTGCGCTGGTATAAGCCATCAAAATTCAGGAGGGGTTGTTGAATCTCAAAGCGGGTGGCATAATCTTCAATTTGATTGGGATTATTCAGCAGGTCCGGATTAAAATCGGCTTGTGTCACAATTTGCTGATTCAATTTAGTCCCAAAAGCCATCAATGGATTGTTAGTTGCTATACCGGTGTGAGAAACACTAATATTTGGCAACAATATCGCATTGGTTTGCCTGAAATCACCCTCGGCAGCCATAATGTCTTTCTGAGCGATTTTTAAGCTTGAATTATCCTCCATCACCCTGTTCATTATCTCTTCCTTGGAGATCAGTACGCTGTTTTGTGCATGTATTGTGATAACACTTAACAAGGCCAGTATTTGTAGTATGTTCTTCATCAACTAATTAATTTGCAGCAAAATTAGGGCTAGAAGTACGCGCAGACAGTAACCAATGTTACCGAGATCAGGTAACTAATGTTACATAAGGATTTAGCTGAAATGATTATAAAATGGATATAATTAGCAACAATTATTAGAGACGCTTACCAGATGCCGATCCAGAGTGGATAAGCAGGATTTAAAGCTTACTGCCGTATGAGAGGTCGCCTGCATCACCCAAGCCCGGAATAATGTATCCCTTGGAAGTTAATTCATCATCAACAGCAGCAATCCACAAATGCGTATTTTCCGGGAAAACGGATTTTACATACTCAATACCAGTGGTGGAGCCAATCACCGAAATAATATGTATCTGTTTGGGTTGACCATGGTCTTTTAATGCGTTTAATACATTCTCCAATGTCTTTCCTGTTGCCAGCATAGGGTCTGTAAGAATCAAGGTTTTACCTCCCAATGCAGGTGCAGCAAAATATTTCACAATGACATCAAAGTCGTTTCCCCCGCCGGGATGATGCCTGTAAGCTGAAATAAAGGCGTTTTCTGCCTTGTCAAAATAATTCAAAAGTCCCCGGTGTAAAGGTAAACCCGCCCTTAAAACAGAACACAACACAAGGTTATCGAAAGGCAATGACATGGCCTTATGACCAAAAGGGGTTTGAACAGTACTTACTTTATAATTTAGAGTTTTACTTAATTCATAACAAAGGATTTCACCAATACGTTCAATATTCCTGCGGAAACGCATGGAATCCTTTTGAATGTTTATGTCTCTGAGTTCGGCGACAAATTGATTTAATAAAGAGTTTTCCGCCGCAAAATTATGAATGATCATACAGCCTATGATTTGTTTTAAAGATACGATAATTAAGGTTTAAACCAGTAACTTATGCCGGCCGACCAATAGAAAACCGGCGTTAGATCTTCCTGTGTTATTCCATCTTCTGTGGCTATTGTAGCACTGCTTTGAGGGAATGCCATTATGGGATAAAACGAAAAGATAAACTGTTTGTGATAATAGTGTAATGGTATCTCCAACTCCAGATTCAGGACATTAAATTTTTGAACATCTTGAATATTGGCCATATTAGAATCTATTGCCCCTGAACCGGCAGTGCCCATCCCTTTTCCTTTCCTATTTCCTAAACGACTGTTGCTATAGTACTGCTCATAAAAATACTGTGTACCCGCATAAAGAGAAATACCGGGATTGATTAAAAGCTTGTTATTAAGGGCATAAAAAGTGCGGTCCAGCATTAAACCAATAAAAAAATCGGTGGAGCTGCCATCATTGAAATAAGTGCCCAGGGAGAACGTGGTTTCCAGCAATCCGAAATCATAACCCACAATACCTGTTAAATTGGCCGATACAGATGACATCACATTATTACTTTCCTCACTGAAAAAGTAAGCTGTCCCGGAAATACCCCCGCTGATTTTATTAGAATTGAAGTTGTAGCCCGCGCTGAGCAAAATTAGGTCAACCCCACTGGCCTGGGATCCTGTCAGGAAGGATAAAGAGGCATCAGCAAAAAAACCCGATTTATTGTAATAACCTATGGAAGGAAATAGATAAGGGGCTGCAATAGAATCCCGCCTTCCCATAAAAACGTAATCATTGATGTAACTCACATCTGCCAAAAAAAATGAAAAGTCCTCATCAACCTTATCCGTAGCAATTTTACTGGGATCCTGTCCTATAGCGATAAAAGGAAAAACTGAACAGATAAAAAAATATAAAGTGAGGCGAATATCCATTTTAGATTACTTAGTATCAATAAAGGGGCTCCGCCCATTCCCGAAGCCCCTGGCAATTTCTATTTTGTACTCTTTTTCTTCTTTTGCATTGGAGGTTTATTTACCCCTTTTTTCATCATCTTTTTATTCGGGGCCATATTTTTTTGGATCATCATTTTTCGGTACTGATACATATTATTAAACTTTTGACCATCCGTATTCAGGCATTCTCCATCCTGCAACTGCAATCTTTTCTGATCTCTGATTTGATAACTGCCATCAGCGTTGACAACTACGCCATTTCCAAGGTCCAGCCTTTCCTGAATGCGCTGTTGTTCCTGATTTCTTACCAGATACATATCTCCGTCAATCATGGAGTACTGCATTCTATTTTGGTTTCTTTCCTGAATTTGAGCCTCGCTTAAACCGGTATTCTCCTGATTCACTTTGTAACGGTACTGGTATTCATTGCGATATTTTACACCATCATTATCCAGACATTCGCCATCTTGCAAACGTAACCGATCGCGATCTCTAGTAAGATATGAACCATCGGGATTTATGACGGTTCCGTCGTTTAATGTTACTGGATCCTGTAAGCGAACCTGATCACGATCACGTATTTGAAGTACATCCCCATCTACAAGCATCACCCTGTCCTGGTCACGATCCTGAATTTTATCTTGGTCTTGTGCTGTTAGCGCCATAGTTCCAAGAACTACAAATGCGACTAAAATCTTTACTTTTTTCATAATGATATATTTTAAAATAATAATGCAGTAAAAATATTCACTCTCCAAAGCATCTGCAATGATCTATGTCATTGCAAATACTAAAGCAACTTTAAAATAATAATGCAGTAAAAATATTGACTCCCCAAAGCATCTGCAATGATCTATGTCATTGCAAATACTAAAGCAACTTTGTAAAATTGTGTGGTTCATATTCGCTCTAAGACCCACATAGAAAATAAAATATTTGTTAACCCTAATAACTATAGTTATGAAAAGATTTAAAGTATTTTTGGGCAGTGTAGTGAGTATTTTTTTACTCCTCCTTTTGGCTTATTGTACAAAAGAAGAAATTGTAACAGAAGAAGTTCTTGTTGAGACTATTATCAGGGACACCTTATCGTTGGAAGAAATGTTGGGTGCAATAAAACCAATGGCTTTTAACGAAGAACCAACTGAGGGCAATAACCTTTCTTTTCCGGTGATTTGGTCCGATGGTTTTGCTAAAACCTTAAGAGAACCACCAACGGAGGGTGAAGTATTATTGAATGGGGAATGGTGGTATGTATGGGGTGAAGATCCCATTGATCCGCAAGCTCCTATATATAGTTGTATGCCTAATAGCCTGGTACCTACATTGTGCGCAGATGGATCCGAACCGGGCGATGGCTCCAGCGACGTTTATATTGCATTTATTCAGAAGGTACCATCCAATGTCTGGCAAGCCGATAATTTTATGGTTACCGAGCCTGTGAATGTTGATATTGTTGATTGGGGAGATAATCTAGAATCTATTGACTGGGGGATTTTCGCCCATGTTAGAGTAGAAATAGCGTTATATGAAAATCTTGCTACGCCAGCGGTAGAATATGCGATGAGACATGTCTACGGTTGGGGCACAGAAGAGGTTCATGGACTACAGACAGATTTGGATACTACAGTCATTTATGGTCCGGGAACACAGGCTACTGTCTATTCACATAATGCGCGATTGACTATCCAAAAATTAAACATTGCTCATGATTCAATTACACCCGGATCATTAACATGGATACCCAATCAGGGATGGACTGAGACCGATGCAGAAACTGATTTGATAAATGACCCTATTTTAAATCAAGCTGTCTATGAGGGCGGTGACGGTCCTGATTACTATGCTGCTGAAGTTAATGTAAAAGGTAAAATTATTTACGGGTATACCTGGGCGGTAAGACATCTAAATGAGGACATTGGTGATTATAGAATAACATTTAGCTTTGATGAGACAGGTGGGGTTGTCCCTTTAAATACATTTTTTGACGATCTAACAGAAATATATACAGTCATAGAAGAGGAAGAATCTACTGATTCTGAAGATGGCGAAGGCTCTAGAGGAGGTATAGGCATTATTGATCCAGAAAATAATCTTACTTATATGGATATTACCATAAAAGAAGGTGGTGGTGGATCCGGAGGCGGCAACGGCGGTGGCGGTCACAATGGTGGATCCGGAGGCGGCAACGGCGGCGGCCAAAGTGGAAAGGGCAATTAATTATTTTTTTCCCTTAATTCAATCAGCTTCATTTGGCAAAAACAGGTTAGTTGGATTGATAATTCCTGTATCAACTGAAGTCCTGGTAAGTTGGCAGTGAAGTTTATATAATGGCTCAAATATTGTTGTAGTTATTCTTTGATATTGAGATTTCATTTTGAAAAAGATTTGATGATTTCCTATAGATAAATTACACATATTTCAAGTATAGTAACATTTGTTACACACACATTATTAAATTAATTCTTAATTTAGAATCTTTAGAAAAACAACTCAATGAAAAGACGAAACTTCGTTAAAAGGGCCACTTTAGGAACCATGGCCTCCGTAATAGGTGCGGATATTGTATTTGGTTCGGTTATGCCCGAAGGCTATAAACTACTGGCCTTCCAGGACCCCGATCCCTTTAAATTGTTTGACAAGGATAAAGAGATGGTTGTGCTGAATGACAAACCATGGAATATTGAAGCCAAAGCTCACCTTTTGGACGACAAAATAACTCCTAATAAATTTATGTTTATCAGAAACAATGGATTGATCCCTGAAAACATAGATGTAGCTAAATGGACTTTAACCATTGACGGAGAATCAGTAAGTGAGCCAAAAACATATACATTAGCCGAATTAAAATCAAAATTCCCACAGTATACCTACCAGCTAACATTGGAATGCGGGGGCAATGGAAGAAGTGAATTTGACCCACCCGCTAAAGGAAATCAATGGACCGTTGGTGCTGTTTCCTGTGCCTCCTGGACCGGGATAAGGCTGAGGGACGTTCTGGAAGATGTTGGAATAAAGGATGATGCGGTGTACATTGGTTATCACGCCGCAGATGTACATTTAAGCATGGATCCTAAGAAAGAGCCAATTTCTCGCGGTGCGCCTATGGCTAAGGCACTTCAGGAGGAAACTTTACTTGCCTTTAAAATGAACAACCAGGATATACCTTTGGCCCATGGTTACCCATTGCGATTGATTGCAGGGGGATGGCCTGCTTCAGTTTCCGGAAAATGGATTAACAGAATCAGCATTCGAAATAAGGTTCATGATGGCACAAAAATGACCGGAGATGCCTACAGGATGCCATGTAAACCGGTTGCTCCAGGCGAAAAGGTCAAGGATGAAGATATGTGCATTATTGAATCAATGCCGGTGAAATCCTTAATCACTTATCCTAAATCCGGGGCTATGATCAAAGAAGGTCAAAAATTGAACATCCGGGGACATGCATGGGCAGGTGATCTTGAAGTAGAACGGATGGAATATTCCATAGATTTTGGTTCCACATGGCATTCCTGTGCGATTGAAAAACCGATAAACAGATTGGCATGGCAGCATTTTAATGCGGCTATAGATTTTCCACAGAAAGGGTATTATGAAGTTTGGGCACGGGCCACCGATTCCCGGGGCGTAAGTCAGCCTATGCTTATACCGGGCTGGAATCCAAAGGGTTATCTTAATAACGCATGCCATAGAATTGCTATAAAGGTTACATAAATGCAGGAGCACTCTAAATTTAAACAACAGGTAAAGGCCATCTATAGACTTATGGTGGGTTTATTCAGCTTATTTATTGTAGCTGCCATCGGAATCCTGCTCCTGTTATTTAATCCGGAATGGACCAGCAAAAAAGAGGTAAAAATTGAACAGGAATATGTAGCTATCCCGGAATCAGATGATTTTGATAAGATTGAAAATGGTATTCATGTGCGAACCGGACTTATAGATGCCGATGGATTAATGACTGTAGTAAACAATTGTACCAATTGTCATTCTGCAAAACTGGTGACTCAAAACAGAATGAACGAGGAACGGTGGATCGCTACTATCAAATGGATGCAGGAAACACAAAATTTGTGGGATCTGGGGAAAAATGAAGCAATAATTGTAAATTACCTGGTCACCAATTATCCCCCGGGTAAAAAGGGAAGACGTGAAATATTATCAGATATTCAATGGTATGATCTCAAAGATTAGCATAAAAAAACATTTTACAGCGGTAAAGAATTGATAAATATTTACAACAAAAAACACACATAAAAATAATTGATTTCAGGTCCATTAAAGAATTGCATACAATTTAAAATTACCTGAAAATCGATTCAAAATATAGTATTGAATTATAAAAATAAATGATTATGGAAAAATATATTGACGCTTTTGTTTCGGCATTTTCGGGAAGTGTAAGTTGGACCTGGAAGTCTATTATCTTTGAAGTTCCCTGGTATACGAACTATTTTTGGGGCCTGGTGGCAATTTCATTAGCAGTTTGGATTCTGGAAATTCTTTTTCCTTGGCGAAAGGACCAATCTATTTTCAGAAAAGACTTTTGGCTGGATGCTTTTTATATGTTCTTTAATTTTTTCATGTTCGCTATTGCCATAAGTGGATTCTATAAATTATTAGAAGCATTATTCAGCGACCTTGGAATTACATCTAAAAGTCTTGCTATAGTAGATATTTCCTCATATCCAATGTGGTTGCAACTACTTTTGTTTTTTATTGTTTTAGATTTTGTACAATGGTTTACTCATATCCTGCTTCACAAGTATCATTTCCTATGGAATTTTCATAAAGTGCATCATTCTGTTAAGGAAATGGGGTTTGCAGCCCATCTGCGCTACCACTGGATGGAGAATATCTTATACAAACCCCTAAAAGTTTTCGGCGTAATGATTCTGGGTGGATTTGAACCGGAGCAGGCATATGTGGTTCATTTTATGGCTATTACCATTGGTCATTTAAATCACTCCAATATTAAAATTACGTATGGCCCATTGAAATATATTTTAAACAATCCGGTCATGCATCTTTATCATCATGTAAAGGCTTTACCTGAAGGGAAATATGGTATTAATTTTGGCATCAGTTTAAGTCTCTGGGATTATATTTTTAAAACTAATTATGTTCCGGAAGACAGCGGAACAATAGAACTTGGTTTCCCCGGAGATGAAAAGTTTCCACATGATTTTGTGCATCAGGAAATATATGGCTTTGGGAAACCCAAGGATGAATAATAGGTAAAATATCTTTTAATTAGTTTCTTTAAAACTTATGGCCCAGATACCTCTGACCTCGTTGTCCTGGTAATCCCGGGCCATATCTTCCGGATAAAGTTTATCCAGTATAGTTAAAGTGGACTTTGCGATCTTTTCTTCTGACACCCCATGGCACTGAAGGCACATGGCGTTTGTTGTAATGGGATAATAGAAGTCTATCTGCCCATCCGTTATGTCCAAAATTGGATCTACAGGGCTTCCTGACGCCAGTATTTCTTTAAAGTCCGCTATAAAACTTAACTCCTTTTCATTGGCTTTGTTTAAAGGGTTACGGGGTTTATCCGTAACTCGCCTTATTTTAGCCCCGTATATCAAAGACAGGCTGTCTGTAAGTGGTAGTGCATTGGCACTGCAAAATTCAACTGCGCCATCCGGTCCCTTTTCGGTAATAGCCTTCATTAATTTCTTGCCTAATGCTGCTTTAGCCGCTGATGCATATTTCTGACCTAATTTCTTGAATTTATCCAGTGTATCAATGGCAACGCTACTCATGTGTTTGCACCCCGCCTGACCTTTACCCATACAATTCGCGGAACATTCCCCCATTCCTTTTTCATTCCTGCTGCCCTTCCCTTTCCCCTGGCCTTTCCCCATTTGCGACTGGAACCAATCTGGTTCATCAATATCATTATCATACAAATATTCCGAAATTTGTATAATTGTCTCTTCAGGAAACGATTGATAGGGCATTATCCCAAATTTTCTAAGGGCTCCCGGCATTTTAGAATTTTCTTTGCTGGGGTTTTTTACCCACTTCATAATCTCTTTTACAAATTGCTCCCTGGATGTTGCCTCATTAAGATAGTGCTTCTTGATTGCAATCATTGGGGGTGCTATCATTTCATTCTGTGCCGAATTAGGATTATGACAGATGTAGCATTCCTTTTCCAGTAAATCTTTTCCTGGGTGAGGTAAATCAGCTATAAGTTCGCTTCCTGAACTTCTCTCATTAAACTCCATAGTGGACTTTGGCGAATCCTTACATGACACCGAAACTACCAAAAGCGCAAAAAGCAAAATGTACTTCATTATTTTAACATTTTGCCGGTTGCGCAGCTCACATAAGAACGCGCTTTAGCCGAAAGGCTATTTTTATATTGAATAGAAGGATATCCCAATGCTTTTAGCTTATCCTTGACCAAAATTGCATCGTCTACATTTTCGTATGTAAAATGAACTGATGCTGTTTCTGTATCAACGTAAATGTCAGAAAGTTGATTCATATCTGACAATTTGGAAGTGATGGTTTTAGCACAACCATCGCATTTGAGGTTTTGAACTATTACTGAGGCCTTCATAATTAAAATTATTTATTTGATTATGTATCTACATGCTTAGTGCCATCTTAAAATTCCGCCCTTTAGGTCATACACCTTTTCGAACCCCATTTGAATAAGTTTTCTTGCCGCTTTTTGACTCCTGTTCCCAGACTGGCAATACAGATAAACAGGTTTGTCTTTTCGCAATTTTTCAAATGATTTTTGAAATTCTCCTGCATTAAAGAAATCAATATTAATAGCCTTTCCAATATGCCCTCGTTGATATTCCTTAGCGGTCCTTACATCCACCAACTGAACTTTAGAACCTGAGATAGCCTCTTTATACTTTGAGGCCTCCAGAATTTCAAATTTATCTGATTGCTCAATTTTTGATCCGAATAGTGTTTTAAATAATGACATTGATATATCTCTAATATTAAATTCTTAAAATTTCGGTAGGAAAGGGAACGACCAAAAAGAATTTGGTCATTCCCTTAACAATCAACCAAAACAACTCTAAAAACAAATTCTTATAACATTGTTGTCGGACATATATAATCCGATTTTTTAACGCTTGTATTTTTGATTTCATCAAATCCTTCAACAACATCCACAAAATCTTCCCAGCCTTTTTGCCTGAGGATCGATGCAGCGATCATACTGCGATAGCCTCCTGCACAATACAGTACAAAGGGTTTATCTTTTGGGAATTGAGAAAGATGTTGATTCAATTGGTTTAATGGAACATTAATGGCCCCAATGATATGTTCGGTATCAAATTCACTTTTTTTCCGTACGTCGAAGACAAGCGGCCCTTCGCCAAAATATGCCTTTTCAAACTGATTTGCCGTAATCCTATGAACTCTATCAACCTGTTTTTTGGCTTTTTTCCAACTATTGAATCCACCATCCAGGAAGCCAATTGTATGGTCATAACCCACCCTTGAAAGTCTGGTTATAGCCTCCTCCTCCTTTTTCGGATAGGTTATTAATAATATCTCCTGTTTGACATCAGGAATGATTTCTCCAACCCATTGCGCAAAATTTCCATCCAGTCCAATATTTATGCTAT
>Ga0316188_10001220_pt1 | contig 12045 bp, 4 predicted proteins | sample Phiworburrow1_MG_FD_204933 | JGI IMG/M metagenome (GOLD analysis project Ga0316188, IMG submission 204933) | Coastal sediment microbial communities from Maine, United States - Phippsburg worm burrow 1 | ecosystem: Environmental > Aquatic > Marine > Coastal > Sediment | place: USA: Maine... | reverse complement strand
ATGAAAAAATTTATTTATATAGTATTATCTGTTCTAATTTTAGGAGCATGTGATGAAGGCTTTGAGGATCTGAATGTGGATCCTACGAAACCGGTGCAAGTAGATGTTAGAAATAAGCTAACAGCTACACAATTATATACCTCAGGAGAGCGCTATGAAAACTGGAGAGCAAATCTGATTTACTGTTCAACTATGATGCAGCATTTCGCGACAACAGCTGGATATTGGTCTGGTGACAAATATACTTGGAACCAAGGATATGCATCATCTATGATTGACCGTATTTATGGAAATGCCGTTAAATCTGTAGAGGATATGTTGTTACAGTTTGATACTGATGAAACATTACCAGAGGAAATGAGAGCAATTACAAGAATTTGGAGAGTTGTGATTTATCACAGATTAACGGATTTATATGGTGATGTTCCTTATAGTGAAGCTGGAAAAGCTGTGATTGATGGAATTCTTACACCAAAGTATGATGCACAAAGTGCAATTTATGCAGATATGTTGAAAGAATTAGAAGAATCTGTTGCAGTATTATCAGGTGGAGGTACCTCAGGATTTGGTGATGCCGACCTTATTTTCAAAGGAGATATCACAAAATGGAAAAAATTTGGTAATTCAATGATGCTTCGTTTAGCATTACGATTAATAAAAGTAGATGCTGCAGGAGCTCAAGCTTGGGCTACTAAAGCCATTAATGGTGGTGTTATGGAATCGAATGCTGATATAGCCTATATTCAACATCAGTTAGGACCAGATGGAATTAATAGAAATGGAAATGGAGAGGTATTTACAGCGGATGGAAGTCCTCGATTGAGTAAAACTTTTGTTGATTTTCTTCAAGATGATCCTAGATTACCTATTTTAGGTGCTCGTAGAGGTGATGGTAGTACTAACCCTGCTGATTTGATTGGTTTCCCTAATGGCCTTGATTTGACTATGTTAAAAGACATGACAGGAGAAGATAATACAAATGCTTATGCTGAGCCAAATAGAAGTATTATTACTGGTGAAGATGCACCAATGTTTTTCCAAACGTATGCTGAAGTTGAATTTATGTTAGCTGAAGCTGCTGAACGTTGGGGTCTTGCTGGAGGTGATGTGAAAAGTCATTATGAAAACGGTGTACGTGCAGCAATGACGTTTTTAGTGATTTACAAACCAGAAGCTGAAATTACGAATGCACAAGTAGATGCTTATTTAGCTGCAAAACCTTTTGACGCTGGTAATGCATTAGAGCAAATCAATACACAATATTGGGCTGCTACTTTTATGAATGAATATGAAGCTTTTGCTAACTGGAGAAGAACAGGTTTACCTGCATTGGTTCCGGTTAACTATCCTGGTAATGTAACTAATGGTACTATTCCTAGAAGACTTACGTATTCAACAAGTGAACAAAGTAATAATGTTGAAAATTATAATGCAGCTATTGCTGCTCAAGGTCCTGATGAACTTACAACAAGAGTTTGGTGGGACAAATAATATTAATCATGTTTTCATGAATGATTTTTATAGTTAATTAATTTTGAGTTAGTAAAAGGGACTGTTTTAGAGCAGTCCCTTTTTTATTTTATTTACAATTTGTATCAAATATTATCGAAAAATATATTTAAATATTTATTTTACTATTTATATTTGAGGTACAATTAAATTAAATTTAATGATGGCAAGATACTTTCTATTATTTTATGTTTTTTTAGGTATGTTTTTTCTTCACATAAAAGATACCTCCGCTCAGAATAAAAATCAATTTTCATTAATTCCTGCATCTCAATCAGGCGTTACTTTTAGTAATGATATAAAGGATGAAAAGGAGAAAAATATTCTACTCTATGCGAATTTTTATGGTGGTGCCGGAGTTGGAGTTGGAGATTTTAATAATGACGGCTTACAGGATATCTATTTTGCCGGAAATATGGTGGATGACAAACTATATGTAAATATTGGCGATTTTAAGTTTGAAGATGTAACCAAGTCAGCGGGTATAATAAATGATGCAAGTTGGTCAACAGGAGTTACAGTTGCAGATATTAATGGAGATGGATTATTAGACATTTATGTTTCTAATGAATTGTATGATCATAAACCAGAACTTCGACGGAATAAGTTGTATATCAATCAAGGTAATGCCAAATTCAAAGAAATGGCAGAAACTTATGGTTTGGCAAATGATCAAAGAACAAGGCACGCAACTTTTTTAGACTATAATAACGATGGGTTGTTAGATTTATTTATTTTGAATCAACCTCCGAATCCTGGAAGTTATTCTGAGTTTTTTGGTACAAAGTTGTTACTTCCAGAATATACGTCTCGGTTGTATAAAAATATGGGAGGAACTTTTTTTAAGGATGTGACCGAAGAGGCAGGACTTTTAAAAGCAGGTTTTCCAAATGGCGTTTCTGCTAGTGATTTAAATAATGATGGATGGACAGATCTATATGTAACAAATGATTTTTATGCGCCAGATTATATGTTTATGAACAACAAAGATGGAACATTTACAAATATTGCAAATACCGCTTTAAACCATATGTCCTATTATAGTATGGGAATTGATGTTTCCGATATAAATAATGATGGTTTTTTAGATATTTTCACGCTGGATATGGTTGCTGAAGATAATTTTAGGTTAAAGTCAAACATGAGTGGAATGAATCCTAAGTCCTTTTGGAATGTGGTAAATAATGGCGGACATTACCAATATATGTTTAATAATTTTCAATTAAATAATGGTAATAATACCTATAGTGAAATTGCTCAATTATTAAATATGGGCGCAACAGATTGGAGTTGGGCCAATTTAATTGCAGATTTTGATAATGACGGCGAAAAGGATATTTATATAACGAACGGACTTTTACGCGATATTAGAAATACGGATGCTTCCAAAGCTGTTGGCGATTTTGTTATGGATTCTGCGGATAAATGGGTGAAAGAAAATCCAAATGGCGGAGATGTATCTATCTGGGATATTTTAGATTTGGATAAAACTCTTTCTATTTTACCGTCTGAACCACTTGAAAATTATATGTTTAAAAATAATGGAAATTACAATTTTTCAAAGGTGTCTTCCGATTGGGGTTTAAATCAAAAATCATTTTCGAATGGAGCTGCATTTGCCGATTTTGATAACGATGGTGATTTGGATATTGTGGTGAATAATATAAATTCGGAAGCATTTTTATATAAAAATAATGCTCAAAATAATTTTTTGAGAATTCATTTGAAAAGTAAAAAGAATAATTCTGTTTTTGGTACTAGAATAACACTTAAATATGGCGAAAAACAACAAGTTTTTGAAACTACTAATGTTCGAGGTATTTATTCAACAAGTGAACCGGTAGCCCATTTTGGACTGGGAAAGCAAGAGGTAGTGGATGAAATGATAATTAATTGGCCAAATAGTACCACAACATTATTGACGAATATTAAAGCAAATCAGGATTTAGAAATATTTTTAGAAGAAAGCAATTCAAAAACAAATCAAAAGAAGATAGAACCCGGTTTGTTTACCGATGTGACAACAAAGAAAATAATCGATTATAAGCACGAGGAAAATGGTTTTGATGATTATGCATTTCAGGTATTATTGCCACATAAAATGTCCCAATTTGGCCCATCTTTGGCAGTAGCCGATGTGAATAATGATGGTTTAGAAGATGTTTTTGTTGGTGGTGCTTCTGGTTTTTCTTCGCAACTATTTCTTCAAAACAAAAAAGGTAGTTTTGACTTAAAGGAAATGAAATCTTTTGAATCGGATAAATTAAAAGAAGATATTGATGCTGTTTTTTTCGATGTTGATTTGGATGGCGATCAGGATTTATATGTCGTAAGCGGAGGAAATGAATTTGAAAAAGGAGACCAGAATTATGAGGATAGATTATATCTGAACAATGGTAAGGGAAACTTTTCAAAATCCGGTAAATCTCTAAAAATACCTAGTTTTTCTGGCAGTGTTGTTGTACCTGCAGATTTCGATAAGGATGGTGATATGGATCTTTTCATCGGTGGACGATTTGTTCCTAGAGATTATCCAATGCCAGCCGACAGTAAAATTTTAGAAAATATTGGTGGAAAATTAGTGGATGTGACATCGGATAAAGCGAAAGAATTAAATCAAATCGGTATGGTTACAGATGCCATTTGGTCTGATTATGATAATGATGAAGACTTAGATTTAATTGTTGTTGGCGAATGGATGGCTATCACTATTTTTGAAAATACAAATGGAAATTTTATAAAAAAAGTACTGCCGGATTTACAAAAAACACATGGCTGGTGGTTTAGTATCGAGCAAGGTGATTTTGATAATGATGGAGATATGGACTATATCGCGGGTAATTTGGGCTTAAATTACAAGTATAAAACAACAGACGAAACCCCGTTCGATGTGTACTACAAAGATTTTGATGGTAATGGTTCGAATGACATTGTTTTAGGATATTATAATTATGGGAAACATTACCCGGTTCGCGGTTTTTCTTGTTCGTCACAACAAGTTCCAAAATTGAAAAAAGAGTTTAAAAAATATGATGTCTTTGCAAGTTTAGAAATTGATGAAGTATACGGAGAGGACAATTTAGACACATCTTTGCATTATGAAACAGATACTTTTGCAACATCTTTTATTGAAAATCTTGGAGGTGGAAAATTCAAGATCACTCCATTACCGGTTGAAGCCCAATTTTCCAGTGTTAATGATATGCTCCTAGAAGATTTAAACGGTGATGGAAACTTAGATGCACTATTAATTGGTAATTTATATGTTTCAGAAATTGAAACTACCCGAAATGATGCAGGTATTGGTTTAGTTCTATTAGGGGATGGAAAAAATAATTTCAAACCTTTAACAAACCAAGAAAGTGGATTTTTCGCTCGAGGTGATGCCAAAAAAGTGAAAGTTATCCATGTTGATAATAAGAAAATAGTTTTAGTTGCAAACAATAATGATTTTCTTCAGGTATTTATGAAAAATAACTAAAGATTGAAGAAATAATTGCACTATTAAAAGAGTTCCCGTATTACATATTGGAACTCTTTTTTATTTTCAAAGATTCATATAAATAGATACAAAAAGGAATCAAAGTAAAAAATGTAATTAGTATAGTAAAATAGGTTATTGGTCTAAAAAAAACAGTAATTTCCAATGGTCTGATTATATTAGAAATATAAATAAATTTCATTTCAACAGTATAACTATTATTAAAAAAAAATATCCCATCACATGGAAAGATTTTTGATAAACCTATTTTTATGTTATTTCCTTTTTGGTTTAAATTTAATACTAGGTCAAAATTCTCAAAAACCAAACGTCATTGTAATTTATACAGATGACCAAGGGGCAGTTGATTTAGGCTGTTACGGTGCAAAAGACATCCATTCTCCAAATATAGATAAATTGGCCAAGGAAGGCATTCGATTTACGCAGGCTTATGTTGCAGCTCCCGTATGTGCGCCGTCCAGAGCGGCGTTATTAACAGGAAATTACCCCCAAAGAGCTGGTATTTCAGGAAATACTTCAGCACAACCCGGATCAGATGGTTTGCTGGCAGAACAATATACCTTGGCAGAATTATTTAAAGATAATGGTTATGTTACTGGACACATTGGAAAATGGCATCTCGGAATGAGTCAAGAAAGTAGTCCAAATGCGCAGGGATTCGATTATTCCTTTGGACATTTACGGGGTTGTATCGATAATTATTCCCACTATTTTTATTGGGATGGTCCAAATATTCATGATTTGCATGAAAACGGGAAAGAGGTTTTCTATGAAGGAAAATATTTTCCAGATTTGATGGCCGAGAAAGTGGGTGATTTTGTGAATCAAAATAAAAAGGATCCATTCTTTTTATTTTATGCCATCAATATGCCTCATTATCCATACCAACCAACAGAAAAGTGGAGAGACTATTATAAAAATATGGATTTTCCACGAGCAGACTATGCCGCATTTATTTCTACAATTGATGAGAGAATAGGAATGCTAGTAGAGCAACTCGAAAAACTTGGAATTAGAGAGAATACAATTATAATATATCAATCGGATAATGGATATTCTACGGAAGTCAGAGCTTTTAATGGCGGCGGAAATTCCGGGCCCTATCGCGGTGCAAAAAGCAGTTTGTTTGAAGGCGGTATTCGATTACCCACCATTGTGAGTTGGAAGGGAAATCTACCTGAAAATATTGTAAATAATGAAATGTTACTGAACACCGATTGGATGCCAACCTTAACTTCGTTATGCAAATTGGAGACAAACAAGCCTTCTGTGGATGGATTAGATTTAAGTAACATGCTTTATGATTCTGGGATGAAATCCAAAAGAAATTCTGCGTTTTGGAAATATGGAAGTCAGTGGGTAGTAAGAAAAGAAAATTGGAAGCTAATAGGGTATCCAAAGGATACATCACACAAGGGAGAATTAGATATGGAGCAGGATGCATTATTTTTATCTGATTTGAACAAAGACGTTTCCGAAATGCATAATCTCGCTTCTGAATATCCCGAAGTTGTTCAAGAACTAACAAATATGTATGTGAATTGGGAGTTTGGTGCCAAAGAGGATATTCCTGTAAAAGTTAAACCACTCGAACATTTAGCAACGAATGCAATAGTAAAAAGCAGCTTGCCTTTGCATAATACATATAAGAATATAGATGTTTTATTGGATGGTAAAAGAGGGTATGCCGATTTCAGTTCAGGACAATGGATTGGTCAAGAGGGAAAAGATTTAGAATTTATAATTGATTTAAAAAAGGTGATGTCTTTCCATAAAATTTCTTGTGGATTTTTAAATAACCCGGGTAATTATATTTTTAAGCCTGTGGGTATGGAATTTGAGGTCTCAAACGATGGAAATTCTTTTAAAAAAGTTTCAAAAAGGGATAATGAAACCTACGTTTATAATCCACAAACAGTTCAAGATATAATTTCTTTGGAAGGAGATTATACGGCAAGATTTCTTAAAATAAAAATTAAAAACCTTGGTAAATGTCCTCCAAATCACAAAGGAGCTGGCAGTGATGCCTGGATATTTATTGATGAAATAATCGTGGAATAATAATCATTAATAATTGGAATGTATGAAATTTAAAATGTTGTTAGTAGTAATATTTACTACGTTACTACTAAATTCATGTAATGAAAAAGAAAAATTAGAAGATCTAAGGCCAAATATTTTATTTATTATGTCTGATGATCATACCTCACAGGCTTGGGGATTATATGGTGGTGTTTTGAAAGATTATGTTCAGAATTTGAATATTAAAAGATTGGCCGATGAGGGGGTGGTTTTGAATAATAGTTTTTGTACAAATTCTATATGTGTTCCCAGTAGGGCTGCAATATTAACCGGTCAGTATAGTAATAAAAACAGGGTTTATACCTTAAATGATGCATTAGATCCAGATAGTTTAAATATTGCAAAAATATTACAAGAACACGGTTATAAAACGGCAATTATTGGAAAATGGCATCTAAAAAAGGAACCTTCCGGATTTGATTATTACAATGTTTTGCATGATCAAGGCAGGTATTGGGATCCGATTTTAAGAACGAAAGAAAATTTTAATAAAGAAGCCAAAGATTGGGATATACACCCTGGTTTTTCAACAGATGTTATTACAGATTTATCTATAAAATGGTTGGATACAATTGATAAAAACACCCCATTTTTATTAATGACTCATTTCAAAGCAACACACGAACCCTTTGATTATCCGGAAAGATTCAAGGATTTGTATAAAGATATCGAGATTCCGGAGCCAAAATCGTTATTTGATTTTTCGCCGGAAACAACAGGTAGAAGTTTTGTTGGACAGAAATTAGAAAACTTGGAATGGCGTTGGAAGCAAGCTACTAAAGATCCGGAGGCTTGGTGGTGTAAATATCCGGGTCTTCCTTTTAGTACAGAAGGCATGGATAGCATTGCAAAAAGAAAATATACCTATCAAAAATTGGTAAAAGATTTTATGCGTTCCGGCGCTGTCATTGATGATAATATCGGAAAGATTTTAGATTATTTAGAGAGCTCCGGTTTAGCAGAAAATACAATTGTTATTTACACGGCAGATCAAGGATATTTTTTAGGGGAGCATGGCTTTTTTGACAAACGACTGATTTATGAAGAATCTTTGCGAATGCCTTTTGTGATTAGATATCCAAAAGAAATTCCAGCAGGGAGACGTTTGGACGACATAATTTTAAACATTGATTTTGCAGCACTTTTTGCTGATTATGCCAATGTTACACTACCAGCCACTATGCAGGGTCGGAGTTTTAGAAACAATTTGAAGGGAAAAACTCCTGAAAATTGGAGAACTACTGCTTATTATAGATATTGGCAACACGCACCAATTCGCCCGGGTCATTTCGGAATAAGAAATGAACGATATAAACTTGCTTTTTTTTATGGGCAACCTTTAAATATGACAGGGGTTTCGAAAGAAATAACCAAAGCAGCTTGGGAGTTCTATGATTTAAAAGTAGATCCTAATGAGAATACGAATGCTTATAATGACCCTTCATATGAAAAAATAATCGCAGAAATGAAAGTTGAATTACAAAAACAGCGGGAATATTATGGAGATACAGATAAAGAATTTCCAATCATTCAAGAACTGATAAGTCAAAATTAGAAAATGTAAAAATGATTAGAAGTCTTATTACTTTAATTCTGTTTTCTATAATTTTATTTTCTTGTACAGGAGAGTACGGCAAAAAACAGACCTTTTCAAAACCAAATATTATAATTTTATTTCCCGATGATATGGGTTATGGAGATATTTCAAGTAACGGACACCCATCCATCCAGACACCAAATATTGATAAATTAGCATTTCAAGGAATGAAATTTACCAATTTTTATTCCGGATCACCCGCTTGCACGGCAAGTCGTTATTCTTTGTTGACGGGAAGATATCCTATAAGGTCAGGTTTTGACTGGGTATTATATCCAAAATCAGAAAGAGGAATCCAGGCAAAAGAAATAACCCTGGCAGAGGCTTTGAAAAAAGCCGGATATGCCACTGGTATGTTTGGTAAATGGCATTTAGGCTCGACTAGGAAGGAATATTTACCCTTGCAAAATGGATTTGACACCTATGTGGGATTACCCTATAGCAACGATATGCATCCACCAAAGTGGCCTGATCTTCCTTTATTTAATGGGAATGACACAATAGAATTGAATCCTGATCAATCCAAACTCACAAAATTATATACTGAAGAAGCTATTCAATTCATTAAAAAGAACAAAGAAAATCCATTTTTTGTCTACCTGCCCTATGCGATGCCTCATGTTCCTCTTTTTCCGGGTAAAAAATTTAAAGGAAAATCAGAAAGAGGAATTTATGGTGATGTGATTGAAGAAATTGACTGGAGTGTAGGCGAAATTATTCAAGCTTTAAAAAATCTTGATTTGGATAAAAACACCATTGTTTTCTTTGCAAGTGATAATGGCCCTTGGATTATTAAAGGATTGGATGGTGGGTCGTCAGGATTATTTAGAGACGGAAAGGGAAGCACATGGGAAGGAGGAATGCGGGTTCCCGGCATTGTATATTGGCCAAATCAGATAAAACCGATAATCAATACGAAAATTGCAACAGTTCGAGATATCTATGCAACAGCTATAAGTTTGGCAGGTGCTGAAATTCCGAAAGACAGAGTTATTGATGGGAATGATTTGACAGATTATTTATTTCATCCTGAAAAGGTTGAAAAAAAAGAGGAGGAGAAACCCTATTTTTATTATGGTTTGTCCAATCAACTTTTTGCTGTTAGAAAAGGAGACTGGAAATTACATATAAAAACGTATAGCCAGACAGGAATAGAATATTTTAATAAAAAACTGCCATTACTTTTTAATGTAAATATGGATCCTTCAGAAATATATGATGTGGCAGATGAACACCCGGAAATTGTGGTACAATTAACCAAATTAATTCATAACCATGAAGAAGAAATAATCAAGAATTCAAACTTTTTTGATAATTATTGAAAATTTTGAAGTATTGGAAATATTAAATTCAATTTTTCAAATTGATGTTCTTCGCTTCTTTGACTCTAAAGATAATTTTATTAAATTTACTTTTTGTATATTTTCTTTTGTAATTTTAAGGAATATAAATTTCTCATTTAATTCTTAAATGGTACTAAAATAATTTTCTAGATAAGTTGGATAGATACGTTGTAGTTTTGAGACATATAATAAAATTTATCTTTTTATTAATTAGTTATTCCATTCTTTCTCAAGAGTTACCTCCTGTAATAAATTATTCTTCGTTGGATTATGGTGCTGAAAACCAAAACTGGTCGATATCACAATCGGATGAGAAAAACATCTATGTAGCAAACAATAGTGGTTTGTTAGAATTTAATGGAGCAAGATGGCAATTGTATCCATCTCCTAATAAATCCATAATTCGATCAGTTTACTGTCTAGGGAATACCATATATACGGGTGCGTATAGGGAATTTGGTTTTTGGAAAAGAAACGATTTTGGAACCCTTAATTATACTTCATTAAGCCAAAAAATAAAGGAGTCTCTTTTAGAAGAAGACTTTTGGAATATTATCCATTTTGAGAATTCTATTATATTTCAGTCCATGCGCAGATTGTATATATACAATACAATTGATGAATCTTTTAAAATTATTAGTGAAGCGGAACTTTCAAAGGTTTTTTTGGTTGATGGGAGTATTTATTTTCAAAAAAAGAATGAAGGGATTTTTAAAATTGAAAACGGAAATTCAGTTTTAATTTCAGATGATGCAATTTTTACATCAAATGTTTTAATCAATATTATTAAAATTGATAAAAGAGTTCTTTTTCAAACCCAGTTAAGAGGTTTTTACTATTTTGACAAAAATAAAATTACAAAATGGGCTATTCCTGCCAATAGTTTATTATCAAAAGTTAGTGTTTACAGTAGTGTACAATTAAGAGACGGCAGTCTGGTTCTAGGAACAATTTCCAATGGTATTTTTCATTTGGATGCAAATGGAGATTTCTTAAGTCAAATTAATCAAGAAAAAGGATTAAATAACAATACTGTTTTATCATTATTTGAAGATAAAGAAGCCAATACATGGCTTGGATTAGATAATGGTATAAGTGTAATAAACTTTGATTCGCCCATTGTTCTTTATAATGATATCGGAGGAAAGTTAGGATCGGTTTACGCCGCGATCACATTTAATAAAAATCTTTATTTAGGTACAAATCAAGGATTGTATTATAAAAAATATGGTTCAAAAGATGATTTTAATTTCATTAAAGGTACAGATGGTCAAGTTTGGTGTTTTAAAATTTACGATAATAAACTTTTTTGTGGTCATAATAAAGGTACGTTTATTGTAAATAATGGTGAAGTAGATCTCATATCAGATGTTGCGGGAACAATGGAAATTAAAACAATAAAAAATAATGAAAATTTATTGATTCAAGGCCATTACGGAGGGTTAAACATGCTTGAAAAATCAAATAATAAATGGCAATTAAGAAATGTTATTGATGGTTTTAGTGCGGTTCCTCGTTTTATGGAGTTTACGGATGATGGAAGTATTTTAGTTTGTCACGAGTATAACGGTGTTTTTAAACTTAAATTAAATCATGATTTTACAAAAGTGGTAAAGTATCAAATTTTAGAAAGTGCACCAATATCATTAAAATCTACAATTTCTAAATATAAGGGAGATATTTTATACGGATCTGATAATGGAATATTTAAGTACAATAATGAAAAAGAGAATTTTGAGAAGGATACTGTATTAACTAATGATTTTTATAAAAATGACCGATATGTTTCAGGAAAATTAATTACGGATAATGATACGAATAAATTATGGGGTTTTACAGAAAAAAGTATAATTTATTTTACTCCGGAAAAATTAAATAACCAATTAAAGAGTGCTAAAATTCATCTATCTTCCAAATTAAGAAGAGATCTACCCGGATACGAAAGCGTTTTACATTTAAATGAGCAAAAATTCTTATTCGGTTCCTCAGAAGGATATTTTATTTTAGATTTA
>Ga0316188_10001219_pt1 | contig 12056 bp, 11 predicted proteins | sample Phiworburrow1_MG_FD_204933 | JGI IMG/M metagenome (GOLD analysis project Ga0316188, IMG submission 204933) | Coastal sediment microbial communities from Maine, United States - Phippsburg worm burrow 1 | ecosystem: Environmental > Aquatic > Marine > Coastal > Sediment | place: USA: Maine... | reverse complement strand
CAAGCCGCAGGCAGACAGCAGGCCGCAGGCCGACAGCAAGCCGCAGGCAGACAGCAAGCCGCAGGCAGACAGCAAGCCGCAGGCAGACAGCAAGCCGCAGGCAGACAGCAAGCCGCAGGCAGACAGCAAGCCGCAGGCCGACAGCAAGCCGCAGGCAGACAGCAAGCCGCAGGCAGACAGCAGCAAGTCGCGGTCCGGTAGTGCTGCTGAATCGCCTGATGCTGAAGCCCGGTCGCGGGAAAATGTGAAGTCAAATGGTGGCGCGACTGCTGCTGCGAGCAAGGTCGCGTCAGAGTCAAGCAGGCCGGCCTCGTCTGAAGTTAAATCGGCGACGCCAGAACAGGCGTCAGCGGTCAGTAATAAGGGAGAGTCGGGGAATTCCGGCGCCAGCAAAACTGCGGTTCCGGCCACGCCGGCAAGCGGCGAATCGGGCAGCGCAAAGCAGGATATCTAGAACAGCGGCCACCTGCCCCTGGTGGGGCGGGTGGCCGTAATCGATTACTTCTTTAATTCGTTGAGGATATCTTCGGTAATGTTAACCGCGTCGCTCCCGTAAGCCACGCTGGTATCGGTGAAGATAAAGTCGAAACCATTGCTGACACCATAGGCCTGGATTGTCGCCTTGATTTCCTGTTGCACTTCCTGCAACAACTCGCGCTGTTTCGACTGCAGATCGTCTTTCAGTGATTGCTGTTCAAACTGGAACCGTCTCTTGTTCTGCACGATGTTGTCTTCGGCTTTCTGCTTCTGATCCGCACTCATGATAGCGCTATCGGTCTGGTAGGTTTTCTCCATCTGCTGGATGCTCTGGGCCAGCTTGCGCAGGCTCTGCTCGCGCTCACCGAATTGCTCCTTCAGTTGGCTATTCGCAGCCTGCGCCTGGGGCGATTGCTCCAGTAATACCTTGGACACAATAAAGCCGGTTTTACCAGCGGCATGCGCACCGATGCTGAACAGGATAAGTAATACGAAGCTGGTCAATTTCATAATTCGATGTCTCTCTTAGTTTAGTGCGGAGTTCTGGTCTTCAAATCTCTGCTGTAATTTCTTTTCGATATTCTGCGCGTCTTCGATCAGTTTCTTGACGTCTTCCGGATTGTATGGACTGCCAATCTCCAGTGACGGTTCCCTGGCAGTCGGCACCGCAGAAACGTCCGTGGTGGTCTCTTCAGCCGGCAGACTGACAGCCTGAATCAAGTTGGTATTGGGGTCAAACTCTTTGACTTCGTAGTCGATACCATCCGGGGGTAACTCGGTCGTAAACTGCACGGTACCTTTGCCATCATACCACTTGTAAAACACGGCGACCCCGCCACTCCCGCTCGATGAGCTCGACTGCCCGGTCGCCGACATACTCGGCATATCCGGCAGGCTGAAATCTGGCAGGCCCAGGTCGGAAAAGCTCATCAGGGTTTTGCCCTCGTTATCCTTAAGCAGTGTAAATGGCGCCAAAACAGCCAAAACCAGCAGGGCGAGCATCAATTTCACGAACAATTTCATCTCGGTATCCGAATTTGCGATCTTGCCTGCAAATTATAGCGGCTCAGCCCTGAATTGCAGTCATACCATGCATGTAGGGCTGCAAAACCTCCGGAATTCGAATGCTGCCATCGGCCTGTTGATAGTTTTCCATGATCGCAATCAGGGTGCGGCCAACGGCAAGACCTGAGCCGTTCAGGGTATGCACCAGTTCCGGTTTGCCGGTTTCCGGGTTACGCCAGCGCGCCTGCATACGTCGCGCCTGAAAGTCCGTCATGTTACTGCAGGAAGAGATTTCACGATAGTTTTGCTGGCCCGGCAGCCAGACTTCCAGGTCATAAGTCTTGCTCGAGGCAAAGCCAAGATCGCCGCCGCAAAGAATCACCTTTCGATAGGCGAGTCCCAGCAACTGCAGGATTGACTCGGCATGCCCGGTGAGATCTTCCAGCGCCTGCATCGACTGCTGTGGCGTCGACACCTGCACCAGTTCAACTTTTTCGAATTGATGCTGGCGGATCATCCCGCGCGTGTCGCGGCCGTAGGAACCCGCTTCCGAACGAAAACAGGGCGTGTGCGCGACATATTTCAGTGGCAGCTGATCTGCCTCGACGATGCTGCCGGCAACGAAATTGGTCACCGGCACTTCCGCAGTTGGGATCAGGTAGAGGTCGTGGTTTTCCGAAACAATATGAAACAGGTCCTCCTTGAACTTGGGCAATTGCCCGGTTCCGTAAAGCGCCGCTGCGTTGACGAGGTATGGCGCGTAGGTTTCGGTATAGCCGTGATGCTGGGTGTGCTGGTTGAGCATGAATTGAATCAGTGCCCGATGCAGGGTCACCAGTGGACCGGTCATGGTTACAAAGCGGGCACCGGAGAGTTTTGCGGCGCGTTCGAAGTCCATACCGCCGAGCGCTTCACCGAGCTCGATATGGTCGCGTACTGCAAAATCGAACTGCGGCTTTTCGCCCCAGCTCAGCACCTCGGTATTGTCAGCCTCGCTGTTACCCTCAGGTACGCTCGAGTCCGGAATATTGGGCACCCCGGAAAGCAGCTCTTCGAGCTTTGTCTGCAGTGCCGCCAGTTCGGCTTCGGCTGATTTCAACTGGTCACCAAGGCTGGCCACTTCGTCGAGCAACGGCTGAATGTCTTCTCCCCTGCCCTTGGCTTCACCGATCGAGCGCGAACGACTGTTGCGCTCGCTTTGCAGGCTTTCCGTGGATACCTGCAGCGACTTGCGCTGTTCTTCGAGTTGGCGAAACGCATCGGCGTCGAAATCGAAATTCTTGACCTTTAGTTTCTCGACCACACTGTCGAGGTCGCTGCGTAATAATCTGGAATCAAGCATAGTTAAATCAATTGTTTTGCGGCCAGCAAACCGGCCAGGGCGCCAAGCACGCACAACAGCACACTCAGCAGTACGTAGAGCATTGCCTTTGTCAACGAATCGTCCATACCCAGCTCGATGGTATCGATGGCAAAAGTTGAAAACGTTGTGAAGGAACCGAGAAAACCGGACAATATTCCGATCCTCAGTTCTTCACTCACCTGCAGGCGGTACACCAGCAGCACCGACAGGAACCCCATCAGTAACGAGCCGAGCAGGTTCACCGCGAGCGTCCCGTAGGGGAACGCCAGACCCAGCCACTGATAGGTCGTGGTCGACATCCAGTAGCGGGATACCGCGCCCATCGAGCCACCGACGGCAATTGCGATGTAGATAGACATACCAGCTTTGCAGAAAATGCGATATTGTACCAGTCGCCAGCAAAGATGCACCTGCATCCAGACGAATAAAACCTCCAACGGCACAAACTTTTCTTGTCAAACGCTAACACCATCAAGCAAATCGGACTCGACCTCGGCTTTCAGCAGGTCGGCATTACCGACACCAGGCTCGATGCAGAGCATGCGCACTACCACCAGTGGATAGCGCGTAATTATCATGGCGAGATGGGATACATGGCGCGCAACGTCGACAAGCGTCTGCACCCCGCCGAACTGGTACCGGACACTTTATCAGTCATCTGCGTGCGTCTCGATTACCTGGTCGAGGAGCAAGCCAGTCCGCTGGAGTTGCTCGATCACCCGAATCTCGCCTACCTGTCGCGCTATGCCCTCGGCCGTGACTACCACAAGCTAATCCGCAAGCGCCTGCAAAAGTTTGCCACGCGTATCAGCGAGCTGTGTGGCGACATGGGTTACCGCGTCTTCACCGATAGCGCGCCGGTGCTGGAAAAGGCACTGGCCGTCAAGGCCGGTATCGGCTGGCAGGGCAAGCACAGTAACCTGTTGCAGCGTGAACATGGCTCCTGGTTTTTCCTGGGTGAAATCTATACGGACATGCCGCTCGACGTGGACGCGCCGCTCGAGAATCACTGCGGGCGTTGTCGTAGCTGTATCGATATCTGTCCGACCGGCGCCATCGTCGAACCTTACGTGGTGGACGCGCGACGTTGCATTTCCTACCTCACCATTGAACTGCGCTCGGCCATTCCGGTCGAGTTTCGCAGCGCGATCGGCAACCGCATCTACGGTTGCGACGACTGTCAGCTGGTTTGTCCGTGGAATCGTTTCGCGAAATACAGCCAGGAAGCCGATTTTCAGCCGCGACACGGACTCGATCGCATCGCGCTGATGGATTGCTACGGCTGGAGCGAAGCCGAGTTCCTGCAGCGCATGGAAGGCTCGGCGATTCGGCGTATTGGATATCAGTGCTGGTTACGCAATATTGTCATCGCGCTTGGAAACGCCGCGTACGATCCACATATAGAGGCGGTATTACGTGCCGATTATGCCCGGCACAGCGCGTTTGTTCAGGTTCACCTGGACTGGGCCATTCAACAGCAGAGCCAGAAAAAATGAATCAATGGCAAGATTTTACAGCCGCGCACGGTGACGTGCAGGCAACTCGGGATTTCATCTGTAACGCAGACCAGTTAGGGCTCATCCTGATCAATGGCGCGGATGCGCGCGATTTTCTGCAAAACCAGCTCAGCCACGACATCGATTTTATCGACGAGTCGCGTTACCAGCTCAGTTCCTACTCGACCCCGAAGGGGCGCCTGGTTGGAATATTCCGGGTCATCCGCATTACCAACGGTTATCTCCTGGTGACCACACGGGCGATGGTGCTGCCGTTGCTGGAACGGCTGGTCCGATACGTTGTGCAGGCACAGGTGACATTGGCCGATGCCAGCGACTACTTTGCGCGCATGATGCTGCAGTCGGACATGGCGGAAGTGCTTTCCCATCCCCTGTTGCCGCAAAGCCCCGGCGCGGTCATGCAAAACGACTCGGTGATTTCGTTGCAGCTCGAGCCACTCGGTGAACAACGGCGCTACCTGCTGATGTGCCTGTCTGCCGACGAGGCCATGGAGCTGTGGAAGGGTTTTGCGAAGCAGCTCAGCACCGCTGGATCCGGTGCGTTGCGCCTGTCTGAAATTATGGCTGGTATCCCTTCGATTCACCCCCAGACGAGCGAGGAGTTTGTGCTGCAAATGGCCAATCTCGGCTTTCTCGACGGCGTCAGTTTCAAGAAAGGCTGCTATCCGGGCCAGGAAATCGTCGCGCGCATGCAGTATCTCGGCAAGTTGAAGCGGCGTATGTTCCTGGCTCGGCTCGATACGGATCAGCTGCCGTTACCGGGCGATCACCTGGTGGCCGAAGGCAAGACTGAAGTCGACGGCAGCGGCATGATCGTCGACGCCCAGTTCGATCCGCAGGGCGTTTGTCATTGTCTCTATATTGCCCAGATCGCCAAAGCCGAGGCCGGTAACCTGCGCCTGTTGCAGCAACCGCAGGTGTTGCTGCAAAACCTCGAATTGCCCTACTCGACCAACGCCGCTACCTGATCCAGCATCGCCTCGACGTTGGTGTAGCTGAGGTGGATGTGCGCCAGGTCGCCATTGGCGTCGGCCAGCGCCAGGCTGGGAAAACTGTCGATACCCATTGCGCGTGAAATGCCGATTTCCGCCAGCAGTTGTTGCTGGGTTTGCGGGGCTGCAAGGTCAGCGGTGAAACGCTCGACATCAAGTCCGATCTCCGCCGCGAGTTCGATCAGGGTGGCGTCGTCAGACGGATTACGCGCCTCGAGATAATAGGCCTGCTGAATACGATGGGTCATCAGCGGATCGAAATCCTGCGCCTGCATGCGCGCCGCGAGCACCGCGCGATTGGCTGGATAGGTAGATCTGCGCGGAGCACACTGCGTCCAGAAATCATAGTTGAAGCGAGTGCCCGGAATGACCTGCTGAATACGTTGCCAGGTTTGTTGCAGGCCCAGGCGCATGGCCTCAGGCATCGGCAAATCGGAGTCGGCGGCGAGACCGCCAAGCAGGCGTTGCACCGACACGCGTCCTTCGAGTTCGGCGAACAGGCGCGCGCGGGTCGGTTCAAATCCCCAGCACCAGCTGCACATCGGGTCGTGCACGTAGTAAAGCGTTGCTTGCATGGTTTCAGTCATGTCCTGTTATCAGTGCCTGTATGATCTGTTCGCAGGTTTCGACCCGCGTTACGGTGCCGGCACTTTTGCCGGCCTGCCAATACTCCTGTTTACCATTCTCGTCCAGTGACGAACGCTTTAACTGCCAGATCGACTTCAGGCCGTAAAACATGCGCATCCAGTGTTTGCTGCGCTTGCCGGACAGCATCCAGCGCGACAGCCAGCCGAGTCGGGTCCCGCTGCGTCGAATAAATTCGGTGTTGATCACCGAAACAGGGATTCCGGTGATCCGTTCAGACAGTACGATGTCGTTTTCGTCCGCGTCTATGATCGCCTGCTTGTAAACCGCGCTGGCGCGGCATTCTTCGCTGGCGATGAAGCGTGTGCCTAACTGGCAGGCGACATATCCCTGGTCCAGCGCCTGCCACAGCGCGCGGCTCTCGCCAATACCGCCGGCGCAAACCAGCGGGGCTCCCAGCCCCTGTAGCTCTTCATACAGTTGCTGCATCGATTTCTGGCCGGCGTGGCCACCGGCCCGGTTATTGACGCAGATCAGGCCATCGGCGCCATTGTCGAGACCTATCTTCGCCCATTTCAGTTCGGTAACGTCATGGTATACGAGTCCACCGGCGGCATGCACCCGTTGCGCCACCCAGTCGGGCTTGCCCAGCGATGTCACGAAAAAACGAATGCCCTCTTCCAGCGCGATATCAACCCACTCACTCATCCGTTGCTGGTACTTTTTCGACGACTTTTCAATCAGGGCGTTCATACCGATGGGCCGGTCGGTGAGCTGGCGCATCAGGCGAATTCCTGCGCGGTAATCATGTCCATGCACGTAAGTCAGCGATATCGGCTGCATGATGCCTATGCCGCCCGCCGCGGACACGGCTGCAACCAGTTCCGGATTGCTGCAAGGATACATCGCACCACCGATGATCGGGTAGCGAATGCCGAGTTGGTCGCAAAACGACTGGGCTGCCGCGGGTAACGCTCCTGTCATGTCGTTTTGTACCCGATTAACCAGGTAGCACGCACCCGGGTGACGATGTCGCCGGACTCGTCCTGCAGCTGCGCCTCGACCTCGCATGCGCTATCGTCAACGGGATCGGCGGGCAATTCAAAGGCTGCGATTGCGGTAATCTCGCCGCGCGCCTTCTTCAGGTAATCTGCCCGAATATTGAGCACGATACCGCGCATGTTGTCGGACAGGGTAGATAGTACGGCGAGGCCTGTTGCAAGCTCGCCGAGATTGATCAACGCGATGGCGTGTAACGAACGTAAGTGATTACGCAACCGTCTACGATCGCGCATTTTGACGCGTGCGTAACCGACACCCAACTCCTCGACCTGCGCACCGATTCCGCCGCTATAAGGCGCCAGGCGTCCAAGGGCAAGGCTGAATACTCTGCGGCCACCGGGCAGCGGTGCCAGGCGTGACCACCACCTCAGGACCAGGCCCTGAGCTTGCTGTTTATTGATCTGCGTCATCCAAACTTGAGGCTGGCTTGTGCGGCCGGCCATTATGCGCTAATAATGCGCGCATGGAAATTAAGGACAGAGAAAAACTGGTCGCCGCCTTTGAACACATGGTGGAACACGTCGCTGAATCGATTCACGAGGCAGAGGCTGCGCTGGCGCCGACCGTCGATGAAATGGTCCATAATGCGCAACTGCTGGCGCGTGACATCTATGCCCTGACCCAGGAAGAAGCGGAGACCCTCGGTGCGACATTGAAACGCGATATGCACAAGGCGAACGAGGTGATGAACCGGCAGGGCCGCGAGTTAGGGGACTGGCTAAGTTTCGACCTGGCCCTGATAGAAGACCGTTTCATCGAAATGATCGCCAATGCCGCCGATAAAACCTGGCTTGATTTCCGCGCTTTCGAACGTCAAAACCACTCCACCGATCTGTATCGTACCGGCGAAGTCTGCAACGCCGGCAGCTTTACCTGCAAGAGTTGCGGGGAATCGATACGCCTGTCAAAGACCGACCAGATTCCAGCTTGTCCGGCCTGCAAGGGGCGGAAATTCTATCGCCAGACTCGCTAGTTTACGGCGATTTCCTGCACGCCCGGTGACAGCAGCCCGGCATTGGCAAATCGGAGTTGTCGATTCGCTTTTGTTCCTATAGAGTCGATCCAGCTTGCACGCAAACGGTGCATTGTCGATCAACCAATCACGCTGGGCTGTGAATATGAACAAATGGTACGGGCAGTTATTCAAGCAAATCTCCGGCATTCCTGAACTCGACAAGCTGAAGGTCAGCGAGGATACCTTTTCGGAAAATTACCAGGGTGATTTCTCCGTCGCCGACGCCATTCCTGACCTGCAGGTGCTGGCAACGATCAATACCCGCAATCGAGCCCAGGCGCGCCTGGTGAAGATTTCCCGGGATCCGAAAAATTACTCGATCAAATTGTTTTCACTGAAGGATTCGATACCGCTGTCGGCATCGATGCCGGTGTTCGAGTCTATGGGTCTTGAAGTGCTGATCGGGCGACCGTATCGGATTCGCCTCGGAAATCGCAATTACTGGATCAATCACTTCACGCTGGAACATGGCAGCAATCTGTGCGATGTCGATCCCCAAAATATCCCTCTGTTCTTCAGCGAATTGTTTGCCAGCATCTGGCATCAGCGCAGCGAAAACGATGCCTTCAACCACCTGCTGTTCAAGGCATGCATCAAGGCCGAGAATATCCAGATCCTGCGCGCCTATACCGCTTACCTGCAACAAATCCGGTTTCCGCACAGCCGCGAGTACATCATCGAGACCCTGAACAGTTATCCCGAGATCACCTTGCTGCTGGTGCAGGCGTTTCTCGCCAAGTTCGACCCGGATTCGGTCGCGCAGGACGAATACCGAAACCTGTTCTCGCAAATTCGCAATCGCCTGCACGGCATCGAATCGCTCGACCACGACCTCATCTACAAGTACATGCTGAACCTGGTCGAGGCGACGGTACGCACGAATTACTTTCAAGCCGACCGCGCCGACAGCGGTCATATCAGCTTTAAGCTCGATTCACAGAAGATCCAGAATTTGCCGAAACCCCTGCCCCGCTTCGAAATTTACGTTTACGCGACCCGTTTCGAGGGTATACACCTGCGCGGCGGCCTCGTCGCAAGAGGTGGCATTCGCTGGTCTGACCGGCGCGAGGATTACCGTACCGAAGTACTCGGGCTGATGAAGGCGCAGATGGTAAAAAATGCGGTCATCGTGCCGGCTGGATCCAAGGGTGGGTTCATAACCAAACAGGTCGCACTGCTGCCCGCGAGTGAAATCTATGCCGAAGTGCAGGCCTGTTATTCGCTTTACATCAATGCCTTGCTGGAACTCACCGACAATCGCGTCGATAACGATATCAAATCCCCGGCCCGCACCCGTATCCACGACGCACCCGACCCGTATCTCGTGGTGGCGGCGGACAAGGGTACCGCCGCGTTTTCCGACATCGCCAATGGCATTGCCGAAAAGCATGGCTTCTGGCTCGATGATGCTTTTGCATCGGGTGGCTCGCAGGGCTATGACCACAAGAAGATGGGCATAACGGCGCGCGGCGCCTGGGAGTCGGTGAAGCGACATTTTCGCGGGCTGGGTCGAAATATTCAAAAGCAGCCTTTCACCGTGGTCGGCATTGGTGACATGTCGGGAGATGTCTTTGGCAATGGCATGTTGCTGTCACCCTGCATCCAGCTGGTTGCCGCGTTCAACCACATGCACATCTTTATCGACCCGAGCCCGGACATCAAAAAGAGCGAGCAGGAAAGGCAACGCCTGTTCAAGATGACCCGTTCGACCTGGAGTGATTACAACAAACGTCTGATTAGCGCCGGCGGAGGCGTCTTTTCGCGCAAGGCCAAGCAAATCGACATCAGCGCCGAAATGAAACAGTTGCTGGGATGCAAGCAGGACCAGTTGACCCCGAATGAACTCATCAGCTATATCCTGCAGGCGCAGGTGGATCTGATCTGGAATGGCGGTATCGGCACCTATTTCAAGGCCAGCACAGAAACCGATGCCGACGTCTCCGACAAGAGTAACGATGCGATTCGCATCAACGGTCGACAAATTCGGGCAAAAGTCATCGGCGAAGGCGGTAATCTGGGCATAACCCAGCGTGGACGCGTCGAATACGCGCAGGCCGGGGGGCTCCTGTATACCGACTCGATCGACAATTCTGCTGGCGTCAACTGTTCGGACAAGGAAGTCAATATCAAGATCCTGCTGTCACAACTGGTCAAATCAGGTCAGTTGGATGCGCAGGAGCGCAACCAGTTACTGGTCGACATGACCGACGAGGTGGCGCAGAAATGCCTGTTCAACAATTATCGGCAAACGCAGATTATCGATGTCATCGAACAGGACGCGGCATTGCGTATGTATCAGCATGCCCGTTTCATGCGACACCTGGAGGACGAGAAAATCCTCAATCGCCGACTCGAACACCTGCCTACCGACAAACAGATCACCGATCGCATCGCCCGCAACCAGGGGCTGACTCGTCCGGAACTGTCGATCCTGTTGTCCTACAGCAAGCTGACCTACAAGAATGCGTTACTGGGGGCATCCTCGCTGACCGAGGACTGCTACGACTCGCTATTGCTAGGATACTTCCCACGCCTGGTACGCAAGCGATTTGCCGCGGAAATTCTCAGGCACCCGCTGCGCAAGGAAATCATCGCCACCATTTTGAGTAACCAGATAGCGAACAACATCGGTATCGGATTTGGCTCTCGAATTCGCGAGGAAACAGGCTCGACCATCGAGGATATCGCCAAGGCTTACGTGGTCTGTGTAGAGGTCTTTGGCCTTTATGACACATGGCGCAAACTGGAGAAACTGGACAATGTGGTACGCGAAGAGGACCGCTACGAAGCCTTTCGCGAGGTCAGTGGCTTGCTGGAACGTTCCATCAGCTGGTTGCTGCGCAATCAGCCCGCGGATTTCAATGTCAGCGAGGTTATCAAGCGTTACAAGCCAGATACCCAGGTACTCATGGATGTCATTTCGACCGCGATCATCGGGCGTTCACGCAAAAACTACCTGGCGACCAGGCGCCGCTTCACCAAGCACCGGCTGCCCGCCGCGCTGGCGCAGGAGCTGGTCGATAAAACCACGCTGGCGTCCGCCTTCGACATCATCGAAATAAAGACCAGCCTTGATGCTGAGATCGAGAGCGTCACGAAACTGTTTTATGCCGTCTCTGAACGTCTGCAGTTGCAATGGATTCGCAGTGCTATCTCGCAAACAGTGGTGCGCAATCACTGGAATCATCTGGCAATACTCAACCTGCGCAACGATCTGCACGCGAATCAACGTAACCTGACCGAGCTGGTGCTGCAGGCCGTGGATAACAAGCGTCAGACCGGTCGGGCGATTGCGCTCTGGGGACAGCAGAATGCGGTAGCGCTGGAACGCTACGACAGTATTCTCAAAGAATTTAGCGCGATGCGCAGCGTCGACTTTCCAACCATCAGTGTCGCCGTTGCCGAGGTACGCCGACTGGTTCAGATCAGCAAGCGCGAGCCGCACCTGTAGCGCGTGCTTTCGTTCATCTAAGTTCAGTCATTATTCATAAAATACAGTTACTTATCGTGTTTTATTAATGTAATTAGTTGCGGCTCTGCGGGGTGCGGCCGGGATGTTGCCGTTTCTCATCTGGTCACCTGGTCGACAAGCAGAAAGCGCTGGGATTGCGCGCGTATCGCGCATCCGCGATTGACGATCCGCCCGGCAAGGTCGGTATGGCAGACAGGGCGTTTGCCGCTGCCAATCACAATGACCTGGTTTCTCGAACAGGTTTTCCGGCGACACTTGCCTCGACCGATTCAAACTGGCTGGATTTCTTTGCAGCTTCCTCGGGCAATAGTAAACTCGCTGCATGAGCCGCTTTCAGGACAAATTTGATCATCGGGTTTGGGAAGTAGTCGCCGCGATACCGCCTGGCCAGGTTATGGGCTATGGCGAGGTCGCAAAAGCGGCCGGGTTTCCCCGCTATTCGCGTATGGTGAGCGCCGCCCTCGGACGCTCGCCCGAGCCCCTGCCCTGGTTTCGAGTGGTGCGATCCAACCGCACCCTGGCTTTCGCCGAGGGCTCGAGCGCCTATCGAGAGCAGTCGCAACTGCTA
>Ga0316188_10001218_pt1 | contig 12063 bp, 12 predicted proteins | sample Phiworburrow1_MG_FD_204933 | JGI IMG/M metagenome (GOLD analysis project Ga0316188, IMG submission 204933) | Coastal sediment microbial communities from Maine, United States - Phippsburg worm burrow 1 | ecosystem: Environmental > Aquatic > Marine > Coastal > Sediment | place: USA: Maine... | reverse complement strand
AAGATCACAGCCCATGCGGTGCAGCGCGGCGTGCAGCTGCTGCCCAACGTGAAGAACATCGTCGCCGTGGCCTCGGGCAAGGGCGGCGTCGGCAAGAGCACCACCGCGGTCAACCTGGCGCTGGCGCTGGCCGCCGAAGGTGCCAGTGTGGGCATCCTCGATGCCGACATCTACGGCCCCAGCCAACCGATGATGATGGGCATCCACGGCCGCCCAGAGAGCAGCGACGGCAAGACGATGGAGGCGATGGAGAACTATGGCGTGCAGGTCATGTCGATCGGCTTCCTGATCGATGCCGACAACCCGATGATCTGGCGCGGCCCGATGGTCACGCAGGCGCTCGAACAGTTGCTGCGCCAGACCAACTGGCGCGAGTTGGACTACCTGATCGTGGACATGCCGCCGGGCACCGGCGACATCCAGCTCACGCTGTGCCAGAAGGTGCCGCTGACCGGGGCGGTGATCGTCACCACGCCGCAGGACATCGCGCTGCTCGACGCGAAGAAGGGGCTGAAGATGTTCGAGAAGGTCGGCGTGCCGATCCTCGGGCTGGTCGAGAACATGTCGATCTACGTGTGTCCGAACTGCGGCCACAGCGAACACATCTTCGGCGCCGATGGTGGCAGGAAGATGGCCGGCGAGTACAAGGTCGACTACCTCGGCGCGCTGCCGCTGAACCTGTCGATCCGCGAGCAGACGGACGGCGGCTGCCCGAGCGTGGTGGCCGACCCGGATGGCGAGATCGCCGGCATCTACAAGACGGTGGCCCGCCAGGTCGCTGTGAAGATCGCGCAGCGCGCGAAGGACTTTTCGTCGAAGTTCCCGACGATCTCGATCTCGAAGAACACCTGAGCGAAGGCCGGCTGCCGCAGCGCAGGCCGGCACGAAAGACCGGGCCTCGGGCAGCGTATTCTTTCGCCGCATGAACACGGCCATCGCTCTGCACGGATCACCCGGCTCGCCCTACACGCGAAAGATGCTGGCGCTGCTGCGCTACCGGCGCATCGCCTACCGGCTGATCACCGGCCGGCAGGGCATGGCCGGCGTGGCACCGCCGAGACCGCGCCTGCTTCCCACTTTCTATCTGCCCGATGCCGACGGCACGCTGCGCGCGGTGACCGATTCGACACCGATCATCCGCCGCCTGGAGCGTGAGCACGCCGGCCGAGAGGTGCTACCCGCAGACCCGGCACTGGCGATGCTCGACGCGCTGATCGAGGACTTCGGTGACGAGTGGCTGACCAAGGCGATGTTCCACTATCGCTGGCACCACACCGCCGACATCCAGAAGTCCTCGCGTGTGCTGCCTAATTGGTTCGGTGGTCCGGTGGATGACGAGACCCTTGCTGCAATGGGCGCCGATTTCAGCCAGCGCCAGATCGGCCGGCTGCGTTATGTCGGCTCCAACGCGCAGACCGCGCCGATCATCGAGCGCGGTTATCAGCGCCTGATCACGATCCTCGAGCGACACTTCGCAGCGTTGCCCTTCCTTTTCGGCCAGCGGCCCGGCGCGGCCGACTTCGCGCTGTACGGCCAGCTGACGCAACTGGCGTGTTTCGACCCGACGCCGATGGCGCTGACGACGAGCCTCGCGCCGCGGGTGGTCGCCTGGGTGCACAGCCTGGAGGACCTGAGCGGCCTGGAGCCCATCGACGACGACTGGCTGGGTGTCGCGCAATTGCCCGGCACGGTGCACGAGTTGCTGCAGGAGTTCAGCCGGCTCTATCTGCCGCTGCTGCTGGCCAACGCCCAGGCCGTGCACGCCGGCGCGGCGGATTTCCAGGCCACCGTCGACGACCAGCCCTGGCAGCAGCAGGCCTTCCCATACCAGTCCAAGTGCCTGGACTGGCTGCGTTCGCAGCACGCGGCGTTGTCGGAAGATGCACGTTCGCAACTGCAGCCGCTGTTCGACGCGACCGGCGTCGCGCCGCTTTTCGCGTCGCATGCGGCGCACTGAGTGCGCAGCCTCAGCCCAGTTGCCTGCGCATCGCGTCGATGACGGCGCGGTAGTCCTTCTGTCCGAATATCGCGCTGCCGGCGACGAAGGTGTCGGCGCCGGCATCGGCGACGCGGCGGATGTTGTCAACCTTGATGCCGCCGTCCACCTCGAGGCGGATGTCGCGACCGCTGGCCTCGATCAACCGGCGCACCTGCTCGACCTTGCGCAGCGCGCTGCCGATGAAGCCCTGCCCGCCAAAGCCGGGGTTCACGCTCATGATCAGCACCAGGTCGAGCTGGTCCAGCGTCCACTCGAGCACGTCGATCGGCATCGCCGGGTTGAACACCAGCCCCGCCTTGACGCCGGCGGCACGGATCAGCTGCAGCGTGCGGTCGACATGCGTGCTGGCGTCGGGGTGGAAGCTGATCAGGTCGGCACCAGCGTCGGCGAAGGCCTGCGCCAGCGCGTCCACCGGCTGGACCATCAGGTGCACGTCGATCGGCACCTTCGTGCCGTCGGCCTTGACCGCGTGCTTGCGCAAGGCCTGACAGACCATCGGGCCGAAAGTGAGATTCGGGACGTAGTGGTTGTCCATCACGTCGAAGTGGATCCAGTCGGCGCCGGCGTCGATGACGGCGCGCACCTCGTCGCCGAGCCGCGCGAAGTCGGCCGACAGGATGCTGGGGGCGATGCGATAAGCGCTCATGGCCTTGGCCGGTGGGTTGACGTTTCATTCTAGGGCGCTGCCTACAATGCCGTTTCATGAAAGCACCGCGCTTCAGCTGCAGTGTCAGGACGGCCTACCTGCCCGAACAGTCGCAGCTGCCCGATGGGCCCTTCGCCTTCTCGTACACCGTCACCATCACCAACGACGGCGGCGTGGCAGCGCAGCTGGTGGCGCGGCACTGGGTCATCACCGATGCCACCGGCCATGTCGACGAGGTGCGCGGCCTGGCGGTGGTCGGGCACCAGCCGCTGCTCAAGCCCGGCGAATCGTTCGAATACACCAGCTGGACGCAACTGGCCACGCCGCAAGGCACGATGCAGGGCACCTTCTTCTGCATGACCGAGGACGCGCAGCGCTTCGATGCCCCGGTGCCAGCCTTCACGCTGGCAAAGGCCAGCGCGCTGCATTGAGTCGTCAGCCCGGTGGGTCGCGATCGTCACGCTCGCCCTTGCGCCGGCCGGCGAACATGACCCACCAGACGATAAGGATCAGCAGCCCCAGCGCCGCCAGGGCCTCCAGCAGCAGCAAGAGCATGTCGCCTTCCCGGTGTATGCGCGGCGCCATGGCCGCGTTCGGCGCAGCGATTCTAGGCATGCTGGTGGCGTGCGCGGTCCGCCCGACCGACGAGCCTGCAGCGCAGCCCGCGACGTCGGCGCGCACGCCGGGACAGGTCGGCAGCGCGCCGCGCGAGCCGTCGGCGGCGCCGGCACGGCTGCAGCGAGCGCGCAGCCAATGGGTCGCGGTCGGTTGGGATCAGTTGCCGGGTTGGGGCAGCGATCGCGTGGCGGAGGCCTGGCCGGCGCTGCTGCGCAGCTGCGAGCGCCCGGCCCCGGGCTGGTCGGCGCTGTGCGCCGACGCGCTGCTGGCCACGCCCGGCGACGACGCCGCCACGCACGCCTGGCTGAAACAGCGGCTGCAACCCTACCGTATCGAGAGCCTGGACGGCGTGGCCGACGGCCTGATCACCGGCTACTTCGAGCCGCAGGTCGAGGCCAGCCGCATGCGGCGCGGCGCCTTCGTCGTACCGCTGCATGCGCCGCCGACCGACCTGGGCAGCCGCAAGCCGTACTGGACGCGTCAGCAGCTCGACACCGTGCCGGCCGCGAAAGCCTCGTTGCAGGGCCGCGAGATCGCGTACCTCGCCGACCCGCTGGACATGCTCTTGCTGCAGATCCAGGGCTCCGGCCGGCTGCGGCTGAGCGACGGCACTGGCGCAAGCCCGCGCACCGTGCGTGTGGCCTATGCCGGCACCAACGACCAGCCCTATCTGTCGGTGGGCCGCTGGCTCATCGATCGAGGCGAGCTGAAGGCCGACGGTGCCAACTGGCCGGCCATCAAGGACTGGGCACGGCGCAACCCGCAACGCGTGCAGCAGTTGCTGTGGGCCAACCCGCGGGTGGTGTTCTTCCGTGAAGAGCCGTTGCCCGACCCCGGAGTCGGCCCGCGCGGCGCGCAGGGCGTGCCGCTGACGCCGCAACGCTCGGTCGCAGTCGATCCGCTGAGCGTGCCCTACGGCACCCTGTTGTGGCTGGATACCACCGAGCCGCTGTCGGCACGGCCGCTGCAACGGCTCGTGCTGGCACAGGACACCGGCAGCGCCATCACCGGCGCGGTGCGGGCCGACTACTTTTGGGGCCTGGGCGACGCCGCGCTGGAGCAGGCCGGGCGCATGAAACAGCCCTTGCGCTACTTCGCGCTGTGGCCGCTGCCGGCCGACGGTCGCTGACGAGAGACCGGCCTGCGGCCGGCCACGGGCTCAGGGCAGGCTGACGCGCAACTGCAGGCTGCGCTGGCGCGACGCCGTGGCCGCGCCAAAGCCGCCAGCGGCCGCGTGGGACTGGCGCTCGCCGACCTGCGCCACGTCGAGCCATTCGCCCAGCGGCACTTGCACCGTGCTCAGCAGCGTCCACTGCGCTGGCGTGCCGGATTGCCGCATCGTGCCCGCCACGCCGCCGCCCGCACGCTGCGCGGACAGCTCCACCGTCACCGGCGCGTCGCCGCCGGGCCAGCGCGGCGCAACGTCGATGCCGTTGACCAGCTCGACCCATTGGCTGCGCACGGCGGCAGCGGGCCCCCAGGGTGTCCATGCCACCTCGGTGTCGTCGACCAGCACCCCTTGCGACAGGCGCAAGGTAGCGCGCGCACCGTTGAGCACCAGCACCCGCTGCTGTGCATCGAGGCTCTGCTGCCGCGCGCCGGCGCTGAGCGTCACCGCTCCGGCGACCTCGCCGCGCCCTCGGCTGCTCAGGCTCACCTGCCCGCCCTGCCCGGCCATGTGCCCGGACTCGACGACACGCAGCTCCACCGCCAGGTTGCGTTGTGGCAGCGGCGGCGCCGACAGCGCCGGGGCCAGCGGCCACAGCAGCAGGCTCAGCGTCAAGGCACGGCGATCGGCAGCTCGCTTGGGCATGGCCGCATGCTGGCACAGCCGCCGGCGGGCTCGCGCGCAAGGGCTCGGCGCTTCGCCTACATTCGCACGATGCATCTGCTGTTCATCGGCGGGACCCGTTTCGTCGGCCGGGCGATGGTGGAAGAGGCGCTGCGCCGTGGCCACCACGTCGACGTCTTCCATCGCGGCCGCACCGGTACCGACGCGCTGACCGGGGCGCGCCACCTGATCGGCGATCGCAACAGCGACCTGTCGGCGCTGGCCGGTGGCCGTTGGGACGCGACGCTCGACATCTGCGGCTACCGGCCCGGCGAGATCGAGGCCTTGTCCGAAGCGCTGGGTGATCGTGGCGGGCGCATGGTGTTCGTCTCGTCGATCTCGGCCTACGCCGATGACGTCGCAGCGCACAGCGACGAAAGCGCCGCGCTGGCCGACACGGCGCGCCTGCTCGGAAAGGACCTGGCCGCGGTGCCAATCGACGCCGACAGCTACGGAGCGCTGAAGGTGCTGTGCGAGGCGGCGCTGCGCGCGCGGCACACCGACCCGTTGATCCTGCGGCCGACCTACGTGATCGGCCCGCACGACCCGACACCGCGCTTTGCCGAGTGGGTGCGGCGCATTGCCGCCGGCGGCGTGGTCGATGCGCCCGAGCCGCGCGACGAGCCGATCCAGGTGATCGACGCACGCGATCTGGCGGCCTTCGCGATCGATGCCGTCGAACGCGGCACGAGCGGCAGCTTCAATGTCGCCGGCCCGCCCACGCCCCTCACCTGGGGTGGCCTGCTCGACGGGCTGGTCGCCGCCGTTGGCCCGCCCGGCACGACGCTTCGCTGGCGGCGGGTGGACGATCCCGAAGCCGCGGCCGCGCGCTTCCCGATGTGGGGCCAGGGCCACTACGCCGGGTTGTCGTCGGTGTTTGCCGCAGCAGCCCTCGCCCAAGGGTTGCGTTGCCGCCCTTTGGCCGAATCGGCGCGCGACGTGCGCGACGCGCTGCGCACGGCGCCGCGCTGATCAGTCCTCGACCCGTACCGCCGTGCCGCTGGCCGACACCATCAGCATGCCGTTGCCCTGCCCCAGCACCTCGTAGTCAAGGTCGACACCGACCACGGCGTTGGCGCCGAGCTCCTGCGCACGCTCCTGCAGCTCCTTCATCGCAAGCTCGCGGGCGCGCTGCAGTTCACGCTCGTAGGTGGCCGAACGTCCGCCGACCAGGTCGCGGATGCCCGCGAACATGTCCTTGAACAGGTTGGCGCCGAGGATGGCCTCGCCGGCGACGACACCGAAATAGCGCGTGATGCGTCGGCCTTCGATCTGCGGGGTGGTGGTGACGATCATGGTCGGGCTCCAGAGGTCTTGCCAGGGGCTGCGAACGCAGCTGCATTGCAACGGCCATTGGCCGAGCCGCAGTCTTCGTTCATCCACTCGTAGAAGGTGCGCGGCTGCCCATCGATGGCAAGGACCACGCGCTGGATCGACGCAAACTGGCGCAGCGTACGCTGCACCTGCGACTGGAACTCGGCCGCACCGCAGCTTGAGGTGGCACCGGCGAGTTCGCCGCGCAGGTCGTGCAGATCGACATAGGCCGTGCCGTCGCGCACGCGCACGCTCTTCAACAGCCCGGCGGTCGACGCGCTGAAGGGCGAGCGCCAGCCCATCGCCTTCTCGGCCGGCGTGGGCCCGGCGAACAGCTGCTGCAGCGCCGCCGTGGCGACGGCGCCGGTGTGCGGCACATCGCGGTCACGCGCGAAGACCGCCGCGCAGTCGGCAGGGTCGGTGGCCAGCCGGGCGTTGCTGAAGTACACCAGCAAGTGCGTGCTGTCGCGCTGCGCCAGCGCAGCGCCCGCCAGCGCCAGCCCCAGCCACAGGGCCCCGAGCCGAAGGCGCCAGCTCACTGGCTCAATCCGGAATGAACAGCAGGTTGCGGTCGGACGACCACACCAGCACCGCGTCTTCGTCCACCTGCTTCTCGAACAGCAGTTGGTCGCCCTGCATCACGCGCAGCATGCGCGGCTGAGGTGTGGGCGAAGCCTCGGCCAGCAGCGCGGCGGTGTGCTCCAGCACTTTCTCCGCATGGTCGGCCTCGGTGCCGCCGCCGGCCAGTGCGGCGCCGCGGTCGTTGGGCGCGCTGGTCTTGTACTTGTGGCCGACGCTGAAGGCGATCAGCCCGCCCTTCGGGAAGAAGCGGCGGATGCTTTCGGCCAGCACCCGCGCCAATGCCGCCTGGCCACTCGCGCTGCGGATGATCTCGGCCTGCTGCGGGTTGCTGGCGAACAGCGGTTCGAGTAGCAGTGCAGGCATCTGCGTGTGCTTGAGGTTGCCGTCGCCACGGCCGTTCCAGCCACCGACGAGGATGCCTTCGTCGCCAGCCACCTTGGTGCCGAATTGCTCGGCAATGGCGCGCGCATACCAGCGGCCCCAGTTGCGGCTGGTCTGTGATGCATTGGAGCCGACCACGACGACAGCGTAGTTGGCCTGCTCGGACGCGCTGCTGTTGAAGTGGTGCTCGACATAGGCCACCGCCTTGTCGGCATTGGCCTGTTGCTGGCGCTGCAGGTAGTCGCCCTTGTAGAACTTGATCTTGTACATGGTGGCCCTTCGGTGCTGCATTGATTCTGACAGCGGCGACGCGCCGCTTCACCCCCCAAGATGCTTCAGCGGCAGCGCCGCGCCGGCCTTGACTTCGCCCAGCGAAAAGCTCGTGTGTACGTCCTTGACGTTGGGCAGCTTGAACAGCGTGTCCATCGACCAGCGGGAGTAGGCGTCGAGGTCGGTGCACATGACGTGCAGTTCGAAGGTGCCGGCGCCGCTGATGTAGTGGCAGGCCACCACCTCGGGCAGCGCGCGGATCGCGGCTTCGAGCGCACCGGTGCCTTCGGCGTTGTTGCGCTCGGCATCGACGCGCACGAAGGCCAGCACGCCCAGGCCGATCCTGCGTCGGTCGATCTCGGCGCGGTAACCGGTGATGTAGCGCTGCTGCTCCAACCACTTGACGCGCCGCCAGGTGGGCGCCGCCGAAAGGCCGATGCGCGTTGCCAGTTCGGCATTCGACAGCCGCGCGTCGTGCTGCAACTCGGCCAGGATGGCAATGTCGTAGCGGTCGAGCGCATTGCCGTGGGGCTCGGCGGCCGGCTCGGCCGCCGGCCTGCTGGTTTTCCCTGATTTCGACGGTGGTGGCGCTTTTCTTTCTCGAATCGGCATGTTCACGCAATGGAGTTGCCGCAAGTATGCCAACAGCGGCAAAGAAAGAAAAGACTCCTCGCAAGCAAACTTCTACACTGCGCCCTACCATCGCCGGGCCGCAATCCCGCTTGCGCACACGCCGGTTCCACCCCCCGCCTGGAGGCCCACTCCGCATGAACGCCCCGCTGCCCGAATCGATCCGCAAGGCCCTCGAGAGCGCGTCGCTCGACGACAAGTACAACCTGGAATCCGGCCGCGCCTTCATGAGCGGCGTGCAGGCGCTGGTGCGTCTGCCGATGCTGCAGCGCCAGCGTGATGCGCGGGCCGGGCTGAACACCGCAGGTTTCGTCAGTGGCTATCGCGGCAGTCCGCTCGGCGCCTACGACCAATCGCTGTGGGCGGCGAAGAAGCACCTGGCCGACAACCACATCGTTTTCCAACCGGGCGTGAACGAGGAGCTTGCCGCCACCGCGGTGTGGGGCACGCAGCAGCTCGACCTGTACCCCAAGGACAAGAAGTACGACGGCGTGTTCGGCATCTGGTACGGCAAGGGCCCCGGGGTCGATCGCTGCAGCGACGTCTTCAAGCACGCCAACATGGCCGGCACCGCCCGGCACGGCGGCGTGATCGCCATTGCCGGCGACGACCATGTTGCCAAGAGCAGCACCGCTGCCCACCAGAGCGACCACATCTTCAAGGCCTGTGGGTTGCCGGTGTTCTTCCCCAGCAACGTGCAGGACATTCTCGACATGGGGCTGCACGCCTTCGCGATGGGCCGCTTCTCGGGCCTGTGGATGGGCATGAAGACGATCCAGGAAGTGGTGGAGTCCTCCGCGTCGGTGTCGGTGGACCCGGGCCGCACGAAGATCGTCCTGCCCGAGGACTTCGTCATGCCGCCCGGCGGCGTCCACATCCGCTGGCCGGACGGGGCGCTGGAACAGGAAGCGCGCCTGTTCGACTACAAGTGGTACGCGGCGCTGGCCTATGTGCGCGCCAATCGGCTCAACCACAACGTCATCGAAAGCGGGCACGACCGCTTCGGCATCATCGCCAGCGGCAAGGCCTTCAACGACACGCGGCAGGCGCTGGCCGACCTGGGTCTGAGCGACGAGGTCTGCCGCACACTGGGCATCCGGCTGCACAAGGTCAACGTGGTGTGGCCGCTGGAAGCGACCATCACGCGCGACTTTGCACAGGGTCTGCAGGAGATCCTAGTGGTCGAGGAGAAGCGCCAGGTCATCGAGTACCAGCTGAAGGAGGAGCTCTACAACTGGCGTGCCGATGTGCGACCGAATGTGCTCGGCAAGTTCGATGAGCCCGAAGGCGACAAGACCGGCGGCGAGTGGAGCATGCCGAACCCGAGCGAGAACTGGCTGCTACGCGCCAAGGCGGACCTGAGCCCGGCGATCATCGCGCGCGCCATCGCCAAGCGGCTGAAGAAGCTGGGCGTGCCTGACGACGTGGCCGCACGCATGGACCAGCGCCTGGCCGTGGTGGACGCGCGCGAGCGCCAGCTGCTGGAGCTGAAGGCCGACACCGGCGACCGGTTGCCGTGGTTTTGCAGCGGCTGCCCGCACAACACCAGCACGCGCGTGCCCGAAGGCAGCCGCGCGATGGCCGGCATCGGCTGCCACTTCATGGCCGTGTGGATGGACCGCAGCACCAGCACCTTCACGCAAATGGGCGGCGAAGGCGTGCCCTGGGTCGGTCAGGCACCGTTCACGACGGAAAAGCACCTGTTCGCCAACCTCGGCGACGGCACCTACTTCCACAGCGGGCTGCTCGCCATCCGCCAGAGCATCGCCGCGGGCGTGAACATCACCTACAAGATCCTCTACAACGATGCGGTCGCGATGACCGGCGGCCAGCAGGTGGGCGAGCGGCCCGAAGGCCATTCGGTCACGCAGATCATGAAGAGCGTGCTCTCCGAAGGAGCACGCAAGCTGGTCATCGTCAGCGACCAGCCCGAGAAGTACCAGGGCGTCGTCCTCGAAGCCGGCGTCACCGTGCACCACCGCGACGAGCTCGACCGCATCCAGCGCGAGTTCCGCGAGCTGGAAGGCACCACGGTGATCATCTACGACCAGACCTGCGCCACCGAGAAGCGCCGCCGGCGCAAGCGCGGCAAGATGGTGGATCCGGACAAGCGGGTGGTCATCAACGAACTGGTGTGCGAAGGCTGCGGCGACTGCAGCGTGCAGAGCAACTGCCTGAGCGTCGAGCCGGTCGAGACTCCCTTCGGCCGCAAGCGTCGCATCAACCAGAACACCTGCAACAAGGACTATTCCTGCGTCAAGGGCTTCTGCCCGAGCTTCGTCACCGTCGAGGGCGGGCAACTGCGCAAGCCCAAGAAGGAGCAGCGCATCTCGGCAGCGATGCCGCCGGTCAGCGAGCCGGTGCTGCCAGTGGCGGAAAGCGCCTGGGGCATCGTCGTCGGCGGCGTCGGCGGCACCGGCGTGATCACCATCGGCCAGCTGCTCGGCATGGCTGCGCACCTCGAGGGCAAGGGCGTGGTCACGCAGGACTCCGGTGGCCTGGCGCAAAAGGGCGGCGCTACTTGGAGTCACGTGCAGATCGCCAACCGCGCCGAGGCCATCTATACCACCAAGGTGGACACCGCCAAGGCGGACCTGGTGATCGCCTGCGACTCGATCGTCGGCGCGTCGAAATACACGATGAGCGTGATGCAGCAGGGTCGCACCTATGTCGCGCTGAACACGCACGGCACGCCGACCGCGGCCTTCGTATCGAACCCGGACTGGGTCTCGCCCGGCGGCAACTGCGAACGCGCGATCCGCGCCAGCGTCGGCGAAACGCTGGTCGGCGCCTTCGACGCCGAGCAGGCGGCCACCCAGCTGATCGGCGACTCGATCTACACCAACCCGCTGCTGCTCGGTTATGCCTGGCAGCAGGGCCGCGTGCCGCTGAGCCATGCAGCGCTGATGCGCGCCATCGAGCTCAACGGCGTGCAGGTGGACAACAACAAGCTTGCCTTCGAATGGGGTCGGCGGTGCGCACAGGATCTGAAGGCGGTGCAGTCATCCTTCAGCGCCGCGCAGATCATCCAGTTCGTGAAGAAGCCGTCGCTCGACGAGGTGATCGGCCAGCGCGTCGAGTTCCTCACCGGCTACCAGGACACCGCCTACGCGGCGCAGTACCGGGCCTTCGTCGACAAGGTGCGCGGCGCCGAGTCGGGCCTGGGCCAGGGCACGGCGCTGACCGAGGCCGTGGCGCGCTACCTGTTCAAGCTGATGGCCTACAAGGACGAGTACGAGGTGGCACGCCTGCACACCGACCCGGCATTCACCGCCAGGATCGCCGACATGTTTGAGGGCGACTACAAGATCATCCACCACCTGGCGCCGCCGCTGACCGCGAAGAAGAACGAAAAGGGCGAACTGCTCAAGTCACCCTTCGGGCCCTGGGTGCGCAGCGCATTCGGCTGGCTGGCCCGGATGAAGGGCCTGCGCGGTGGCGCGCTCGACGTGTTCGGCCGCAGCGAAGAGCGCCGCACCGAGCGCGCGCTGATCGGCGAATACCGCGCCTGCATCGACGAGCTGTTGCAGGGCCTGAGCACAGACAAGCTGCCGCTGGCTGCAGAGATCGCGCGCATCCCTGAGGAGATCCGCGGCTACGGGCACGTGAAGGAGCGACACCTGAAGGCCGCGCGCGGCAAGTGGGACGGCCTGATGGCGCAGTGGCGAAGCGGCGCAGTGCGCAAGGTGGCCTGAGCGGGCAAGCGTGAGTGACTGGCCAGTGCTGCGCGCCGCGCGCGCGCAGGACGCTGCGGCGCGGGTGCCCTTCAGCGTCAACGGCCGTCCGGTCGGC
>Ga0316188_10001217_pt1 | contig 12071 bp, 10 predicted proteins | sample Phiworburrow1_MG_FD_204933 | JGI IMG/M metagenome (GOLD analysis project Ga0316188, IMG submission 204933) | Coastal sediment microbial communities from Maine, United States - Phippsburg worm burrow 1 | ecosystem: Environmental > Aquatic > Marine > Coastal > Sediment | place: USA: Maine... | reverse complement strand
TGGCCAAGCTTCGCGTCGGGCGAGGCGAACAGCAGCGAGCCCGCCATCGCGACTTCCAGTCCGCCGCCCAGGCACTGGCCCCGAATCGCGACCAGGATCGGGACCGGCCACTCGAGCATCGCGCGCACCAGCGCGTGCAGGCTCGCGAGCATGTCGGCGCATTGGTCCGGCAGGTGTTCCTCGACGCTGGCACCGAAACTGAAGTGCGCGCCTTCGGCGTCGAGCAGGGCGGCGCGCAGTCCATCGGTCTCGCGATGAGCGGCGAGCGCGGCGGAAAGCGCCGCGATCATCGACGCGTCGATCAGGTTCGCCTTCGGACGGGCCAGGCGCAGGCGCAGCAGCGCGCCGTCGCGCTCGAGCCAGCTCTTCAGGGGCGCTTGGCGGGGTTCGCTCATGTCCGGCCTCCGGATGGTCCAGTGTCCGCGGCGATCAGGCCTTGGCCTTCCTGGCGGCGGGCAGGACCCGGTCGGTCAGCGCATCGGTCCAGCCCTCGCCGGCCGCGATCGCGCGGCGCACCGCGACGAAATCCACCTCGCGGTCGTCCTTGGTGCCTTCGTTGAACGCCCGGAAGCCGGCGCGCGCTTCGGTCATCATGTTCAGCGCGAGCCAGGCCCGCGAGTTCTCCTTGTTGCGGTTCCACGCGTCGAGCTTGGGCTTTCTGAGTTCCTCGAGCGTCTTGGTCGTGCAGTCGGGGAAGGTCATCAGCAGCTTCGCGCACAGGTCCTCGATCCGCTCGTCGAGCATCGCGAGGTCGACCTTGCCGCGCGACATCAGCGCCTTGCCATCGGCCAGCGCCGCGCCCGTCTTCGGCTTGCCGAAGGCGATGCGACCGTACTCGTCGTACAGGCGCTGCGTCTCGACCAGCGGGTTGGCGACGTACTTGCCGTCGACCTTGAGCGCCGGAACGATGTCGGTCAGCATGCCCATCTGGTAGGCCTCGTGTGCCGAGAAGGGCTCGCAGAGCACGCAGGACGCCATGGCGCGCTCCGCGCCGACGATCACCGGCAGGAAGTCGGTCGCGCCGCCGATCGGCGCCGAGCCGTGCTTCGGGCCCGCCTGTCCGAAGCGCGCCAGGTCCTGGGCGACGGAGAAGTCGCAGGCCATGCCGATCTCCTGGCCGCCGCCGATCCGCATGCCGTTGACCCGGCAGATCACCGGCTTGTCGCAGGCGAGAATCGCACTGACCATGTCGTTGAACAGCCGCATGTACTGCCGGTACTCCTGGGGCCGGCCGGCGTAGTACTCGGCGTATTCCTTGGTGTTGCCCCCGGTGCAGAACGCCTTTTCCCCGACACCGGTGAACACGACGGCGACCACGTCGCGGGCGTTGGACGCGGCCCGCATCGCGAGGATGACGCCCTTCGTCATCTCCGTCGTGTAGGAGTTGAACTGCGTCGGGTTGTCGAGCCAGATCCAGGCGTTGAACAGGCCCGCGACGACGCTGCCGTCCGCCGCCCGGGCAGGGCGCTTCTCGTAGCGCACGCCGGGCACGACGATCTGCATCAGGTCGTGGTCGTTCAGGGTGAACGCGGAACGGGCCGAAGCTGGGCTGTTCATGGTCGATCTCTCCGTAGGAATCAGTTCGCGGGGATCAGCACCGCGCGTCGCTTGATGTCGCGCTGGTGGACCGCGTGGAACACGTGGTTGATGTCGTCCAGGGGATGGGACTCGATGAACGGTCCCACCTTCACCTTGCCCTCGAGCACCAGCTCGAGCGCCGCCGGGTACAGCTCGGGCGGGCAGCCCCAGTTGCCGATCGCGCGGGCGTCGAAGGCCATCAGGTTCGACAGGCGGACCTCGACCTTGTCCAGAGTGAAGCCCACGACAGAGAGGGTCGCGCCCGGCACCAGCAGGCCGAAGGCGGTCAGCTGACCCGCCGCGGAACCCGAGCACTCGAACACGAACCACTCGGTGCCGGGCAGCCCCTGCGCCTTGGCGAATCCGTTGACGGCGGTCTTCAGCGCCTTGTGGTCGAGGTCGCGCGCGTTCAGCGTGAGGTCAGCACCGTTGTCTCGCAGCGCCGCGAGTTTGGCCTCGTCGACGTCGATCGCCACGACCTTCGCGCCGAATGCGCCGGCGACCTGCGCGCAGTACCCGCCGACGCCGCCCGCGCCGACCACGATCGCAAGGCTGCCGGGCGTCACGCCGGCTCGGCTCACCGCCTGGTACGGCGTGGTCAGCGCGTCGGCGACCACGGAAACGTCGGAAAGTGCGAGACCGGCGGCGCTCAGCCGCGCCTCGTCGATCCGGCACAGCCCCTTCGCGGGAACGCGGATGTGGCTGGCGAAGCCGCCCTGGATGTCGTTGCCGGGCATCTTCTGGCTTCGGCAGATGTTCGGACGGCCGCGCTGGCAGGGACCGCAGGTGCCGCAGGGAATCACCGCGGGCACGATCACCGCAGCGCCGACCCACGGCTGCGCGTCCGGCGCGGCTGCGACGACGCGTCCGCTGATCTCGTGACCGAGGGCCAGCGGCAGCGGATGATTGGTCCGCACCCCGTCGAAGTAATAGCCGAGGTCGGTGTGGCAGACCCCGCAGCCCGCGATCTGCACCACCACCTCGCCCGTATCCAGGGGGTAGGGGTCGAATTCCTGGCGCACCAGCGGCGCGCCCGGTTCGGTCATCATCCAGCGATACGCTTGCACGGCCCTGCTCCCGTTGATGGCTGCACGGCCGTCCTCCTGCGCAACCCACCACGCCTTTGCGGCTGAGGCTTGACGCCCTCGGTGGCCTATTTTAGTATTACGGTACCGAAATACGTTAGCAGTGTCAACGGCCAATGTCGGCGGACGATCGCGAAACACCCGCCAAGGTGATGCGGCGTGTATCGTGGGAACTCGGCAAACGGCCCTCGGAGGCTCGGAACATGGCAGCAGTACGATCGAGTAGCGCCGGCCCAGGCGGATCGAAGGGCGGCGGCGCAACTGCGAAACGCGGCGTCACCGCCGCACCATCGGCGCCGCGCAAGGCGGGCGCGAAGGCCGCGAAGGCCGCGACGTCAGCGACGTCCGCGAAGTCCGCGGGGGCGACCGCTGCGACCGGCAAGAAGAAGAGCTTCTCGCTGGTGATCGCGGGGTCGGGGGGCGCAGGCGTGATGACCGCCGGAACGATGCTGCTGGAAGCGGCCGCGCGATCGGGCCTGTACGGACTGATGGTCCGTTCCAGCGGTCCGCAGATTCGCGGCGGCGAGGCCGCCGCGCTGATCCGGGTCGCACAGCACCCGATCGAGAACATGGACGACCGGTTCGACTGCCTGATCGCGGTGGACTGGATGAACCTGCAGCGATTCGCCGACGAGATTCCGCTGGACGCCAACAGCGTGGTCGTCGGCGATCCGAACGAGGGCGAATGGCCCGAAGCGTTCGCACTGTCGGGAGCGCGCTTCGTGCCGATGCCGTTCAAGGCGACCGCGAAGTCGATCCCGGGAGCCTGGCCCAACATGATCGCGCTGGGCCTGGCGGCCGGGCTGCTGGGCGTGCCCTCGAAGATCGTCGACGAGGTGATCGCGGGTTCGCTCAAGAAGGGGGGCGACACGCTCGAGGCGAGCCGCAAGGCGGCGGCGGCAGGGCGCGAGGTGGGCGCCGGCGCCGGCGTCGGTCTGGATGGAACGCGCAAGGGCGACGGCACCGGTCGCTGGCTGATCACCGGCAACGAGGCCGCCGGGTACGGCGCGATTCGGGGCGGAGTGCGCTTCGTGGCTGCGTATCCGATCACCCCGGCCACCGAACTGCTCGAGTGGATGGCGCCGGCGCTCTCTGAGGTCGGCGGCGTGCTGCTGCAGGCCGAGGACGAACTCGCGTCGATCAACATGGCGATCGGAGCGTCGTACGGCGGCGTCGCGTCGCTGACGGCGACCTCCGGCCCGGGCCTGGCGTTGATGACCGAGGCGTTGAGCCTGTCGGTGACCTCGGAGATACCGGTCGTGGTGGTCGACGTGATGCGCGGCGGGCCGTCGACCGGGATCCCCGCCAAGAGCGAGCAGAGTGACATTTCGATCGCGACCAGCGGACTGCACGGCGACGCGCCGCGGCTGGTGATCGCGCCGAACTCGGTCGCCGACTGCCTGGCCGCCACGCAGTGGGCGGTGCATCTCGCCGAGTCACTGCAGACGCCTGCGATCGTGCTCTCGGACCAGTTCTTCGGGCAGACCCGCGCGGTGATCGATCGTCCCGAGGATCTCGCATTCAAGCCGGGACGCGCGATCGCGACAGCGCACGCCGAGGGCTATCGCCGCTACGCAGACACGCCTTCCGGGGTGTCGCCGATGGCGATCCCCGGCACGCCTGGCGTTGCGTACACCGCCGACGGACTCGAGCACACCGAACGCGGCATTCCGTCGAGCCAGGCGGCCGATCATGCGCGGCAACTTGCGAAGCGCGAGCGCAAGCTGGCCCTGGCCGACTACGGCGACCGCTGGGCCGACATCGAGGGCGATGCGGATCTCGTCGTCGTCACGCTGGGCTCGGCGACGGGTCCGGTGCGCGAGGCGATTGCGCGCGCGTCCGAGCAGGGCGTCGCAGCGCGGCTGGTGTCGGTGCGCCTGCTGGCACCCGCCCGCCCGGAGGTGTTCGCCGGCGCGCTCGCGGGTGCGCGAAAGGTACTGGTCGTCGAGCAGAATCACAGCGCGCAGTTCCACAGGTATCTGCGTTCGGTCTACGATCTGCCGGGCGAGGTGCGCAGCTACTGTCATCCCGGTCCGTTGCCGATCCGGCCGGCCGAGGTGTTGCGCGTGATCACTGAATGGAGTCAGGAATGAGCGCTCAGGCTGCAGCCACCGCGGTGGCGACGAAGATCTCGCCGGTCACCTTCAAGTCCGACTACAAGCCGATCTGGTGTCCGGGTTGCGGCGACTATTCGGTGCTTTCTTCGGTGACGAAGGCGTTCGCGATCCTCGAACTGGAGCCGCACCAGATAGCGGTCGTCTCCGGCATCGGTTGTTCGTCGCGCATTCCCGCGTATACCTCGTGCTACGGATATCACGGCATCCACGGCCGGGCGCTGGCGGCGGGAACCGGGCTCAAGGTCGCGCGTCCGGACCTCACCGTCCTGGTGGCCGGCGGCGACGGCGACGGCTACTCGATCGGCGGCAACCATTTCATGCACGCCTGCCGGCGCAACGTCGACATGACCTACGTGGTGATGGACAACCATGTCTACGGGATGACCAAGGGCCAGCCGTCGCCGACCACCGAACCCGACTGGAACTCGAAGCTATCGCCGGGCGGCACCGGCCTGCGGGTGTTCCACCCGCTGGTCGTGGCACTGGCGGCAGGCGCGAACTTCATCGGTCGCGCCTTCTCCGGCGACCCGAACGGCACCGCGGAGATCCTGGCGCAGGCGATCCGCACGCCGGGCTTCTCGTTCGTCGAGATCCTGTCGCCCTGCGTCACCTTCCGGCCCGAGCAGCGCGAGTGGAAGAACGTGGTGCGCCCCTCGCCGGTCGAGGCCACCGACGACCCGGTGCGGGCGACACGGCGCCTGCTGACCGACGACGGATTCAACATCGGCGTGCTGTTCAAGGGTGACCGCGCGCCGTACGCGCCGCCGATGGGCAAGGCCCGCAAGACGGCGGCAGAACTCGAGGAGGGCTTTGCCTTATGAGCGCGAATACTGGTCGCAAGAAGGTCACGAGCACGGGAAGGGCTGCGGCTCCCGCCAAGCGCACAAGTTCAGCAAAGGGCGGCGCGCCGGCCAAGGCTGCGGCGCCGGCCAAGGGGGCGACGCGCAAGCGCGCCGCGTCTGCCGGCGCGGCCCCCAGCGACAAGGTCCTGCAGCTGATGATCCACGCCTATGCGATGGAGGCGGAGGCCGCCGAGCGGTACGCCGAGTTCGCCGACGCGATGGAGGTTCACAACAACAGCGAGGTCGCGGAGCTGTTCCGCAAGATGGCCCGGATCGAGAACCTCCACGCGCAGCAGATCCGCGAGTCGATGGGCTGGCACACGGTTCCGCCGCCGGCCGACAACGTCTACCGCTGGGAGGGCCTGGAGGCGCCGGAGACCGCCGATCACGGCGACCTGCACTACCTGATGACGCCGCACCATGCGCTGCAGATCGCGCGGCTGAACGAGGAGCGCGCCAGGCGCTTCTACGCGAAGCTGGCGATCGACGCCTCGGATGACGAGATGCGTCGCGCCGCCAACGAGATGAGCGAAGAGGAAGCGGACCACGTGCGCCTGATCGACGAGTGGCTCTCGCGCACGCCGGCGCCGGAGGCGGGCTGGTCCACCGATCTCGATCCGCCCAACTACAACACCGACTGACACGACAACGGCTGACGCGTCGCGCCCGCAGCATCGGGCGCGCGCGCGCGTGCCCCGGGATCGGCTCAGAGAGGCTGCGCGGATGTCCCGCCGGACGCAGGCAGGAACGCATCGGAGAAGCAGGCGTCGGCGCCCAGCCCCTGCGCGAGCATCGCAGGTCGCGCGGCGTTGACCATGTTCACCGAACCGCAGGCATAGACGGAAAAGCCGGAGAGGTCGGCGAAGTCGGCCAGGATCGCCTCATGGACGAGCCCTGTCCGGCCTTCCCAGCGATCGTCGGGGCCGGGCTCCGAGAGCACCGGGACGAAACGGAAGTTCGGGTGCTCGCGCGCCCACCGCTCGGGCAGCTCGCTCAGGTAGAAGTCGCGCCGGTGACGCACGCCCCAGTAGAGGCAGAGCGGGCGCTCGATGCCGAGCACGAACGACTGCTCGAGCAGACTCTTGACCGGCGCGAAGCCGGTCGCGCCGGCCACGAAGATCAGCGGCTTGTCGCTGGGCTCGTGCAGCACGAAGGAGCCGAGCGGCCCTTCGACGCGCAGGGGGGCGCCCACGCGCATTGTCTCGAAGACCATGCCGGTGAAGCGCCCGCCGGGCACCTTGCGCACGTGCAGCTCGACCAGCCCGGTGCGGCCCGATGGCGCGGTGAACGAGTACGGCCGTCGCGCGCCGTCGTCGAGCACGACGTTGAGGTACTGGCCGGCCTCGTAGGAGATCGTGCGGTCCTGCGCGAGCCGCAGCGCGACGAGCATCACGTCGTGGGTCAGCAACTCGAGGCGCTCGACGGTGGTCTCGTAGGTATCGGCTGTCGCGCCGCGCGCGGCGGCGTCGTCCTGCGTCTCGAACTCGACGTCCGACATCGCGCGCGCGCAGCACAGCAGCACGCGTCCCGCGCGCCGTTCGTCGTCGCTGAGCGCGCTGGGCTGGTACCCGTTCATCTCGATCTCGCCGCCGACCATCGTGGCCTTGCACAGTCCGCAGCCGCCGCTCCTGCACTCGTAGGGCAGGAGGATTCCCGCGCGCAGGCCGGCGTCGAGCAGGGTCTCGCCGCGGCGCACCGGCGCGCTCTGCCGGCCGGGATGCACGGTCATCCGAAAGGCCGCGGCGCCACGCGTGCGGGCCGGAGGCAGCCAGGGCATCGCGACCAGGAGCAGCGTGGCGGCGGCGCAGGCGATCCACAGCGAGCGCGGATCCCAGGCCTGTGCCAGCGTGAAGATCAGCAGGTAGTACCAGTCGAACTGCAGCTCGCCGGGCACGGTGGAGAAATCCGCCGGGGCCTGGCTGACCACCGGACGCGCGAGCGCCAGCGCGGTCAGCATCACGGCGAGCCCGACGGCGAGCGGGCGGGGCGGGGCCATCGAGGCGCGCGGCACCCGCTGCGTGTGCACCCAGAGCGCGAGGAGCAGCACCAGCGGAATGCCGATGTGCATGAATGACAGCAGCGAGAACAGCCGGTCGGTGATCGCCTCGTTGCTGATGAAGTTGCGGGTCAGGATTCCGTTGAACACCGGCAGCGCGTCGAGCCACTCGGTGGTCGTCGACACGACGTACTGCGCCAGACGGTCCCAGGGAAGCATGAAACCGTTGATGCCGGACACGTAGAGCAGCCAGAGCGCTGCCACGCCGCTGACCCAGGAGAACGCGCGAAACCCGCGGTAGCGGTCGAACGCGAAGTGCCTCAGCATGTGCAGCAGCATCGTCAGCACCATCGCGTCCGACGCATAGCGATGGACGCTTCGCATGATCCCGCCCGCGTACCACTGGCCGTGGGTGATCGACTGCATCGACGCGTAGGTCTTGTCGACGCCGGTTTCGTAGAACGCATAGACGTACAGGCCGCTCGCCGTCAGCAGCCAGAACATCCAGAAGCTCGTCGCGCCCAGGTAGTACAGCGGGTTCAACCGCTCGCCGAAGATGCGGTTGCCGACGGCCTCCAGCCGCAGGAAAAGGAACTGCAGCGCCGCGCGCAACGGTCTCAGCAAGGCGTGCTCCCGTCCGGCAGAAGCGGCTGCACACTGCCGGTCGCGGCCGGCTGTGCAGGCGCCGCCGACAGCGCGTGACTGACGGCGAGCGCTGCGGCGAACACGATCACCGCCATCGCCTGGTGGGCCACCGCCAACGGCACCGCGACGCCGGTCAGCAGCGTCGAGATGCCCAGGGTGATCTGCACCGCGAGCAGCCCCAGCAGCAGGCCGCTGCGCGACGCCGCGGCGGCTAGCGCGGGTTCGCCGTCAAGGCGTGCGCGGGAATCGACCGCTCCGGCCGCGCGCCGCAGCCGAAGCCAGAGCAGCGGCACCAGGAAGGCGAGCGCCCATGCGCCCAGTCGGTGGTCGAACTGCACCGTCGCCATGTTGTAGAAGAAGTTCTTCCACCACGGCGAGATCATCGCGATCTCCGGGGGAACGAGGTATCCGTTCATCAGCGGGAACGTGTTGTAGGCGTAGCCCGCGCGAATGCCCGCGACCAGACCGCCAGTGAGCACCATGTATGCGGTGACGCCGGTCACCCACCAGGCGAGTCGGCGCACGCCACGCGCCGGGTCCGCCGCCGACGGTGGTCGGTTGCGGGTCGCGCCCGCGCGGAACTGGTCGAGGGCGACCCACAGCATCGCCGCGAAGATCAGGAAGGCCAGCCCCAGGTGCGCGGTCAGCCTGAAGTGCGAGACGCGCGGATCGTCGACCAGCCCCGACTTCACCATGTACCAGCCCATCGCGCCCTGCGCCGCGCCCAGCAGAAAGATGCCCGCGAGCGCGAGGCCGAGTCTCCTGTCGATGCGCCGGCGAAGCGCGAACCAGATCAGCGGCAGCAGGAAGACGAATCCGATCATCCGGCCGAGCAGGCGGTGGAAGTACTCCCACCAGAAGATGCCCTTGAACTCGTCGACGCTCATCGCGTGGTTGACCAGCCGGAACTCCGGGGTCTGCTGGTATTTCGCGAAGGTCTCGAGCCACTGCGTCTCGGTGAGCGGCGGGATGGTGCCCACGATCGGCGCCCATTCGACGATCGACAGTCCCGAGTGGGTGAGTCGCGTGACACCGCCCACTGCCACCATCGCAAACACCAGTGTGCAGCAGGCGATCAGCCACGCCGCGATCGCGATTTGCGCATCGGATTGTTCTGCCCGCCGCGGGCCGAGGTGCGAGCGCATGAGTTCCATCGACGCCTCCGGATCGTTGTGCACTGCGATGCCGGCAGCGTAACGCCGAGGATCCCGCCGAACCTTTGACGTCAATCAAGGCGTCGCGGAGGGCGTGCGTCGAACATCCCGAAAGCCGCTACCCGGCGGGCAACGACACAGGGAGACAAGTCATGGCAGAACAACCGACATCCCCGGCAGCCGAGAATCAGCCGCAGGAACGTGTCCCGGCGCTGCAGCAGATGCTGGACAACCCGTTCCTGCTGCTGTTCCTCGGCGTTGCGCTGCCGACGGTGCTCTACATCGTCTGGGGCGTGATGGAGATCGTCACCGTTCCCATCACGCCGCTCGCGAACTAGCGCGAACCCAAGGAGGACACGACGATGTCATCAATCCATCCCCCGTCCGAGCGCATCTGGTGGAAGCAGCCGATCGACAAGTCCGAAATCATCTGGATCGCGATCGCCTTCGCCTGGTGCATGGTGATGTTCTTCATGATGCCGTACTGGCACATCTACGGAAAACAGAACCTCTCCACGGAGACCTACCGCGTCACGCCCCAGCTGTTCTCGAAGGCGGCGCAGCAGATGGTCGACAAGTACACGGTCCGCACCGAGACCGACAGGAACATTCCGGTGGTCGCGCCTCCGGCTGGCGGCGACGTCTACCTGATCGCGCGTTTGTGGGACTGGTGGCCGATCATCGAGCTCGAAAAGGGGAAGACCTACCGGCTTCACCTGACCTCGATGGACTATCAGCACGGCTTCTCCCTGCAGCCGGAAAACATCAACGTGCAGGTGCTTCCCGGGTACGAGCATGTCGTGACGGTGACGCCGAACCGCTCGGGTGCCTACGCGATCGTCTGTAACGAGTTCTGCGGCATCGGGCACCACAAGATGGTCTCGAAGCTGTACGTGAAGTAGGGGGAGGGGAAATGGCAACCACCGGAAACATGTTTCGGATCTGCCCCCGCACCGGGCTGCAGTTCCACAAGTCGGCCGAGCCGCTGATCAAGCTGAACGCGGTCGCGGCGGTCGTCGCGCTGCTGGTCGGGGGCGTGCTCGCGCTGCTGGTGCTTCTCACCCGCTGGCAGGCGGTTCACCTGATCGACGCGGACACTTTCTACCTGTACCTGACCGCGCACGGCCTCGACATGCTGGTGATCTGGATCATCTTCTTCGAGGTCGCGATCCTGTACTTCTGCTCGTCGACGCTGCTCAGGTGCAGGCTCGCGACACCGAGACTGGCATGGCTCGCGTTTGCGCTGATGATCATCGGCACGGTGACCTTCAACGTGGCGATCTTCGCCGGCAAGGCGACGGTGATGATGACCTCCTACGTGCCGATGCAGGCGCACCCGGCGTTCTACCTCGGACTGATCCTGTTCGCGGTCGGCGCGCTGATCGCGTGCTTCATCTTCCTGGGCACGCTGGTGGTGGCAAAGGCCGAGAAGACCTACGAGGGTTCGATTCCGCTGGTCACCTTCGGTGCGATGACGGCAGCGATCATCGCGATCTTCACGATCGCCTCGGGCGCGATCATCCTGATTCCGACCTTCCTCTGGTCGGCCGGCTACATCAGCCACATCGACCCGGCGATGTACCGGCTGATCTGGTGGGGCTTCGGGCACTCGTCGCAGCAGATCAACGTCGCGGCGCACATCGCCGTCTGGTACGCGATCGCGGCGATCGTGTTCGGCGCCAAGCCGATGTCCGAGCGCGTCAGCCGCATCGCGTTCGTGCTCTACATCTGCTTCCTGCAGCTCGCCAGCGCCCACCACCTGCTCGCGGACCCGGCCGTCGGCACCGAGTGGAAGGTGTTCAACACCAGCTACGCGATGTACCTCGCGGTTCTGGCGTCGATGATCCACGGCCTGACGGTTCCAGGATCGATCGAGGTCGCGCAGCGGGGCAAGGGATTCACCAAGGGCCTGTTCGAGTGGATCCGCAAGGCGCCGTGGAGCAACCCGGTGTTCTCGGGCATGTTCATCTCGCTGGTCGGCTTCGGCTTCCTCGGCGGCATCTCGGGCGTGATGATGGGCACCGAGCAGCTCAACATGCTGATCCACAACACGATCTACGTGCCCGGACACTTCCACGCGACGGTCGTCATCGGCACGACGCTGGCCTTCATGTCGCTGACCTACTTCCTGGTGCCGGTGCTGTTCAACCGCGAGCTCATCAATCCGGGTCTGGCGAAATGGCAGCCCTACCTGTTCGGGCTCGGGATGGGGGTGTTCACGCTGGCGATGATGGGTGCGGGCACGGTCGGCGTCCCGCGGCGGCACTGGGACATCACCTTCGCCGGCGCGGCGCTTCCCTACGAGTTCCCCGGGGTCGCGCTGCTGATGCTGGCGATCATGGGGATCTCGGGAATCGTCGCAGTGATCGGCGGGGGCATCTACATCTACCTCACCGTCGGATCGCTGCTGTGGGGCAAGCGGCTCGACGCGGGGCCCTACACGTCCGAGATCTCGCCGTTGCGGCTGCCGGTGCAGGTGGCGCTGACGGGCAAGGGCGACGGGCACGCCGCGGGCTTCGCCGCGCCGGGCACCTTCGTGTTCGCGATGGTCTTCCTGGTGGCCTTCGTTCTGTACTACTTCGTGAACTGGAAGTACCTGTCCACCGTGTGGGGCCTGAGCTGAATCGGGGAGGGGGAGGGGCTGCGCGCCGGCG
>Ga0316188_10001216_pt1 | contig 12075 bp, 12 predicted proteins | sample Phiworburrow1_MG_FD_204933 | JGI IMG/M metagenome (GOLD analysis project Ga0316188, IMG submission 204933) | Coastal sediment microbial communities from Maine, United States - Phippsburg worm burrow 1 | ecosystem: Environmental > Aquatic > Marine > Coastal > Sediment | place: USA: Maine... | reverse complement strand
CGGAAGATTTGTCCCGCACTTCGTTTCAATATGAAACGTTCTTGTCTTCGGAATCCATTTGCACTTTTATAAACAATTAGAATAATTGATTTTGTTTGCATGGCACAGTTCTTGATAACTTTCTGTCAGTGGGGTCATCGATTAAACGCAACGAAGAAAAGCGGTGCATACAAAAAATATACTTGTTCCCTGTGGCAAAGACAGCGTTGATCTGAAAGCCTTGTATCACGCGTTTGCCCTGGCTAAACGCATCGGAGGAAAGGTTTTTATTATTTTTTTCAAGAATGAGAATGCCGCTATGAAAAACTCCGCTCAACCTGAAGCAGCCTGCCGTGAAATGGTTAACTCCGCCCGTGAAGAAGGGGTGTCTGTTTCCTTTCATTATGCCCGGGATAGATCCCAGCATGAACTTATCGAATTCATCAAAGCGGAGCAGATCGATCTGCTTGTGATGGGTACCAAGGATGCCAGGATGGAGGCCATTACCAGAGGAATCAAGCCCAGAGTATCGGTTCAGATAATTAAAGTGGAAGGGAAGCAAGATATTAACTTTTCTTGATTATAGGTGAAATAGTATGCCGATTGTCCTGATCTCGAATTTCCCTCATGGTTCTGGCCGCGAATTAGCGCTTAAGCTGGCCGAGAAAACAAATTGGCCTATTTACAGCCGCGAGCAACTCGCCGAAAAAGCGATCAGCAATGGGGTTAAGCTGAGCCGGTTGGAGACATCCATTATCAAGTCACCGGTAATCAATGAAAAATTAGCACGAGAAAAAGACCAGTATCTCGCTCTGGTTACCAAAACCATTTGTGAAACGGCAAGCGATGGCAACCTCATCTATTACGGTCGGGCAGGGCATTTCCTGTTGCCGGGTATCCCCGGTATTTTAAGAGTCGGGCTGCAGACTACGATGGAAATGCGCATCGAAAACGCCATGGACCAATTAAATCTCCCCCGTGAAAAAGCCACGGATTATCTCCAGAAACTGGACGAGGATGTGGAAAAATGGACTCGCTATATTCACCGCGAAAGTTCACAGAATCCAGCAGCATATGATCTGTTTTTAAATCAGCAGCAGATGAGTCTTGAAAACGCCGCGGCGATACTTTTCGAAACTGCAATGCTGCCGGCTTTCAGGTTGACCATAGAAAGCAGGAAGATGTTGGACGACAGGTGTCTTGCGGCTAGTGCCAGAATTCTTCTTGCCCGGGACCCCGTAACCAAGGGAATGGACCTGGGTGTTCATGCGAAAAATGGTGTGGTCACCGTAACCTATATGCCACGGCAGGAAATGTTTGCCGAAAATATTTCCCAGGTCCTGCAGAATCTCCAGGGCTGCAGGGAAACGATCTGTACCATGGCGGAAACCAATATCCTGTGGATACAGGAAACCTTTGATCCCAAAGGTGAGAATTTTCCTCAGGTCATGTCACTTGCCCAGCGCTGGGGAGCAGCCGTTGAACTGTTACGCCTGGATTCAGAAGGCAAATACACACCCCAGATACCGGTAATGGAAAACCTTCAAGCAGTTGAACCATCCACCCAGGCCTATACCGGCGGCGTCGAAGATGACGATCAAGAGAGCCCATACGACGACAAGGGACTTGCAAAGACCGAGGAAGAGTTGGTCGCGGTCGGGCGCTATGCGGGTGGCCGGACGGTGGCCGGGGGAAGTCGGGAAGTTATCGATATGGTCAAGGACCACAATTATTCTCTGGTAATCATCGGCGATCTTTTCCTTTCAAAGGGACATGAAACCTCTACGCGTCTAACCCGGGAACTCGGCCTTGTAATCAACGAGAAACTCAAAGCACCTGTGATCAACACGGCCGAGCTCCAAAGCCGTTTTCTTTTCGGAAAAAAACAAATGTTCAGGCTTGCCTTCTTCCTGCTGGCCACTGTTTTGATTTTCGGATTCGTCTTCACCTTTCAAGAACCCATCCTGAATGTTCTGGGGGGTGAGTTTCACTCACGATTCAAATGGGTCGCTTCTCTCGTAATCGTTTTATTTGTCCCGCTGGTTGCCTATATCTACAGCATGGTAACCGGCTTGGCTCTCAAGATTATCGGTATTGATTAACCATTTCACACAGAGGGTTTCATGGAACATGCGCTTGTAAATTTCATCCAGATTGATATTGGCACCGCCCTGCAGATCATCATGCTGGGTTTCATTGGCGGCGTTCTGAGTGGTTTCATCGGCAGCGGTGGCGCGTTCTTTATGACCCCTGGAATGATGAACCTTGGAGTCGAAGGGGTCATAGCCGTCGCCAGCAACATTACCCACAAGTTCGGCAAAGCCATGGTTGGTTCCCACAAGCACGGTCAGGCTGGGAATGTGGACAAAAAGCTCGCCCTTTTTGTGTTAGGCACCGCGGTAATTGGTATCCAGCTCGCAGTCTTCATAAACAGCTTTCTGTTTAAGGGTGGCAGCGACCATGGAGCCGCCAAAGGTGCGGGTGCCAACCTCTATATCAGCCTGGTATTTGCCCTGATCCTTTCTCTTGTGGCCCTGTCCATGCTGCGGGATGTGCTTGGCAAGAAAGGCAAGTCGGAAAATGAAGCCGGGGGACCGTCCAGGAAAATTGCGGATGCGCTGTCGAAATTAAATTTACCGCCAATGATCCATTTCAAGGTGGCAGATACAACAGTCAGCTTATGGATCATTTTGCCGGTGGGGATCTCCACCGGTTATCTGGCCGGAACGATAGGGGTAGGCGGATTTATTGGTGTTCCCGCGATGATTTATGTGTTCGGGGTACCCACAGCAGTGGCCGCCGGCACCGAACTCTATCTTGCCATGTTCATGGGAGCTTATGGTGCATTGAGCTATGCCTTTCAGGGGCTAGTGGATATCCGGTTGACCATGCTCATGTATCTTGGTTCCCTGATCGGGATTTATCTCGGTGTCTATGGAGTAAAAGTCGTAAATGAACGCTATATCCGCCTGGTAACCAGTGTAATTATTCTACTCTGCGTAATCAGCAGGGCTATCGCAATACCAATGTATCTGCGCCAGTTGGGAATTATAGATATGGATCCCGAACTCGATGTATATTTCAATAACATCAGTAAATTCTTCCTGTTTGCCAGTGGCATTACCGGCACGCTGCTCATTTTGTTCAACGTGGTCCGGGCTTACAGACGAAGGCGGAAACTGCAGCGCAGTATTCGGGTGGTAAGACCCCCATCCTCAGACCTTGCCTTGGCAGTAGAATAAAAAGGAGACATGTCATGCCAATAGAGATTCTTGTAATCGACGACGAAAAAATCGTGGGACAGAGACTCAAAGCTTCCCTGGAAAAGGATGGGTATTCCGTGGAAACATTCACCGAACCTTTGCAAGCCCTGGAACGAATCAGAGAAAAAAAATTTGATGTGGTCGTCACGGATATCCGAATGGATAATCTTGATGGGATTACGATGCTGGAAGAGACCAGAAAGAAGAATGAAAAGACCAAGGTGATCATCATTACGGGTTATGCCACCCTGGAAGTTGCCCGGGAAGCATTAACCAAAGGCGCCTTCGATTTCATATCCAAGCCTTTTAAATTGAAGGAAATTCGTGAGGCTATCCTGAAAGCGGTCGAAGCGTTGCAGCTGGAAAGCAGCTAACGCCTGCATCCTGGTCAGAGCCGGGGGGGAGATAAAGACCATGCACAATGTACTTATGGCACTGCAAAATGATCTCGCATCAAGCATTGCGATACGATTTATTTGCCAGATGGAGGAATTAGGACGCTTTAATATTCAAACGGTCCATGTTCCCGATCTTGACAAGGAGGGAGATGCCCCGGGTGTCGGGTTTGTACACAGGGCATGGGAAGACGGCGTTCTGGAGAACGCCCGGCAAGAAATCTCGAGGCTGATGCAAAAAGAAAACCTTATTCGATACCGGCCGATGCCGCCTAGAATTCTTTTGGGAGAAAGGGACCAGGTAATTTTGAGCGAACTGCTGCAGGGCGATTATGATATTTTTATCGAAGGCCTCCTCCATTCCTTTGAACCAGATGCCTTCCTCAAAAAGCTTGAATCGGATTTGTATCGGAATATATCCCGCCCGATACTCATGGTAAAGAACCTTGTGAAATTGAACCGCGGTATTCAAGTTGTTGGCGATCAAGACACTATTTTTTCTCTATTGCCGTGGTTTTTCAAGTTGTGGAAAGATTTAGATGTAAAGACAGAGTTTCTGACATGTCAATTCGATGATCAAAGCGACGAGATCGTCTTCCTGGAGAATGACACTCATGTAATTTCAACAATTGAAGATGGCTGGTCACGATCCAGCACCTTTCCATATAAGGTCAAAACAGTGAAAGGCCCTGAAATGCGAGTAGCCGAACTTGTTCGCGATCATGCCCTGGTAATGTCGATGATTCCGACGAGCTGGGAGAAAATGGCCGGCATTCTTGCCACATCACCCTGCCCTGTTCTGTTATGCCCGAGGACACAATAAAATGAGAATAGCGAGAGGCTAACATGAGAATTCTTTTTGCAGTAGACGAGCACTCATATAGCGCTAAGACAATACCTTTGGTCGCCAGGCTGGGAAATAATACCTGGGCCGATATCAGGATGCTTATCACTCATAAAGCCGGAACAATGTCTGCCGCGGAATCAGGGGGTGCAGGCAAACAAATAATGGTGGACACCAGCAAGGTACTCAGTGATTATCATCAGCAACTTCTTGCCAACTTTGACCCTGTGGCCTCTCCGTATAGTCAACCAAACCAGGCTGAGAACGAGACCTTCGGAATCCACAAAGAAATCACAGCCCAAGTCAGGGAAGGCAACCCGGCCCGGGAAATACTAACCGAGGCCAAAGAGGAAGAATGCGACCTCATCGTAATTGGGTGCAGCAGCCAGGATAAATGTTCCTGGAGGGATGCAGGTAAAGTACCGTTATGGGTGGCGGGCGAAGCTACCTGTTCTGTTCTGGTGATGCAGGAGGACAAGCCTATAAATAAGATTCTATGTTGCCTCGATCACGACTATATCAGTCAGGACTCACTAGAAATGATCAGCCAGATGGTAACCCTTTTCAACGCAGATCTTGATATCGTTGTTCTGACCGAGGGTGAAGATATACGTCAAAAAATTGAAGAAAAACTGGCCTGGTTAGTTAATTACTACAACTCCCACGATATTTTCCCCTTTATTGAGCTGGTCAAACTCTCCTCGCTTGAGGCCTTTTTGTCCCAGAAAACAAGATGGGGGCTTGTGGCGATGTGGATGGGCAAACCATCAATTCTGGGACGGCTCTTTCCAAGCAACAAATTAGCCAGGCTTCTGAAAGCGAACGAGTCTTCCATGCTTTTGCTGAGATAAAGGGTATTGGCTTCCCTTATGAAGACCGATCAAAAGCTCAAATTTTTGATCGGTATGTATCTTGGGGTTTTGGTTTTTCTACTGCTGTCAGTGATCGCTACCCCGTTGGTCATTCAATATGGGGTATCTGTCACCCAGGAATTCATCATCGAAGAAGATGTTATTGAAACTGCACTGATCATCATCCTTATCGGAATTTCCTATGTTATCCTAAGGGGCTTCAAAAAAGCTCTAAATGCCTATGAACGTATAACGAAGAGGACCGGAGAAGAGAACTCCAAGTTGGAGTCCAGGCTGATAGAAGCCTTCAGCTACATAGGCACCGTTAACGTGGAATTACAGGAGGTTCAGTCTATACTCTGTGGTGCAGAGCGTTACCCGCAAACCAAAAAGGAATTAAAGCGGTTCATCGATCATCTGGTTGCCAAAGCCATGACCGTGGCTGGAACTTCGTGGGCTGTCATCCGCATCATTAGCCGGTGCACCGGCCACACAGTAAAGGAGTATGCCACCGTGCGTCCAGGCAAGGTTCTGCCATCAGTCACCATGGGAAATCGAGAGATTCTTGATGATCGCCATATCGAAGGATTGAAAAAGGTCGGTTCACGCCAAACCAATCTTAATCTGCTGACGGTTTGCATATTGCCTAAAAGGCAACTCTCAGAAGAAGAAAACATATTGATCACAACCATAACCTCCCAGATCGAAATGTTCTTCCTGCTCTACCGATCGGGCTTTCTTCATCAGCAATTTTTGATGGATCAAAACGAAGAAAATTGCCCTTCTAATCATCTGCTCAGCGAGAAAGTAAGCAATAGGTGATCATGCACAGTTTCATAACGATAACGTTGATGTTTTTTATCTCGATAAGCGGCGCTGCCTTAGCAGCTGGCGATGATATTATTGAGATAGAGTCCGAGGGCAGTTATACAATGGAGGCCAACTCCTCGGTTGATATAGCAAAAGCGGTGGCTTTTTTCACCGCCCAAAGAAACGCTGTAAATTTGGCTGGAAGATACTTTTCAAGCCAAAGCCTTATTGAGGCTTATACATTAGAAAAAGACGAAATATACAGTCTCACAGCCAGGAATATTCAGACACAGCTATTAGGGGAAGATTGGGTAACAAATGGTGAGGCCTCAACATATCGCGTTCGAATCAGGGCCAGGATAGAGCCCTCCGATTTTGTCAAAGCAGAGATGGAGGCAATCAAACAAGAAAAACAGGAAAAAAAAGAGTCATATCGTGAAGAAATGGAACAACCTGTTTCTGCAGAAATTGACCCAGGAAAAGAAATCGCCGTAGCGTACCGGATGTTGCGAGAAAATAAATGGCGAATCACGATGATTTATCTGGATCATTTAGAGAAAAAATACCCGAACTGGGACAGAATCTATATGGCCAAGGCAATTACTCATTATAATTTGAGAGAGCCAGTTTTTATGGAAAAAGATTTGAGCGAGGCTTGTCGGCTTGGTAATAATACTGCATGTAGTGATTTAAGAGCTATAAAAACATTGCATGGTCATGACTTTGGCCTCTCAATAATTGATTAAGAATTTAACAATTATGGGTACCTTGCAAAATTAGGATTTTCGTTCAAAATCAAGCGACCCTGCAACTGCAGCAGACAAATGCGCTGCAGTTGAAATAACATTAAATTTTCAATGTGATGCGCCTGTATTTTTTAACCAGATTTAGGAACTTAATTACTTGGAAAACCATGACCGACGAGCTAAAGGCTTTCAACCCAAAAGATAAAAAGTTATAAGTAGCGGAGCCTGGTGGGTAACAGCGGCACAATTTAAACAAAACTCTGCACCAAGACGCAGGGCTGATACCCCGCTGCTTGCGATACGGTTGTGCATCAGTCAAAACAAGGAGTGTCCGATGGAGCTTTTTTCTGTGTCAAAGCGAAAAGCGATCATCCTGCCGATTGTAGTCTCATTTCTAGCAGCTGCTTTTCTCCCCGGCTGTTCTCGATTGGGCGCCTTGTCACCAGGCTCGGAAAGTGCAGCCCAGGTCGCCATAACGAGCCATCCCAGCGGCAAGGTATTGCCAGGGATGTTCGTCTGGCACGATCTGCTGACACCAGATCTCAGGTCTGCCGGAGAATTCTACCAGAACCTGTTCAACTGGCAGGTCGAATACCAGAAAGACGCTGCTCTGGTCAGAAATGACGGCAAATTGATCGCAACTATTGTGGCCATGAAATCATCGACAGACAAGGCTCGGGGAACCTGGATCCCGTCGGTCTCGGTCAAGGATGTGGACGCCGCCGCCGCAAAGGTTAAGCTTCAGGGCGGCACCGTTTTGAAGGAGCCGGCGGATATGGGAAAACGCGGCCGGGTCGCGCTGATCAGGGACTCCCAGGGTGCCGATATCTTGTTGTTACGGTCCCCTGGAGGAGACCCGCCGATGGAAGAAGCAACCATCGGTGCTTGGCTGTGGGACGAGATCTGGTCTTCAAACCCTGAAAAAACGGCAGTTTTCTATACTGAAGTGCTTGGCTACGATGAAGTCCAATCGATCAAGGATGACTATGGTGTCCTCACGTTCGAAGGGGAACCGCTGGCCGGAATTCGTCATCTCGGGGGTGAAGCGCGAAACCTGCGCTGGGTGCCGGTAGTCAGGGTCGCAGACCCGGATGCAACCTGCAGAAAGGCTGAGGATCTGGGCGGCGTCGTCCGGGTCAGGCCGGAGGATGCTCCGAATGTCGGCAACACCGCCTTGATCAGCGACCCGACAGGGGCGCTGATACTGATACAACGGTGGCCCTCAGAGCCAGCCGATGGGGGTAACTGATCATGACAAGACTATTGCACCCGTTCACCACTCTGATCTTCCTTCTCTTGTTGTGCACCATGTTGCTCATGACCGGCTGCAGCGGCTCTTCGACAAGCGGTTCAGTCGGCTATGGCGTATATCGCGATTATGGTTATTACGACCGTTATTATGACGATGACGACCTTAATGTCCGTGTGGACCGCGATAATGTTGAGCAGAGAAGAGACCAGAGGCCGGAGCGCCAGGCAAATTATCAGGCTGCCAGGAGCAGGGGGGCAAGCATGGGCAGGCCGTCAGGGGCAGGAAGGGGCGGCGGCCGGCGATAGGATATGTATCAGTGCTCCTACCGGGAGTAATGCTTTGCGGCTGTGTGTGATAATGCCCGGTGTGATCGCCACGCCTCCACACTCATCCTCGAACATGAACAGCAGGGTGGTATTCAGGCAGCCCTTACCATCGCAGAGTAGATCCTGGCGTTGGGCAGTCTGGACAAATTGCAGGGTCGGGGTTCCCAGATTGCCCTTTTGCGAGGCCCGAACCCCACTTCTGTGCTGAATAGTATTTTTGTCATTTTTATCGAAGCTGTTCTCTATAGGCTACTTTGAAAAATTGTTTTTTCGCCCAAACTCAGCGTTGCGCATAAAAATTTTATCCTAATAATATTAGGTATATGCCTGTCTTTAAATTTTTACACGCGCCTTGATCTTGAACAAAAATTCTAATTTTGCAAGGTACCCTGATGTTCAAGTTTGGCAAACAGCGTTAGAAGCAATATGACTTCACCCCAAATAAAATCTTCTACTGAGTTAGATAGCCAGTTTCGATTCGAAGAGCTGCTTGCCGAAATATCGACACTGTTTATCAATCTCCCGGCTGAGCGAATCGACAGCGAGATTGAGGCCGTTCAACGCCGCCTCTGCGAACTTCTTGAGATTGACCGATCCACACTCTGGCAGACACTCGAACATGAGCCGGGGACGTTTTTACTGACCCATGTCTATCAGCCTCCCGGAAGCCTGCCGCCTGCTGAACGCATGATTCTAGGTGATTTCTGGCCATGGGCGTATCAGAGGATCATGAGTGGCAAAACGGTCATTGTTGAAAAAATATCAGATCTCCCGGCGGCAGCAGAGCGCGACCGGCAGAGTTTCAAACTATATGGCACCAAGTCCGGCATTTATATTCCGTTATCAGTGGGACGAGGGGCAGTATTTGGCTTGTTGAGTTTTGCTGTCATGCACAATGAGAGAGACTGGCCCGAGTCTGTCCGTAAGGGGTGCATACTTCTCGCGCAAGCGTTTTCCAACGCACTGGCCCGCAAAAAGACCGAGATGGCCCTGCGTGAAAGCGAGGCACGCCTGATCATGGCCACCAATGCCGCGGAGGCAGGTCTGTGGAACATGGAGCTTGGCACCCGGTCAGTATGGGTTACGGAAAAAACCCGGGATCTATTTCAGTTTGCCCCGGACGAACAACTCAATGAAGAAAGCTTCTTCAAGGCGATGCACCCCGAGGATCGTGGACGGGTCCGCCAGATCGTGCAGCAGGCGATTGAGACAGGAGAGCATTTTTTATGCGAATACAGGATAGTGTTCCCCGATGGAGCGATCCGCTGGATTTTGGCTCGCGGACAACGAAAATCCTCAGCAACTGGTGAGCCGGATCGTTTGCTTGGCGTGTCGCTCGACATAAGTGGGCGCAAAAAAATGGAAAAACAGCTTGAGAGGCGGCTGCAGGAGATCGGAGAACTCAAACAGCGGCTCGAACAGGAGAATGTTTACCTGCAGCAAGAGGTCAAACTCCTGACTGAGCATTCGGAGATCCTGGGACAAAGCTCTGCCATAAAAAATATCCTTGCGCAGGCGGGCCAGGTGGCCGAGACAGACTCAACGGTTCTTATTCTGGGGGAAACCGGAACCGGCAAGGAACTGCTGGCCAGAGCCATCCACGCCATGAGTTCGCGAAAAGACCGGCCACTGGTCACGATCAACTGTGCTTCTCTGCCGCCTTCCCTGATCGAGAACGAGCTCTTCGGCAGAGAAAAGGGCGCCTACACCGGGGCCATGACCAGGATGATCGGTCGATTCGAGCTGGCCGACAATTCGACACTCTTTCTCGATGAGATCGGCGAGCTCCCCCTGGATCTGCAGGGCAAGCTGCTTAGGGTTCTCGAGGAGGGTACCGTCGAACGCCTTGGTTCGACCAGGTCCCTGCACATAAATGTGCGCATCATTGCCGCCACCAACCGGGACATTGAAGAGGAAGTGGCGGATGGCAGATTTAGGCAGGATCTCTTCTACCGGCTGAATGTATTCCCCATCTTAGTACCACCTCTGCGAGACCGCTCCGAGGATATTCCGCTTTTGACCTGGGCGTTTGTCAGGGAGTTCCAGAAAAGGATGGGTAAGCAGGTCGAAAGAATTTCCCACAAGACCATGCAGGATCTGGTATCATATACGTGGCCGGGCAATGTAAGGGAACTCAAAAATGTGATCGAACGCGCGATGATTCTGAGCAGAGATAAAACCCTGGGCGTTCAACTGCCCAGAGGTGTTTCTGCAGATGAAGAGGCTCCCGGCACCCTTGAAGATGTAATGCGCAGGGAAATCCTGGCTGTGCTGGAGAAGACCCGCTGGCGTGTAGCCGGGCGGGACGGTGCCGCAGATATACTTGGCCTGAAGAGATCGACCCTTTATTCGAAAATGAAGAAATTAGGTATCCGTCGCACCGCCCCCTAGATGACGCTATCGAGTCATTTTGGCGATATATCGTCACCAAGCACCATCTTCAGCCCCTCTGGCAAACCACCCAATTCTAAATAAAATATATCGGTTTCAATACCTTGCCTTTAGAGACCAAGCGCGCCCCTGAATTGGCATGCATATCGCAAGTGTTTTTTACGCCTGCGAATAACCTCTCATAGCGGTGGTATTCGCTCAGGGCTGGCAAACAGGGCTGATGGGAGCGGTATTACTGTATTTGCTGCGCGGTAAAAGGTAAGCACCAGGGGATCTATTTTTCACGTTGGAATCCACCTTGGACTGCCCGGTTCGTTTTTCTTAAGAAGGGCAAAGGAGACAGACAATGGTTCTTTCAACCGTCAGGATGGCCATACCACTTGAGAAACACAATGATGCCTTGAGGATTCTCAGGTCCATCGTGGTGCAATCGAGAAACGATCCAGGCTGTCTCAGTTACCTGATCTATAGGGATTTAGAGGATAACAACGTCCTCATGCTCCAGGGCAACTGGAAGTCCAGGGAAAACCTGGATGTTCACATTCGCTCTGATGAATATCGCAATCTCTTGCTGGTTATGGAGATGTCACTCAAACAGCCCGAGGTCAGGTTTGACACCGTCTCCTGTTCCACGGGTATTGAGTCTATCGAAAAGATAAGAAGCAAGCAGCACCTAACGCAGGCAGAAGCCAAGGATTTTTAAAAATTGTGCTTGCACAAGAAGAATCAGGTGTTTGCCAATTCGCTAAAAAGAAAACGATCCCATCAACATCAAACCAATGATTGTTAAATGGTTTACAATAGAGCCTTTTGCAAAATGAGGGTTTTCGTCCAAAATCAAGGCATGAGAAAAATTTTAACGCAGGCATATACTTAATATTCCGAGGATAAAATTTTGAGCATAAGGCAGAGTTTGGGCGAAAAGGACGTTTTGCAAGTGGCTCAATAATTTTATTATTGAATAGTTAATCGATCTTTTAAAAACCATTCATTCAAGAGGATTACTCAATACGTTATGGGTTACAGCAAACAATCAGATCTTTTATGCCAAACTGCTAACCGGCAGCGGTACCGTCCGAGACGGGCATGCTTCGGGCTGCTCTTTCTGCTCGTTGTGGGTCATGCCCTGCCGGCCGAGGCTTCTCTGTTCAAAGGCGAAGCACTCGACAAGGCCGCCGATGTTCTGGCCTGGGTTGTCCTTATCGTCGCCCCGATAAT